>Ga0154000_1000027_pt1 | contig 56422 bp, 88 predicted proteins | sample TSNC084MetaG_FD_104674 | JGI IMG/M metagenome (GOLD analysis project Ga0154000, IMG submission 104674) | Attine ant fungus gardens microbial communities from North Carolina, USA - TSNC084 MetaG | ecosystem: Host-associated > Fungi > Mycelium > Unclassified | place: USA: North Carolina, Lumber... | reverse complement strand
TCAGCTGGAACCGCGCCGGGTACCGAGCAACTCCGTCCCGCCGGGCGATTCGCACTTCCCCGTCTTCGAGTGGTGTGCGTAGCGCTTCGAGCACCTTCACCCCGATCTCGGCACATTCGTCGAAAGATTGTGAAATGCCCCACACATTGATACAATGAGGGGTACAGATGCAAGACCGAATTACCAACTCTCCCAACACCTTAGCCGCAATCTACTGCCGAATCAGTAGCGATAAAACAGGCAAGAGCGCTGGAGTCGAACGCCAGCAATCAGACTGCCGCGTAATGGCCGATCGCCTCGGCCTCTCGGTTCAGCACGTACTCGTAGACAACGACATCAGCGCGTACTCCGGAAAGCCCAGGCCTGGCTACAAACAGTTGCTGGAGCTGATGAGGACAGGCGCAGTCGGGACCGTTCTGGCATACCACCAGGACCGCCTGCAGAGATCTCCCGTCGAACTCGAGGAGTATGTCGATGTATCCGAGATCCATCGCGTGACGACCCACACCGTCCTTGCCGGCCACATTGACCTGTCCACACCCTCAGGTCGCTTCAACGCTCGAATCATCGGTGCAGCGGCTCGGTACGAAGTCGAACACATGATCGAGCGCCAGCAGACCGCCAAGTTGCAAGCCGCCAAGGATGGCAAGTACCTCGGTGGGCAACGTCCCTTCGGCTTCGAGCCTCAGCGCAAAGCTATCCGCGAGAGCGAAGCCGCCATCATCCGTGACATGTACGAGAGGTTCGTTGTCGGACGGTCGTGGTGGTCGATTGCAGTCAGCTTGAATCAGCGAGGAATCCGAACAACCCACGGGAAGGACTGGAACTCACTCAAAGTTCGCAACGTCTTGATACGACCGATCAATGCGGGGATCGTGCTGCACAAGGGTGTCGAGTATCCCGCCCAGTCCCCCGCGATCCTCAGTCCAGACGAGTGGGCGAACCTCAAACTTGCGATCGACATCAGCCGAAGGAAGTCACCTCATCCCGGACGGGCGCGCAAGCATCTATTGAAAGGGTTCCTCATCTGCGGGGCCTGTGGCGAGAAGATGTTCCACAAAAGCAAGCAGCAAAGAGACGGGTCGTACAAGACCACGGCCGCGTGTGGAAAGACTGACAACCAAACGGGTCGCCAGCACGGATGCGGGAAGGTTTCGCGAATGGTCGAGCCGATCATCGACCTGGTTGTGGACTCAATTATGTTCCGTCTCAACTCACCCGAGCTCGCTACGACACTCCACAAACACAAGACGAGCGCAGACACGTTGAAGACACTGAACGACCAACAGCGAGCCTTAGAATCGTCAATCAACGAGATCACGGATGACTACTACGTCAACAAAATTCTCACACGCGAGCAGTTCGAACGCGCAAAGACGCAGGCAGACAACGACTTAGCGCTCATCACCAAGCAAATTGATGCCGAGTTAGTGAGCGAGGCAGTCAACACGACGGACGTAAGCGGCGACCTCCGTGAACGATGGGAGAACGAGACACTTGAATGGCAGCGTTCACTGTTGTTTCTACTCATTGATCGGATCTCTGTCCACCCCCTCCCTCATGTGCCGGGCTACAAATACCCAAAGTACAAGTCTAAGTGGAGGTTTGATCCTGATCTGATTCAGATCGAATGGAAGGCGTAGGGTACTTAGCGGTCAGATACTCAGTGAGAGCATCAGCGGCCTTCCTAGCAGTGGCCCAACCATCCTCTTCGTCAGTAAAGTTCAAGATGCGGCGGGCATAGATTGCGCCGTATACGTGGTAGTTGATTGCTACTTGATCTTCGTTGTCTAGAACCGAATTCAGGTATCGCTCTACAACATCGATTGCCTCTTTCACGAAGAGTCCGGCAGTCACGTCTACGCGCGCCAACGGAAACCGAACATCTAGTTCGACACTAACCCGATAGCCGATCAGAATGGCGTAGAACAGCCGATCCCTGAGAACATTGGGTGCGGAAAACTCCAAATCGTCTGGTACGCGATGACTTTCGATGGATTGATCAAATGCACTAGGCGCAGCATCCGACGTTGTCAGTAGCGAAATCGCGTCCGCGGACATCACTCTCAACCTTTGCCAGGATTCATGAAATTCCTGCGGCGACTCTTCGTGGACCACTTCACTCGGAGCAATAAGGCGAAGCAAGTAGGCCCTCACAGCTTCGTCAAGCCCGTGGAAGTAGCTATAGAAGGTCGGAGTGCTGATGCCTGCCGCCTTCGCCACGTTGATCACGGTAAACATCTTGCGGTCATCCCACCTCTGCTCACCAAGCGCGTCAAGGATGAAGTTCCGCGTCCGCCGACGCTTGGTTCGTGCGCTTGCAGTCATTGCAGCATCCCGAGGAACGTCTGAGCGATCAGTCATGCCCGTAGCGTACGTCACTTGTCGGCGCAAGCTATATGCCGCGTGTCAGATTTACTGTTCGGTGCTGAACTTAGTCGTTGACGACAAACTTCACAGCTGTTAAGTTCATTGCAGATCGCAAGCCAACGGATCGACGCAGATTGAAAACTCCACACAGGAAGCGCCTTCAGCCACAGTTCGATGCAGCGGTTTGAATGTCGCTTCCAACCGCTTCGCACCGCGCCACTTGTGGCGGTGCCTCAACTCCCACAAGGAGATTCAAGTGAAGAAGCAACTTACTCATGTTGAACACAACGGGGTACCGACCGAAGTCAGCGCCACATCACCGAGTGGACTGTTGGAAAAGTACGTACTTCGGCTGGCACTGGAGGAAGAAGCTAACGACTTCGAGCGCATGGCCAGTACAGACAACTTGCATCGGACTCTCGATATTCTCGAGAGTGGACGTGCACGAGTAGGCAACGACGAGGCTGGCAATGCCATTGTTCATGGTTTCGTGATGGCATTCGCGTCAAACGTCACCGAGCGCCAGCGCCGACGCATGATGGGGCAGTGACCATGGAAATGATCATTGCAGCGGCAGTCATCGCAGTCTGGTTTGCTGGCATGTTCTGGTGGGCCTTCCAGCGCAACAAGTCTCAACCTGACAGTCGGCGCGGAACCACGGTTCAAACCGCGCCACTCTCAGTCCACGACCAACGTCTGCTCGACCAAGACGCCGATCGCATGGAGTACGTACGCACCAAGATCGCTATGAACCGCGCACTTGATGAGTACCAGGGTGCAAATCACTACCGGCGGTACACGTGACCACCGACAAGCACCTTGATCGATTGGCCTATGAAATCGGGTTCAACGAAGCGATTCGTCAGCCGAGTCGCGAAATCGTTGGACGCCGCGTTCAACACACCGACGAGTTCGGTCGAACGTGGATCGAAGAAGAAGTCACTATCCGCGAGTACTGATCCTCAGGAGAATCCAGTGCAAACCTTCACCGACACCATCGCCGTACTGCTCTTCTTTTCCCCGTTGTGGTTCCCCCTCTTGTTGGCGATCATCTTCAACAAGCAGTTGAAGCAGTACGCCTACAACCGTGAGGTCAAGCGCGTCCAGCGCGAGATGGAGATGGGGGAACTCGACGCTCAAATCATCCGTGAAGCTCGTCGACGTCGATACGGCTCATGATCAAACGTCTTCCCTCCGTTGCTTGGTCGGTGCTCGGCATCGCGATCGCTCTTTCGATCGTGGTGCCGATCATCCAAGCAGCAGCCCCTTTGATCATCGCCATCATCGGCGCGGTCACCATCTCGTTCATTGCGTGGCGACTGGTGACGTTCTATATCGCACACTACATCGCACGTCGCAACTTCCGCGATACCGACTAGTCAAATCGGCGGCAGGATGCCAAAGTAGACAGTAGATGCTCGAACTACTTGTCACACTTAGCATCCTGTCGCCTCCACTTTTTTGGGGGTTGTTCGATATGAGAGCTAAGAGTCAAGAACAGTACGACGCAGACCGCACCTCGCATCAGCTCGTTTTTCCGACCAACGTCACCGAGAAGCAGGTTCAGGCTGTAATCCGTAGCATCGGTTCGAATCTCCGCGACAACAAATTCACCGGTGATCCGTCAATCGTCTTCGAAGTTCACTCCTCTGAGAGGGGTATCCAACACCTTCTCAGAGTTCCGTCACGTGACGCTGAATATCTACTCGATCAAGTGGAGGGTCACCTTCCAGGCATCGACATTGTTCCCGTCGAGAAGGCCGTGCAGCCCAGCTACAACCACGGTGTTCGGTTGTTCATGACGAATCCCGAACGGACGCTTCGATTCGACAACACTGCTGACTATTCGACGAAGATTCTCAAGTCTTTGCTCACCACTGGCAGCGAAACGGTGACCTTGCAATGGATCGCATACCACTCTGATCGACCTAAGTTGATCGAGTCGGATCAAGGACTCGCCAAGTCCAAGCCATCGTTGTTCGACGTTGTTGTTCGTGGAACGAAGGCGACGAAGGACGAAGTGGCGGATCGTCGGGAGAAGGTCAACGACCAAATCTTCACGGTCGTAGGTCGCATCGCTGCGAGCGCAGCCAGCGAAGCCCGCGCAAAAGAGTTGGTACTAAAAGTAACTCGTGCCATCACCAGCGAGAACGGCGCAGCGAACAGGCTGTACTCGAAGCCGATCCCCCCAGGCAAACTCAACCCAATGGTGCACGGAGCTGTCACTCCGTTCAACAAGGGCAACATGTTCTCAGCCTCAGAGCTAGTCGCGTATCTCGGCTGGCCTGTTGGAGATCCGCAGATCCAAGGACTCTCCCAGGGGGTCGCTCGGCGCATTCCTCCAACCGAAGCCGTTTCTCGAGTCGGACGGCAACTCGGATGGAGCAACATCCCGGGGATCAATCGACCAATTGCTCAGAGCTATGACTACGCCAACCTGAACACGCTCTTCGCAGGCATGATCGGGTCGGGTAAGTCAGTAGGCATGTCGAACAGCTTCCACGACGACGTCAGCAACGGATACGGTGCCATCGTCATCGATGCCAGCGCCAGCGAATCACCTCAAAGCCTCGCTAACCGAGCGTTGGACACCATCCCAAAGTGGCGTGCTGATGATGTGATCCGAGTCCACGTACTGGCAGACGCAGATCATCCAGTCGGCTTCGACCCGATCAACCAAGGCGCAGGTCGGGGTGCGATCGACCAAATTACTGGCGTCTTCACTTCCCTGTACCCCGACATTGCAACTGGCGTTTCAGTGCGGGACCTCCTTCATCATGGGTTGTGGACGATCATCGATCACGGCGGTCTCAACCTAATTGACTTGGGTGTTTTGATCCGTCCGCAGACCAGTGCCGAGATTGCTTGGGCCGACGCCATCATTAAGAAGATCACCGATCCAGACCTTCGCGAATTCTGGAAACGCATGGAGAAAATTGGGCGGGGTGGTCCCAAGCAGACTGAGTGGGATCGATACGTAGACCCGCTCTACCGGCGTCTGTGGCAGCTCGTCGGTCGTCCTGAGATCCGCAACATGATCGGCCAGTCCAGCAATAGCCTGAACTGGGAAGAGATCCTCACGCAAAACAAGATCGTCGTGATCAGCCTTGCCGGCCTTCCGAAAGACAGTGCAGAGCTTCTTGGCTCCCTTCTGGTTGAAACCCTTTGGACGACAGCACAACGGCTGTCTCCAGAGCGCGGCAACGCGCTTTACCTCGATGAATTCCAAGTGACCGCCAACATTAAAAACGGCCTCGACGATCTTCTCAATCGCGGTCGCAAACACAATCTCTGGGTCACGCTGGGAACACAGTTCATCTCGGAGCTTCCCAAGAAGACTAAGACTGCGATCTTCAACAACGTCGGCACTCGCGTCATCTACCGCACGAGCTACGAGGAAGCTCATATGTGGCGGCAGGAATTCGGATCGGAACTGCTGAGCGACTACGACTTTCAACATGCGCGTGTGCACGAAGCAATCGCGCAGATTCCAGATTCATCGGGGCGGTCCATCGTCACCATCAAAGCCCGACCACCACAGGAACCAACAGGAGCAGCGAGCTACATCGCTTCTCGATCACGCGCTCGATATGGGCGACCAGTTGAAGAAGTCAGGAAAGAGATTGCCGCCCGACGAACTCCAGCCAAAGTACGACCTCAGACCACAAAGCCCGTGGGAAAGGGCGTCTACGACGTCCCTGATGAACCAGGAGAACAATCATGATGCTGCAAGCTGAAGCAGTCACCACGATTGAGAAACTCGTCGAAGATGCGCACGAGATGGCAAGTGCTGTAGACGATTTACGCGAAGAGAATCCAGTACTCGCGACGATCATGCTCGTCAGCCTGAATGCGTACCTGGAGCACATTCAGTTCCGCATCAGCCAAGCCGTCCAGCACTCACCATGATCGGCCAGCCGATTGGAGCAGTGATGCCAGATCTCCCGCCCGTCCAGATCCTCGACAACCTCATCGATCAAGCATTTGCGATGAGAGAGCTTGGACAGACGATCACACGAGTCAGCGAAGAGCTGATCTTCGAAGCAGAGAAACATCGTCAAGCGATCGAGCAATACGACACTGAATCACTTCTGCGTTTGTTCCGGGTCGCCTACAACTTGAACGAGCTTAGGACCGCTTCGACCACGAATGTTCTTCAGCCACTACGAGCCTTGAGGATGGGATGATCACCATGGACGACAGCACCAGGATCAACGACCTACAGGCAATGGTCGAAGCGGCGGAACGACTGGAAATGCACGCCGAGTCCGTCATGATCGAGTGCCGAGAAATCGCACACGAAGCGCGCCGCATGATGGGAGATGAGATTGATCCGAACAACTATCTCGACTCTCCGACTCGCGCACGCATCCAGGCAATCACTGGCGAAGTGGACTCACTGGCGAACCATGACTTCATCCGAATCCGAGACACCTTGAGAGACTTCACGGACATCAGGTGACGACACATCACGTCGATCTACGACCGAACCCCAGCAGACATTTTCGTTGCTGGGGTTCGGTCTTTGTGGCTATGCCTGCGTGAGATCAGTAGGCCGCTTACCAAGATGTTTCGCCCACGCTCGCTTACCTTCGCGCACTTCCTGGTACTTGATCGGCTGGTCCGGTGTAAGCGGGTCGCGTCCATCTTTACGTACCCAGTCAACTGGAACCCAGGCGCTACCGTTCCGTCGGGCGATCAATGCCGGAGCTGGTGCATACCAGTTGCGCTGCAGGGCAAATGACTCAAGCTCGGACAGCGAGTCAGATTCTTTCGCAGGATCGAGATCAGTGATCATGAAGTATCGACTCGACTTCCAGACTCCGTAAGTTGGCATCCACACACCATACTGAGTACCCACGACAATCACGCTCACTCCAGCACTCCCCTACCCGTCACGCTGAAAGGCGTTCTTCAGGGGTGACAAACTCCAACAGCACTCCCCTACCCCACCGGTGCTCCACGGATTAACAGAGGTGGGCATACAAAAAGACTCCCCCAACCAGATTTCGGCCAGGGGAGTCTGATGCCACCACATGTAGCGGCGGAGAAGTGGTGCAGAGACGCTAGTGCGCTGCGTCGAAAGCGTCGATCACTTCAGCCTTGATACGTCCGCGAGGTGCAACCTCGAAGCCATTCTTCACTGCCCAGTCACGGATGGCCTGGAGCTGTTCCTTTGAACGACCGGAACCACTTGCGGCATTGGGTGTTCCGCTTCCCTTGCGAGTCTTGCGGGCTACGCCGATCTTCTGTGCTGCTTCGATGTAAGGCTTGAGTGCCTTCTCCAGCTTGTCCACATTCGAGTCACGCAAGTCGATCGTGTAATCGGTTCCCTGGTAAGAGAATTCGACCTTCTGACCGAATCCGTCGTCAATGTCATTTCCGTCCAGATCATCGATCAGTTGCTTGATGATGCGTTCAGCCACTTGGCTCTCCTTGGATTTGAACAACTAATTTACTCAGTGGAATTTAGCGTATCAGAGCCTGCAGGAGACGCCGTGCAACTCGCAGGCCTTACATATCAAAAGCGCCCGACAACACGTGTCAGGCGCGACGCAAAATGCTTTTGAGAGCTAGTTAGTGCTGCTTCGTTTGAAGTATCCAGCTGCAAACGCAACGATCGCTGTGATTGCAGATGCAACCTCAGCACTGAGTTCGACACCGAACTGTCCGGCAAGCCAGATGAGCACGATTGCGACAGAACCGCCGATGCCGGCTGCTGCTACTTTCGATGTTGGTGCTGATGTTGGTTGGTTGTACCTATGGTCCATATATTATCCTCTACTTTCGTCTTAATGCTAGGACTGCGTCGAACGCCTCCTGAGCTTCCTTGACTGCGACATCGATATCTGCGCGAGACACACCTGGCTCTACTGCCGACAGCTTTCCGTACCAGTTATCTACGATTGCCACGTTGCCGATGTCGCCAGCATGTTCGCGATAGTCAGCTTCAGCATCATGCATAAGCCGATCGATCATCGCATCCTTGCTCTGTCCCACAAACGTGCTTCGGTAAATATCTCTACTGAAACGCTCCGCCGCCGCCGAACCACGTATACGGCGCATCGCAAGCCACCACCGTTCGTAACTTGAGTCATTATCTTCGATCATCTCATCTCCTTCGTTCGTTATATAGTTTCCGGGGTCAACGCGGCCAGACCAACCGTTCTTCCAGTCCGTAGGCTTACTCCAGAACTCGAAGTGCAAGTGGGGGCCGGTGACTTGACCCGTATTTCCGGAATAGCCAATTACTTGGCCTTGGCTCACTTGCTGGCCTTGGCTCACCGCAAATCGACTGAGATGGGAGTACGCACTGTAGATGTCGCCATGGTCAAGAAGAATCGCGTTTCCTGCCACTGCTAGGAACCCCCCATGGCTTGCGCCTGGTCCTGCGAAGCTAACTCTTCCGTCGCCAGTTGCCCGTACAGCAGTTCCTAGTGAGCATCCGTAGTCGATACCCGTATGACCTAGTTGCCCGAGCGACCTATAGTAGGCTGGATTCTCACCGAACTGCTGAGTGACTCGGTCCGAAACTGGACGGATAAACCTACTCACGATGAAGCCCTCAAATCAATACAGTTTACAGCCTCAGCCCAGTCAGGAAGTTTGTACAGATTACGGAAGTCGGCATCAGGTTCCGCATCATACTTCCAGGCAATAAAATTAGACGACTTACTGTTAACTACCCGTTTAACACAGTTAATGGTCGTTGGCGGGCCTGCTGGTCCTTGTGGTCCGGTTTCACCAGGATCTCCCTTGACCGATCTTCCGTCTGCACCTCGACAGCGACCATCCGCACAATAGCTTGAGACAGCGACCGAGATCTGTTCAGCAGTTATTGGTACACCCGCCGAACCCTCTTTGCCCTTGCAAATTCCCCCAACGCAATAGAGGTTAAGGGCATCAACTATCTCTTGTTGAGTAGGAGCTTGCCCATCACAACGGCCATTTGCGCAGTACTCAGCTAGTGCCGCCGAGATCTGAGCCTGGGTTGGCGCTTGCCCATCCCCACTCTTACCGACTACGTGGCCCGCGTTCTGAGAGCTGCCATCCGTATAGCTGATAATTAGGTCACCTGCATTGTCAGTGAGTACACTCTTAACCTCCCGAGGTGCTGGCGGCTTGGGAACTGCGAGGCTGGTCGAAATATCTGGTCGATTGGTTGTGGACTGCATGACCATGGCGACTGGCAGCGCTATTGCAAGCGTTGTCAGGATTGACGCTGCCACAACCCCGAGCAAACGACGATGAGTCTTCATTTGCCAACTCCTGTTTGCGCAAGTGTTACGAATATCTGATACAGCGTCCCGATTACGAGAAGCGCGACCGCAACAACAACGAATTTGCCAACGCCATATGCGCTCTCATACTTCGACAGCGCAATCGTCAAGTTGGTTTTTATTTTCTCCCAAAGATTTTTATCATACTCAGCAAGCGCCGTCTTCAGCTTCTCGTCAACTAAGCGTTCTACTTCATACTTTTTAAGTGGAGATTCGTTATCAGTCATTCCAATTAATTCCGATCCTCGAGGCTAATATATCCGACATGTCAGTCGTGCCCCAGGACCACTATTTCAGTGCCGATTGCGTAGTCACCGGATTGCAAATTTGTGATACTTACACTGGTAATCTGATTCGTATCCACCCAATGCCCCCAAAACGACAGCGAAGAATCATACTGTGTCGCCGATTGTCCAGTGACCTGTATGTTTCCATTAATCAACTTCTGCCTGCCAGAAGGATTGTAAATCTCGGCTATCCCATACGCATCGTCGTTATTGGCTAGAGTATTTGGATAAGTTCCAAACCCACCGTTCACGTCGGGGGCGTTTACCCCGGCACTAACTGCTGCGTTGTTGACAATCAAATATTGAAACGCGTACTTACTCCCCGAAGTATCTCCATTGAACCTCATTTGAATCGTAGTCGCGTTCACAGACCTAACATAGTAAATTAGTTTTAAGAATTTCCTGACCGGAATGGTCACACTCACTGAATCTGCGGTTGCCGTTAAAGTGGTGCGACCTAGTTCTTCCCACCATACCCCCGCCAACTGGCTTGCACTGACAGCTCCTGCTGGTATATTCGACGCAACAGCAGGCGCTAGTCCTGCAACAGTAGTCTTCTTGTCAGTATTGGTCGTAATATCGCGCACCAAAAGCACGTCCGCTGCAGCGACCGGGGATTTTGAAGCGTTATCTGTAATCTGTTTTGCCATGTTCAATTGTTCCTCTTTATCGCTAATATAACACGTTAAGACGGAGTTGTAGGTAGCTGTTGGTATTGTTCATTCGACAACCCCTCATCCAGGTCTGCGATGATCTCTGCCATCCCCTCTTGAAGAGTTCCGAGCGTCAACGTGATCAGCGTCGAGGTGTAGTTGTACCCGACTATCTGAAGCAGTTGCGTATCCACAAAGTTCCCAAAGTTCCTAAAACCAACCATCTGCCCGAGTTTGATGCTCTCGATGTCATACACGCTCGACGGGATCGTGATTGTCGATGTCCAAATCGGACGGCCATACTCACTCATTACTTTGCTGGCATAACGCTGGGCACTTGCTGTGAGGGTGAAGCGTCGGTCTGTTATGCGGTGTACTCCCAGTTCAGAATCGGTAATTGCCGCAGTATCGGTGTAGACCTTGAAGAGTGTGCCGCTGCCTGGATCACCACCAACGAAGTAGACCTTGTTTCTCAAATCCTCCGCAGACTTCTCAATGTCAATGTCCGCCAAGTGTTTTCCCTTGACGAAGATGTGGTCCGCCACCGTGTTTCGCTTCTTGATGTAGAGCAGGTTCTCGCCTACATCGACGTACCAGAAGTAGCCATCTGGAGTCTGCGAGTAGAGGCTCTTGATCCCCTCGAGTTTGGTGTTCAGCTCAAACTTCATCGTCGGCGTAACGCCTGTGGTGTCGATTGATCCTGTGGTGTAACCGATTCGGCCAGGGTTGGTGTCGAGGAGACTCTTGGCGATTGTAGCGATTTCAGTAGACGGATAGGTCACTGTTGTCGCTGCACCACTCTTGATCAGCTCACCCTTGGTCAGCTCGACCCCGTGCGAGATGAGCGTCGCTTCTACGTACTCCGTGTCGCCGTAGTGAGCGCGGTACTTCATGATCTTGCCGCTGAAGACTCGCCGGCCCATTGGAGCACCAGTAGAAACGATGTAGGGATCTCCGTCCTGATCAACGTACGGCTCGCCCTTCTCATTGACGAGGGGTTCATAGCCTCCGTAGTGGGCGAAGATGTCCACGCCGAGACCGATCTCGATGTCCGTGTCTGGTCCGACAGTGTTTGCCGTGGTGCTGGTGACGACGTATGGATCACTGGTTTGATCGGTGTATCCCACACCAGCTTGATCGGTGAGTGGTTCGCGCAGTTCGATCGTGTTCTCGGCAGATCGAGCCAGTCTGATTGTGGTGGTGGTTCCTGGTGTGAGGATCTGTTGGGAGAAGGTCAGATCGTCTGTGATGTCCGTGAGTACGCGCATGAACTGCCCAGTCTTCGAATAAACCTTGGCTACATACTCTTTGGTGTTCTCAACTCCGAGGTCTTCCCAGTTCACTGGAGGCGGTGGAGGCGGTGGCCCTTGCGTAATCGTTGGTGGTCCATAGCCGGTTACCGACGCCGAGTTTCCAACGTCCCAGATGTTCATCGTGATTAACGGTGGCCCTGCCGCGTAACTGGAGGCTGCGCTAGTCGGGGTGACCGTCACTGCTCCAGCTGTCAGAGTTGGCGATCCGTATGCGACTTGAGAACTTGTGCTGTCGACTGAGATTGACGATGCGTACTCAGCAGGGGTGAGTTTCTTGGAAGTGAAAGTGCCGGGGACTCCTGACCCGCCCTGACTTACTGGTTGGACAAACCCAGTGTCGCCATACCCAGCAGCTCCACCTGACCCACCATTGACGAACTTCGCCGCAGTATTAGTAAGCGTGTCTGCGTAGAAGATCGAGATGTTTCCACCCGATCCCCCACCACCGCCGAGTCCTGGAGATCCCCAGAAGTTGGTTGCACCTGACTGCCGGATCAACCGTCCACCGTTACCGCCATTGCCGCCCGCCGATCCACTGGTGATGATCGTGCCGTTGAGGACGATCTTCCTAGCTCGGATGACAATGTGGACACCTGCGCGTCCTGCGATACCTCCAGCACCTCCACCGCCATTTGATGCCCACGAGTAACCTGCGCCTCCAGTTCCACCTTGGTCTACGACTGAACCCGAGCCGTCAGCACCGCTCTCGCCGTATGAGGTTCCACCCCTTCCGCTGTTGCTGGTGACGGTGAGGAAACGGGTGCTGTCCTTGCTGATCGTGATCGAGCTACTTCCTGACCCACCGCCCGAGTTGGAACCCGCGTTCCCGTTCATGCTGAACGTGCCGTTTGAATTGCGTGATTGGCCTACGCCTGCGCCACCGGCGATCCCATACCCACCACTTCCACCACTGCCGCCGAGCGGTCCTCCGCTGAACCCTCCTCCAGCGCCTCCACTACCAAAACCGAAGTTCGCTGGGCCGTGGTCCGAGTAGTAAGAACCCACAGCAACGCCAGGTGATGAGTAGGTGACTCCATCTACTGTGAACGACCAGTCCGCAGAGCCAGGGTTGACCTTGCCCGACACATTGATCGTGCCGTTCAAAGTGAAGGTGTCTTGCACTGCAATGAAGAGCACCGATCCCGTGGTCGATGCAGTACTGAGAGTCGCACCCGCTGCGATCGTGACGTTCGTGAACTGGTGGACCTGATTCAACGGCAAGTTCTGAGTGCCCGACGCTACGTTGAGTGCGCCGTCTGATCCGTCACCGAAGTAGTAGATCACCTGGTCGAGCCTTAGATCTTGAAGATCTTATTTGCCGCGTTTGACCAGGCCAGATTCAAATCACCACCGTTCGGAGTGAAGGGAAGTCCTGTACCTGTATCCATGTAGTGGATAAGTCGTGAGGTGCTTGCTGTTCCTGTGTCCTTGTACAGAACAATCGCTTCGACACTCGCGCCACCGAGTGCGGCGAACGTCAGGTCGTCTGCGTCGAAAACTCCGTTGGTCACGGTCTTGCCAGTCAGATTCCCACTCGTTGCTACTCGCGCTGGTGTTGGGATGTCACTCAGGTTGGCGTGAGTCGCCAGGTTCGGGGTGTAGGTACTCGTATCAACGAGAACTGCCTTGATGTTGTTGGTCGTCAGGACGATCGATCCGTCCAGAAAGCCTTCTCTCGCTTTGTCATACAAACTGTTGGCCATTGAATGTGTTTCCTGTTTACTGCTTTCCCTCAATATACGACGAGCGCTCTGATCGTCCTATAGTTGAATGATGTTCAGAGCCAACGTCTTACGTAGATCGACTCGATTGTCACGTCACGAGCAGTGAAGTCGTCGCTGTATGCGATCACTCCTGGTCCTACCACCCACACTGGGAATTGCCCGAGGTAATCGGTCGGAACACTGTTGACGAAGATGGTCTTGCGAAGGCAGTCGATCTCGATCGTGTCCCCCGCCGCCCAGTTACGCGTCACTGATACTCCACGCATGGTCGATCCATTCGTCACGGTGATTCGCTTGGCTGTCCCACCTGTGAGTGTGTTGATCTTCAGCTTGATCACCGGCTCAGCTTGATACGTGCCCCCAACGGTGACACCGAGAGACGCCGTAGAAGTCGCTACGTTCGACGGACTGAGCAGTGCTGTGTTGTAGGTGTCAGAAGCAACGCCAGTCGGGCACATGAAGTCCACCGAGAAGCCTGCCGTGTTGTGCCCGCTAGTACTGATGATGATGCCTTGAGCAGTAGAAACGTACCGCCTAATGTCACCGCTGCGGGCGATGTCGAAGGCCTGATTCGGTTGCATCATGGCCGTGTTGAACGCGTCGATCAACTTCTCCGTCTCCTCACGGGTACTCCCCCTGATTCGGCCGGCAACGGTAAAGGTCTTCGGTTCAAAGTTCGTCTTCACGATCACAGCTCCGTCAGCACCAGCGAGCTTGTCAGCCTGCACGTTGTTCTTCGGAGGTGAGTAGACGTCCGTGTCCGTCGTAGTGATCTTGTCTGTCTGGAGGTCAAATGCTCCATATTTCAGTGCGATTGCGCTCATTACATGCCTACCTTTGCTAGTCGTTGTGTTGAATCGAGTCGGTTGAAGAATGCGTCAGACGCCTCTTGGTTGTTGAAAGTGAAATTGCCCGACAAGATGTTGGTGACTCCCCCGCCATCGCCGCCCGAGTTCAACTCGTTGCGTGTGCGATAGGCCTGCGTAACTTGAGATCCACGCGGCATGTTCACGATCTCTGGACCGTGCTCACCGACAAGCGTTCGGCCACCTGGTGAGTAAGCCGTACCGATTGCGTTCTTCAGTCCTGGTGCGGCGTTCATCGTCGGGAGTGCAGATTTGAACTCACCTCTGTTGCGGGCTTCTGCAGCTTCGTTAATTCGTCCAGCCAAGTTTGACCACTGGGCGGCTTCGCCTGCGACAGCACCACCAATGCGCTCAGAGGTAGCCTTCACCGCGCCCTCTGCCTTCGCGCGATTGTCCTGCGCTTGCCTGGCTTCCTCAGTCTTCCTCTTGACGTTATCGGTGGCTTCCGCCAGTCGATTCTCGGCTTCTTTCAGTTGATGTGCAGCTTCCCTGGCTTCGAGGGACTTCGGCCCATACTGTGCGACCGCATCGTTGTAATTTCGCTGTGCACGTTCAACATTGAGGTTCGCACCTTCGGCGCTTAGCACCGCCCCATTGAGGGCATCTTGAGCGAGCTTGGCATCTCGATTAGTTTGTGCGAGCCGATCTTGCGCGGCCTTGTGTGCATCGATGGCAGACGACGTTTGACCTGACGAAGCACGCAGCGCATCCATCCCGAATCCGAGTGCAGCGACTGCGCCGAAGACTGCACTGATTCCTAGTACCACGGGGTTCAGGTTAAACAGCGCTAGTGCGGCGCTAACTGTCGGAACGACGCGAACGAGTGCAGCGAAGTCCGCAACAACATTGCCAACCTTCATCGATACCAACGCAAACCCCAATGCTGTTGCCGCAGCTTGGAGTAGACCCATATTGCTCGATGCCCAAGAGATGAAGTTCAGTAGAATACGACCCCCGCCTTCGACCACATCAGCCATGGCGTTACCGATCTTGGACAACGCGTCTTTGATCTTTGGCTCGCTCAACTTCTTTGACAGCCCCTCGACGCCCTTGGTGAGCCGATCAAATAGACCTCCCTGCTTAACCAGAAGTGGGCCACCATCTTCGATCTGCGAATAGTCGATCCCGACAAGCGAGAAGGCTAGGTTGCGAACCGACCCCGTGAGCCCTGAGAGCTTCCCGGTCATTGTGTTGCTCATCTGTTCGATCGCATCTGCAGGGACCATCTTCGCCATCGAGCGGTTGAAATCCTCAGCACTAATTGCGCCTTCTTCCATGCGCTTCTTAACGTCTTGAATCGAAATACCAAGGTCTTTGGCAAGTGCAGTGGTGATCGGGACGCCATTTTCGATGAGCTGCAGCGCATCCTGGGCATACAGCTGGCCAGCAGCATTCACTTGGCCGTAAACGACAGCAAGGCGGCTCCAGTCAGCACCAGTGGTGGCTACCATGCCTCCGAGTACCTTTACGTCGTTCTTCACCTGCTGCGCTGTACGTCCGTAACCAAGTAGGGTTTTCGCTGCACTTGTTACGTCTGGGAACGCAAACGGTGTACCGCGAGCGAAGTCATACAAGTCTGTGAACAGGCTCTTCGCCGTGGCCGCATCGCCCGTCAGTGCTTTGAAGGATGCAGCGGTGTTCTGCAACTGAGCACCGGAGGTCAGTCCGAATCCAATAAGTGCAGCGCCTCCGGTTACTGCTGTTGCCGCTGCTGCCCGTATTCCCGTAGTAATAAAGCCGAAATGACTTGTGAATTTATCTGCAGCCTCACGGGACTTATTGGAAACACTTTCGGAAGCTCCGTTAATCTTATCGGCTGCGCCTTCAATTACTCTGGATGCTTGGTCTTCGGCGGATATGGTGATCTTGATGTTCTTATTCGCCACTACTTAACTCACAACGGCTTATTAATTGTCTCGCTGCCGCCTCTTCTCTTCCAATTTATCACGCTCATCATAAAGCGACCATATGAGAATTGCCCGCTCTAGAGCTTCTTCAGGCTCCCTCAGGACATCATTGTATGAAAGATTGAACTCCTGCTGATAACGGAAGATGAGCAAGTCATCTTGCACGCTTGCCGGTACATCTACGGTCAGCCCACGGACTACGTAGTCGCGCATGCGCTCCTGGAGATCTTCTGCGGCGATCTTTGCATCGCCTACGAGGCTTTTGGGTCGGAATACTCGCTCGAATTCATTGCGTCATAGATGCGTTCGATAATGCCCATAGGAAGCAGGTCAAGCACTGTCACGGCGTCTTCTGAAGTGAACTTAACTAGAGCAAGACCACCAGCGTCCGCTTGTGAGTAGACCTGTCCACCAACTATATGACTCGTGACGACATCGACAATCCGCTCGGTCGCTTTCGAGTCATCGACGATCTTTTCTTGCGCAAGTTCACGACGCTCCGCAACAGTGATGGTGTTGTAGCGAATGAAGCACTGCTCGTCCCACTCATCAGCGATACCTGCGAGGCTGAATTTTCGGGTTAGCTTAAATGAAATTGCCATCGATGAGTCTCCAATTTAAATATGCCCCTATTTAAGCAAGGGGCATACTATTGGTCAATAGCGATCTACGCTGCAGCGTACGATGCGCGAGGGTTCTTGAGCACTGCTTGGATTGCTTTACCTACCGTTGCATCGAACTCGCAGTAGAAGCTCACCGTCTGCGTCACGATCTCGTCGCGGTCGCTCGACTTCTCAAGTTCACGGAAGCGCACCTTGGTAGCGATGAACTCCAGACTCGTTGCGCCGTTGGTCATCTTGATGCTCATGGCCTTGATTGCGTTGGAAAGATAGTCGTCTTCCACGTCAGTGCTGAGGTAGCGAATCACGAACTCCCCCTTGGCTTCGAAGACACCCCGATCAAACACAGGGTTATCGTCACCGCCTAGTGGGAACCACATCTCGGATGGTCGCTCGATGTTGAGCTTCAGACTCTTGGCAGCAATGGCCGGCGCGGCAGCCAGGCCAGCACTTGAAGCAGCGGTCTTGAGCACAATGTTCTTGCTCGTGAACTCTTTCTCAGTTGTGAGTGCGACTACCTCAGTTGATGCCTCACCGATTCGAGCCTTAACTGCAGAACTGACCTGTACCCAGCCCTTCTCCTCGGCTGTCAGTTCGAACGTATCGAACGTCGTGTAGCTGTGCCGCTTCGATTGGATCGGAGTGACCTTTGCGAGAGTGATCGCAGGTGGGATGGTCGACTGATTGACGTCAAAGGTGTGCGGATAGACCCCGCCAACTACCGCGCCAGTCGTGACTGATCCGAAGATCCCTAGTAGCGGAAACCCAACGCCGACCTCTGTGACCTTGCCACCGATCGTTCCTTCGACCCACTTGCCGACCACTTCACTGTCGTTGATCTTCTCGACAACGCCCATGGCGCTTTCGTTTTCGATGATCTCAAGCTTCGGCTGTACGTCCTGGTCAAGCCAGCGAATCCAGCCTTGCGGCGCGACCGTCACTGCTGGATCTGTTCCTACGCCGAAGCCAATCGCTTCACGCCTTCCTATGTATGGTTCAGTTGGCATCACCGTCCTCTTCTTTCTTTTTCTTTACTTTTTCGACTGCTTCTTCAAGGGTCTCTGCCTCAACGGTCCCAAAATTCGGCACGAAATACAGCCGAGCTTCGTGACTTAGTTGCTCGATCACCTCTTCCTTTGATTTTTTCTTGACACTTTCACTCATATCGCTAATTTACTCCATTATCTAAATCTTTTGAATAGGAAACCTGCACTCCGATGACGAGCATCAGCAAAGCACCTCCCTTACTTTCGACTACATCCCAGTCTGCACGGTCGACATCCATGATGTACGTACCTATGGTGGAGTCTTTCTTTTCCAAAGTGTTGTTGAAGTCCGCTTCATCGAGCGTGTCCATAATTAGATCGGTCAGGTCATACATTTGATCAATCGTCTTGGACTGAACCTTCGTCACGTCCTCCAGCTTCAGGTGAACCACCACCTGAAACCAGACATCGCGATCGTTCTCACTCATCGAGCCTTTGTTGTTCTCTATGTAGTTAGGAAGTACGCGAACCGACGGGTACCCCTCGAAGTCCTTCGAAGTGCTGTCAGTCACCTCCACGAACGCTGGCTCATCTCCGTTCTGAATCTCCGAGAGCACTTGCACCAGTGCGTCTTTGATTGATCTCGATTTACCCATTCATAAGTTCCTCCGTTAGTTTGCCTATCTCCATATCGAATCGTCGCTGTATGCGGGGTTCCATCAGCGTCACCGTTGGTGCGACGAATGGATGGGCCTTCGTACCCTTGTACGCGATCGACCGTTGCACCGCATATGGTGAGATTCCCTTAGCCTTCGCCCACTTGTAGAGCGAGGTATCGGGTTTCACGCTTGTCCAGTGAGGACGAGATCCGTTCTCGACAGCCTCCGCGTACTTGGCTGTTGGGCCGATGATCGCCGTTGTGCCAGTGACTTCCTGCTTGATTGACTGACGTAGATCTCCACTGACGCCTACCTGCGCTTTGATTCGCATCTCACGCTGTGTCTCGACAGCAACGATGTTCAGAACACGGTTCAGCCGAGTCCTGACACGTTCAGGTGCGATCTCCAGCATCTTGCGGACTTGAGCTGAATCGACGGTGATCGTGACAGATGCCATCAGATCACCTGCTCACACACCAGCTCGATGTGACTAACTGGTGGCACGTCTGTGTAGTCACGGATGTACTTGACGCTCAAAGTCATTCCATTGCAGGTCAACTGATCCCCAACCTTGACGTCTTCACCTGGACCCATGCTGACCTCGAATCCGCGACCCATCTGCATCTCGTTCTGGATAGTGACTGCTGATCCCATCGGCAGCGCGAGGCAGCGAATCCCAGTTGCGTAAAGCTGCATCTTCATTCGCCCATTCGTGCCCACCGGGGTATCCCTGCTGACGTTGCACGTGTGATTGAGTAGCAGCATCACACCCTCCGCATTGCGTAAGAGTTGATCACCGCCGTATCCCGCGTGACTGTCGAGCCAAGTGCTCCGTTCCCTGATCCGTCGCTACTACCTGCGGCAAACTGCAAGGTGTAGCTGCCAACCTGGGCGCGACTGACTTCCCGTCCACCGTTGGAAACGTACTCGTAGTAACTCGTCGCAAGTCCGAGACCTGCCAATACCAACGCCGCTGGTACATCGGCCTCTGCAACCCCGTACTTGTACTCGATCGAGAGATAGTCAAGTGTTGACGGTGGCAGCGACGTTTGCCGGCCTCTGCTCAGCACCAACCGCCCTTCGGGAGTCACGTAGTAGCTGCTGGAATCGATCGTGTGCGGATCGCTATTCGGGTATCCCGTTGCGACGGAGAGGACTTCGACGACATCCATATGGTCGAGCCAGACGATCCCCGAAGCGTTTTGAAGCTCCGTGACGGTTCTCGTCTCACCCCAACACCTACTTGTCGCAGTTTCGATCCAGGAGTTCACTGCGGCAACCACAAGGCCTCCTACGGTGTCATTTACACCAGGGTTTATATCCTTGAGTTGTTGGAGGGTGATTATCTTGCTCATCTAGCCTCAATATAAAACAAGAGAGCCGCTATTACTAGCGACCCTCATGCGAAGTTGAGCTGATCTACTTCTTTTCTGTCTTTGTTTCTGTTTTAGCCTCAGGCTTAGCGGCTTTTTCCACCGATTCACCTTTGGCCGTTTCGTAACCCTTGATGCCGCGCTTTGACACAGCGGCATCAATCGCTTTTAGTTCTTCGGCTGAGAGGTCTACCGCGTCACCGATACAGTGAGGGTAGACATCATCCACGAAAGTTACGACCGTCATTAGGCGAGTGTCACTCCGGTAAGTTTTGCGAAGTTGTTGCTTGTTGGAACACCACCAACTCGTTTGAGCATACGAAGTGTGTACACCGCACGGTCGAAGTCGTCACCACTAGTGCCAAGATCAAACGTAGTACCGAGTCGATCACCGATCACGTAGTCGCTGAATACGCCGTACCAAACCTCAGTCACGAAGTTCGGAGTCGTTCCCGTAGTTGGGATCTCATCAACGATGTACACAGGACGACCGAGGAGTGTGTTCGCACCGCTCTCAGTGATCGAATTAATGTACAGCGGACGGCCAGCAGTGTCTTTGAGACCAATGACCTTCGCGAGCGCAGCAGATGACATTACGTAGACGCCCTGGTTGCGGTATGCGGTAGGCAGTTTGAACTGGAGGGCTAGGAGATCACTCCACGCGAGAGCCGCACCAGCCTGAGCGAGTGTCAACGGAGTCACCGCGCTCGAACGGAAACCGAAAGGCTTGTCTGCGCCGTCGCCGTTCACAAACGCTTGGTTCTCAACGAGAGCCGCCTTCTGCGCTAGTTGGTTCTCAAGTAGGGCCTGAGCACTTGGGTTGATCGCTGCGTCTTGTAGGAACTCAAGAGTGATGCCCTTGATACGGCTCGCAAGCTTCTCTGGGACAAGCTCTTTCACCGCGAAGTTGACTTCTGTCTCTGGGATCAGCGCAGCTTCAGCGACCCAGTAAGCGTTGCCACCATCAGCAGACGGAAGTTGTAGTCGCGCTGGAGCGTTGCTGATTACTCGTGCGATCTGGCGGATCGGAGAGATGTACTCAAGTTGAGTGCGAATATTCGCGTCAACTGTCAACGGTACGAGGACTCCACCTTCGTCAGGCGTTCCGATCGTTTGAGCTTTAGCTTTGTACTGCTCGCGGATCTTCTTCTGCGCCTCGCCCATACCCTGGTTCGTTGCAAGGGCTTTAAAGAATGCCTTACTGATGTCCGCGTTCTTGCTGTCTTCTGTCTCGACTACGGTTGTCGTTCCGTCGCCTGCACCAGGAACTTGATCCTGTGACTTGTTTTTAATTGCTTCAGCCACTTTTTCGGCTGTGTACTCTTTGACTGTCTTCTTCATATCACCCCCTTCGGCAAAATAGATTTGGTTGGTTATTGCTGTTGTGACTCAGAGGCGAACTCTTCGTCGATCTGCGCCTGTAGCTCTGGAGTAAGTTCAGCGTCTTCATCGAACTCGTCCTCACCTGCACCGGGCTGGTCGTCTTCGCCGCCCTTAGCTGGTTGTCCTTGTTCGGTTGATCTGCTCGTCTCAACTGGCTTTAGTTCTGCGACTGTGGATTTGACCTCGGTTAGTTCACCGCTGACCGTCTCGATCTTGGTGTCGAGCGCTGAAAATTGCTCACCTAGGTTGACGATCAGATCGGATAGATCCTTCAGTTGGGTCTTTACTTCTTCCACGTGCTTCTCCTCGCCCTCTTCCGGCTCGTTCTTATTCAGTTGTTCCTGCAGCTCGGTCGCACCGTCTCGCATACTGCGCAGCATCCACTGGGCATCCTTGGTGTTGAGTGAGCCGTCCTTCAATGCGAGTGCCACCGCGTTTGCATTCGCAGGGATCGGCACACACGAGACCTCAAGCAGTTCATTGTCTTTCAGTACTGGAGTGTCGTCTTCCCACTCCATCGAGTGAGGTATGAAGCCAACACTGACGCAACGAAGCGTCCGCTTGACGTACTGGTTGAATACCGTCAGGGCCTTGGGGTTGATGTCTACGTCGAAGGTCAGCGTCCCGTAGGTACCGTCGTCTTCGGTCTTGATGTCACTCCACTGGCCAAGCACATCTTCAGGCTCGACGTTGTAGCTCTTGTGATTCCAAAGACCGATCGGGTTCTTCAGGAAGTTCTTCAGATTCCAGGACTGATCAACCTTCTCGCCGTAGCGGTCAATTGAATCGTCACTGATACGGAAGCGGATCGACTTATTCTCGTCGTCAATTGATTTGATCGTGGTTGTGTATAACTTGAGTTTCTTTTCCATAGTTGTTCTCTAATCCTAAAGATACAACTATGTTCACAATTAAATCAATAGTACGAAGTGGTCAAGTCATGTAGAGTCACGCCATGAGTACACCGATTAGGCCGCCGATGCCCGAGTTGAGCCGTTCAGTCAAGGCAAAGGTTCAGCGCGGGATACTCCATATCGACACCCTTGAGGCCGCGGTAATCGACTGGGCGAAGAACGGCACCCACGTTGTTCACCACACGTCGCGCGATGGTCGGACTTTTGAAGTCGAACTTCGTGTCTCGTCACCTCCGCCAATTGACGAGTGGGGAACAATATTCGGAGATGCCATCCATAACCTGCGATCAGCTCTGGATGCGTGGATGTGGGAGAAGGCGAACGAACTCTCATCGGTTCCGATCAATCCGCACGATGTTCAGTTCCCCGTGTCGAAGGATGGTGACGCCTGGAGAAAATGGCGCAAACGAATGAAGCCCTACATCGATGAAGCTCTGATCCAAGGGCTTAGGGTGTCACAGCCACACCTAGTGACGGTCGAGGGACAAAACGCTCTTCTCGGCCTCCATAATCTTGACAACATCGATAAGCATCGTACATTCCATGACATCAGAGTTCTACCAAAGGCAGTCGATAAGATTAACTTCACTCTTAACGGACCGCGAGGCCCTGGAAATGATTTCCGACTTGAGTCGGGTGTCATCCCCGCAGAGACAGGTGGCGTTCTTCTTAAGATCGAGTTCGATAGACCACCACTTGACATTGAGCTTTCGAAACATTTTACCTGGGAAACCGCATTCGAGACCGACGCGGGCATACACAACACTTCGGAATCACTTCGAGTGTTTGCAGAGGCGGCGCAGCGCTACCCGTTAATCGCTGAGTACAAAGCAGCGGAGATCCGGGCAAACGGCGGATCAGAGGCACCCGAGAGCGATGATGAAACTACCGATGACGACGGTCGCGAGAAGTAGTGCGCCGATGAACAATCCATCTTGCGAGCTAGGGCTGACAGTGGGCGCGGTAGCGGGCGTACCCGAGCTGATTGCTCGCTGAGCCACGCCGTTGATGGGCGTCATCACTCCTACCGGGTCGTAGGTGAACAGTCCGATCCCCACTTCGTCGGCGTACTCAATCGCAGCCTTGCTGTATGCGGATGCCGCAAAGAAGAACAGCACCTTCTTGGTGTCAGTCCCCCGCGCCCCGTAAAGCTGCTGCATCTCAGGTCTACCCGCAGCACCGCCTTTCCACTTCACCTGCGCCAGAGCACGTGATGATCGGACGTCGATCCCACCATCTGCTCCCCCAGTAGTTGCGACGGCATCAGTAAAGCCCCAGGTCTTCATAACTTCAGCGGCGTTCAATTCGGCTTGATGTGGGGTGGTGATGTACTGCATCTATTTGCATACTCGCACATACGTTCGATTGGTGCTAGCCTGCGTCTGGGCAGGCGTAGTCGAAGGGAAGCTTCTGCGCCTGCCTTTAGACAGACTCTTCCAGGACCGGCAGCAACACACATCGACAGTTCCCGTGCAGCGAAGGCCCGTGTATGTCTGTGTAGTCGAGCTTGATCGTCTTGCCGTCATCCCCCTCGAAGATGTCCCCCTTCTTAAAGAACTTCTTTCTCAGACCTACGACCGTGCCGTGCATCGGTCGGCAGAATTTACACACACGCTCATCAAGCGCTGTGTACCACTCCTTCGACTCGACAACACCAGACTGACTCCACGCTTCGATGTCCGCAAAGCTTTGTGCCGTAGTAACTTCCGTACGTGCGATGCGATCAGCTCGGTAGGTTAGGGCAGCGCCGAACACCTTCTCGATGCGTGCTCGAAGCTCGAAGCTCGTTTCGCCGGCCTGAATCCCCTGCGACAGTTCAGCCCGTAGTTGCTTCTCAGTTTCGTCGTTGATGTCCTTCGCAACTTTGGTGCTGCGCCCGTTGTAGTAGGCCTGGATTGCCGAGTTGAATGTGTTGAACAGCGAGGGATCTAGTGCGACCTGTTGCATCGCGAGCTTGCCCGTCTCACCGATGACAGTCAGCAGTACCGGCGCTAGTGCACGCGCCAGCTCAATGTCTAAACCATCCCACTCGACCACATCGCTGAGCCAGTCCTTGCGGGTGTAGCCCTTGGTAGGCGTCGGCGTGATGTCCAGCTTGCCCAGGATGAATGTCCGCTGGCTGTCGAATTGAGCGCGGAGCGACTGAAGCATCGCTGCTTCGTGGCGATCTCCCTTACGGCGATACTCCTCGACTTTGTCGTCGGCGAAGTCTCGGGTCACTATGGTTTTGGGAAGCTCTTCTTACCCTCAGCCGTTGTGCCCGTTGAGGTTTCATCTTTTCCATTGCCCTGTGGCGTCGTTTCAGGCGTTTCCTGGCGCGCTAAGGCTTCAAGTGGACTGAGAGACCCTTGTGCGTAGATCGTCGATCCTAGGCCTTCTGGTAGCGGCTCCATGCCGTACTGTTCACGAACCTCATCGATCGTCAGCCATTTGTTTACGCCCTTGTCAGCCTCTTTGAGCTTGGCTTCTTTGTCTTCAGGTACGGGATTCACGAAGTCGAGTTCAAGTGATGGATCGTAGACCTGTATCCAGCTGGTGTTCTGCAGCTCTACCCAGTCCTCGATGCGAGGGAGGACGTTGTTGATCGTGTGGATGTAGATCGCACCGTCCATGATCGACTTGTTGGCGTTCTCGATCATGCCAACGACACCAGGTGAGGTCTGGAACATCGCGAAGATCTCGTCGCGAGTGAACTTGCGACTGTTGAGGAAGTCGAGGTCTTGCTGGCTCACCATGTAGGGCTTGGCATCACCGTTCTCTACCAGGAGGTTTTTGTACGCGTTCTCGGAACCAGTGTGTTGATCACTGAACTGTTCTTTCCAGCGCTTGTAGACCTCATCCGACATCTCTTCTTTGGTTGAGAAGATCAGTCCTGGACGTGCGTTGTTCGCGAAGAAGCGGCGATTCCAGTTCTTCATCTGCTCATCGGTGTCGATGGTCGCGGCTGCTGCCGTGATGATGGACTGACCGAAGTACGGATTCCGCGGATCAGGGTTGAGATCGCGGATCACGGAACCGATCGAGTAGATCTTGTTGTCGAACTTCACCGTGCTCTGGCTGTACGTCTCCCCCAGCTTGAACTCAACGAGATGTGCAGGCAAGACATGGAATGAGTCAGGTAGTTGCCCCTTCGCAGGCTCGAAAGGCTTGTCGCCCTTCATCATCAACTCGTAGCTCTCACCTGTGAAGTTCATGTAACTGAAGTGGAGTCGGCGCATCTGTTTGCCCTTGAGCGCACCGTTCGGGCGTTTGAGCAGGTCCAAGATGTCGTGTTCGAAGATCTCGGTCCTATCCCCCTTCTTGTCCCGCTTGTAGAGCTTCAGCTCAACCCTGGCAGTCGGGCGCACGATCGCGTCGTTCGCAGTGAACGCCCAACCCAGATTGGCGGTGATCGCCTCCTGCTTGGTGCGGTAGTTCTTGATGGAGTTGCCGGTATCGAACATCTCAAGCGTGTTGCTGAGATGAGGAATGAAGGCTTTGTTCCTGCCGAGTAATGCTGATGCGAGCTTGATACGAAGGGGTGTTCTTTTTTGTGCCATATGAAGTTGTGTGCGCTACGGTTGTTCTATTTCTGATATTAGAGCATCTGGTGCGTTCCGACCAGACTATTTACTTTTCTTGTCGCGGTAGTTCTCTTTAACCCACTTATCTACATCTTTATATTCACGCTTCAATTTTCGAACCTCAGGATGCCTGACCCACTCCGCCCACGTGTAGTGATTGAAATCGGGCTCCTTAAGCTCGACAGGGCTATGAGTGTCGAGTTCTAGGCTCCATAGCTTTCCGTTTGCGTCGCGGAATTTTATCCAGAACTTCTCAGTGTTTGAAAACAGAAAGGGATACGTTACCTTGAAAGACTTTCCCGGGCCAATATGAGTGCTCTCGAAACCATTGACCTGCACTCTACCGCCAGTAGTTTTCTTCCATTCTTCCAGCATGCCTTCGAGTGTCTTTACTCCCACTGGCCTAATCTCACAGGCTCTGCTGACAACTTCTTCGAACGGACGTCTAGCCTGCATAGCCTGGATATCGTAGATGGCGCGGTCCGAATCGTTATATACACGTCCGATTATCTTGTCGTCGGTCTGCCTGATATGAGCAAATCTGATCTGCTGGGCTTGTGCCCGCTCTTCCCTTTTAACCGTCGACCGATAGTAGTAGGCCGCCGTCGCAAGAGACATCACCGTTCCCAGCGTCCCGACCCATGCTGCAGCCGTCCCCCACACGCTAGCCAAAAATGGATACTCCAAGAGATCACCCAAAGTCATCCGCTGATCATGTCAGATCACGCGGTTCTTACCCTGAACTCCTTCTTCTTCGTGCCGTGGATCGTGATCACCGCGTACCGCTCCATGTCGCAGGCGTCGTCATCTTGCTTCACTGGTTCGTCAAGCGGCTCGTCGTTCTTGTCCAGCTTCCAGCTGTAGTTTTCCTTCTCCCATGCCAAGTCCTCACAGGACGGGTCCATGGTCAGACGTCCTTGATGGAGCAGAGATTTCGACTTGTTGATGCCCTCTAAGACTGAGCCGGCACCCTTGACCACAGGCTGGATCTTGAGTCCGAGCTGTCTGTTGAGTGTATCGATCGCCAGTGGGTCTTCCGAGTCCCCGATCTGGAAGTCGAGTTTGGTATCCCCGATCAAGTCACGCACGGCGTTCATACGCTGCTCGTCACTGAGCTTGCGCTTGTAGACCATCCGATCCAGATGCAGGCTGTTGTCCGAGCCAATGGCAAAGATCCCTGCTGCGAACGGGTGGTTGTAACCGAAGTCGATACTGAGCGCCCATCGTTCAGGGGTGAACGGCAACATCTTGATGTGCTGATCGCGGTTGAACTCTTCGTAGATCAGGCCTTCCATCTTGTGGTACTCGGCCAGCATCTCCTGGGCGTACTGAGTCACGGTCATCTCGCCGCGCATCTCATCCAACTCTTCGACACTCAGGAAGGGATTGTCGAAGCTCGTGAAGTGGAAGACCTCATAGTTCGCGTTCGTCTTCGACAGCTTCTCAAGCCGGTAGAGCGACTTGTAGCCTTTCGGCGTACCCATGAACAAGGCGCGTCCGCGATAGTCAGCGAGGGTCGCACGGATGATCTCGCGCCATTGCTTCTCGAAGGCACGCATCGAGTCCAGCTCGTCCAGGACCACCAGGCTGTACTTCTTGCCTCGGGCAGTCTCGATGTTCTCCCAGCCGAACAAGCGGATACGGTTTAGCGACCCGTCAGGCCGACGAAGCGTGACCTCAAGTCGCTGTTCGTTGTGAGACACGTAATTGCTTGTGCCTATGACGTTTTCGAGGAGTTCCGCCCATACGATGTCGCGAGCTTGATCTCTAGTGGTGGCGAAGTAAGCAACAGGCCCTGGCTCAAAGAGGCACGCACCCTTCATCTCCTCGACTGCGTAGGTGGTCTTGCCGAAGCGTCGACCGCACCTGAGGACTTTGAAGCGAGAACTACTCTCCGCTATCTTCCGTTGTGACTGGTGGAGTCTCGCCACGGTCTTGCATCCTGGCCAAAATGGCGCTGTCTAATCCGATCGGCATGAGTGGTGCGCCCTCGGCACCAGTGAGTTCCTGGCGATCTTTCCAACCCCAGTTGTTCTTCAGTGAGAACGCGGCCCCCGTAGCTGAGCGACCATAGAGCTGGCTCTCGGCATACTCGTGACAACGAGCGTAAGCAGCGCTAACCGAGCCGAAATACTCGTCGCGTTTCTTGTAGTTGACGAGCGTATCCCGGTCGATGCCAAGGGCTCTCGCAAGCCCCGAGACCGTGTACGGCTTCTGCTCCGTCAAGATCGTCCGGGCGTGGAACAACATGTTGTCCTGGCCATCTCGTCCGGTCTCGACGAGTGCCTTCGTCGTGTGTGGGTCACACTCGGCGAAGTAGTTCTGAATTGCAAGATCAAGTTCTTCTACCGACTTGAACTTGAGCGGTCGTCCGCCCTTGTTCTTTTCTTCCTGAGGGGTTTGTTCTTCCATATACCACTATTTATGCACAAAATGTTGGGTTTGTGAATATCAGGCCTCAATTAGAACTGTCGGTGGAGGTGTGTACGGTGCTCCTAAATCGGCCGAGAACGCCTAAGGAGCAACATGCAACCGTCCATCACGTCCAGCGTCAACGACATCATGAAGGCTTCTTGGAACATCACAGATGGAAAGGTAGTCCCTAAGACCGAAGACATCGTCCTGAAGAATGGCGGACGCCTGATCGACGCAACCTACGTGTACGCCGACCTGGCCGATTCGAGCACGATTGCCCAGAGCCTCACGAAGGAAGCGGCAGCCAAGATCATCCGTGCATTCGTCAACACGGCCACTCGCATCCTGCGCAACCAAGGTGGTGAGATCAGAAGTTTCGATGGTGACCGAGTGATGGCGATCTTCATCGGGGAGAGGAAGAACTGGAACGCCGTTCGGGCGGCCTTTGCCATCAACTGGGCTGTCCAAGACGTCATTCGCCCTGCTATCAAGTCGAATTGGAGTGACGGCGAGAACTTCTACAAGATCGGCCACCGTGTTGGTGTCGATACTGGCGAAGCTCTGATCGTCCGTGGTGGTGCCCGAGACAACAACGACTTGATCTCGATCGGGGGCGCACCGAACATTGCAGCCAAGTTGAGTGACCTGAAGAACGGTCACTCAACATATGTGACGGATCGAGTGTTCGACGAGTTGACGGACGATTTGCTCTACTACACACAGAACGACGTTCGGCATTCCTGCTGGTCGAAGCTCTACCCAGCTGTGAAGATCGGCGGCACAAACAACACTGTCTATGGCTCTACTTGTCATTGGGCAGTCTGATGACCGATCCCGTCGACACCGCCTGGAAAATTCACGCAGCCCTGACCGACTGGACCGGCAAGGTTGACACCAAAGCCTCCTTCGCACTGACGATCGAGAGCGCACTCCTTGTAGGAGTGATCACGCTATCGAGCAAAGACCGAGTGTTCGAGCACCTAAGTGGATGGGCAGTGGTCTGGTATGTCATCGGTAACTGCCTGCTTGTTCTAGGAGTTATTTGTGCGGCATGGGTTGTTCGTCCTCGACTCCGATCGTCAAACCTCGTGCCCGAGTCACAGAGCAACTTCATCTACTTCGGTCATCTACGTGAGTTGACTCCCGATACCGTGCAGGACCATCTGGAAAACACACCGATCCTGCCCGTCCTGTCTAAGCAACTAGTGGAGATGAGCAAGATTGCGTGGATTAAGCACCGCATGGTTCAGGTGTCGATGACCCTTGCACCTGTCGGCGTCGTCTTCCTAGGGTTCAGCGCAACCTACTGATCGCTGGAGGTGGGGTGATCGGCTAGTTCAAGCCCCGCCCTCACGATCTTGTCCGTTGTGCTGAACACCGCACGAATCGCCTTGTCGTCAGGCTTTTCGCCGCTGAGCCAGGACTGCACGTAGCCTCGACTGACAGAAGCATCCATCTGATCGGTAGCTCCTAGCTCGTTGAGAACCAGGTAAGCCGTTGCCTCAGCTTGGAACTCAGCGATTCCCCTGTGTTGGGTGTACTCAGCGTGAGCGTCTGCTGCTGTGTGTCCAAGGACTACATGTCCGAGTTCGTGCATCAGAGTTTTGAACGGGTAAGGGGCTACGGGAGATACGGCGACGTTGCGCTCGTAGGAGTAGCCGGCCACATTGCCATCAAGTCCTTCGTACGCAACCCGGTTGATTGCAAGTGCTCCGAGTGCTCGCTTCTCACTCCATTCAGGTGGCTCGTACTCAGGTAGATCGTCGCCTTCAGTCTCAGACACGGTGAACAGGCAGTTGACGGGTTTGAAACGCATGAACTGCTCTTCCTCGCCTTTGTCGTTCTCCCGCTTGATGGTGATCGGGCGGATGATGAACTTGGCCTTGCTGCCCTTCTGGACCTGTCTTCCAAGCTCCTGCCAGCCCTTGAACGTGTTGATCGGCTCTGTAACGCCTTGGCTCATGAGTAGCGCCTGGTTGAGCAGTGAGTAGCGTCGAAACCTGTTGTACGCGTTGCCAACATCGCCAGGCATGTTCAGGATCTCTTCCATCATGGCCGGGTAATCGATGTTGAGTGGTTCGGGAGCTTTGCGCTCGGATGTTCGTCTGGATTTGGTTCTTTCCATATGGGGCTAGTTAGCTACCTCCTGCTTAGTTTTGAGCGCAGTGAGTTCGTGCCACCTAGCCTTCAGTCGCCTGAGGGATTGGATAGAAGTCTCCTCTTTTGCAGCGAGTCTGTTCTCATCTATCCTTGCTTCACGCTCCTTTGCTTGAGTGTAGGTGTCTATGAGCGGAGTGCCGTGATGGTGCATCGCAGCGTAAATATCCCTGCTTTCCACAACCACTCCATCTGGATGATCGATATGCAGCTTGTCAATCAGCATCGCTACTAGCTGATCTTCCAGCTCTTCTCGTGTTAGGTTGGTTGTTGGTTTAGTAGGGTTGGTCATCCGTCATATCCCCTATATTTAAGTATTGTATTGTGAACGCCTGCGTAATAAGCGCGTCGAGCATAATAGAATAGCAAGTAGTGTTCGGCTTCTATGTTCTTCTTAAACCCCCGACTCTCCCGCTGCTTTCTGACTTGACCGCTCGGATATATCCAAAGTAGACCCCATCCTTGCGGCAGCTCTTCTGGCTTTATCATCCCCTTGGGACAGCAGTAGTAACGATCATCGCCCATGCCTGCATTTTGATTAATCCGAAATGGCTTCCTCCTGTCCACTAGAAAATCACTACGAGAAACTTTACACTCGATGACTATGGAATTGCGTGCATTAAAAGCAATTACATCAGGAAGCTCGGCGTTATGACTATAAAATTCAGGCAGAACGACATCTGATCGTTTACGCATATATTCAGCAGCAGTAGATACGCACTCTGCATGCGTCATGACACCGATCTCTGGAGAGGGGCTTACGTCATCTATTTCAACCTCTTTGTACTCGCGCTCCCTCACTTCGGCTAATAGCTGGTCGGTACTGAAATCTAACAGGTTACTCATTACTTCTTATCTCCCCCATAAAGGTTCTTTCGTTTCTCTAACATCTTCTTTAGTTCATCGATGCGCTCTCTATGAACATTACCAGTCGTCCACTCAAGCTCATCGATCCTGCAGCGTAATGATGCCTGCATTACCTGCTCTTCATTCGCTTGTTTAATCGAAGACATGGACGCATCGACAACCTTTATCACTCCATCGCGAGTCTGCGACACGTCATAGACAATCTTCAAAATATTGCCGATTGCTTCGGTCAGTTCTATATCGAACTCTGACTCTGTAGGGGTGTTACTCATCCCCGCTCCTCCATACTCCCCGCCAGATACCCGAACGGGTCATCCGACACAGCGACAGTCTGGGTACGAACCATCCACTCCTCACCCCAAAGTGCTCGGCAGAAGTCGTGGTTCATCAGCAAGATCCCCAGTACTGCACGAGGTGGCATGTTCCACTGGTTAATTAGATCCATGGTTCCGAAGAGTGCAGGGTTGTCGTAGCCGTTGGTGTTGGCGAGTTTTATTGCAGTGCGGAGGGTTTGAGTTGGGGTCATGAGGTGACCTCCAGGAGTTCTGGATTCTCGTGGATGTTGCCGATGACCTCGATGAAACAGTTGTCACCGTCATACTTCGCGGACAGGTACATATCGACATAGCCCCCACGGCTGATGTCCTTCCAGCCTTCATGCTTGTGATGGAGCGCGACGGTATGAAGGAACCACGCAGCCTTGTACGTAGGCATTTGGACTTCGTAGTAGATCAAGTCGTAGTGATCGCTGCGTCTTTGCGAGCGGACGATGTCACCCTCATAAATCTCGACGCCGTTCTTATCCTTGAGTCCAGTGAACTGCTGCCAGTCGAGTTTCTTCTCGCGCCTCGCCCTCGGCTGATACGGCAAACCCATGTCTTCGGGCTTTTGAACGATGAGGTATTCAAACGGTTCGCTGCTGAACTCAGCTGTCGCGAAGCTCTTGGAGTGGCTATCCCAAGCTCGAAGCTTTATCTCTCTCATGCCATCTCCCCCGCCCAGTCCTCATAAGCAGCTTCGAGCTTCTGGTAGTCAGCGATCACCTCTTCCTCAGACTTGTAGTCACCTACGTGAACGAAGCCATCGTCGGTTTCAACGAGGAGGTAGTGACCGATTAAGGTAGACGGATCAGCGAGGCCGGCAGACTGCATGGCTTCCTCGAAGTTGGTCGTTAGCTCTTGAAGTTCGGCTTCACTGTTGCTGATCCTGGCGAAGTAACCAGTGGTAGATGCGGTGTCCCCTGAGCTTTGGTTGGCCCAGCCTTCTAACGAGAGGTGATGCAGGACTTCATCGCGAGGCGAGGAGTACTTGGTGCTGATGTACTCGGGTTTGGATGTCTTTTCTAGATTCATATATTCATGTTTCTCCTATGCAAATAACTATGAGCCAAAAGACCATTAAATGCAATAGCGAAATGCCCAGACTTATCCACAGTTTTCAACTTTACTATTGCAATTCTTTAGACTTTGTGTTTAAATAAGTAACGTAATGATAGTTAAAACAAACGGTTCACTAAACATCCCCCTAACAGCAAAGATCACCCTCACCCCGTACGTTCGCAAGTACGCGGATAAGATCGATTACTTGTTCACCCATCAGACGATGGACGGCTACACACCCTTTCCGAATCGCTAACCCCACCTCGCGATTCTCTCGATTCCCCACCCCCGAAACTCGCTATCCCCTTTCTCGAAATCTCGCATAAAATGGGTCGAAATCCGCATTCGGCTATTTGTCCCGTGCGCGATTTTCCAGAGAATTGGGAGGCCACCCATGGATACCGCCAACACCACCGCATTCGACAGGTCACGGGGGCTCTCCCTTGACGATCTCCTCCCCGAGTCTCAGCGGGTACACACACCGGAACCCGAGTACGAGATCTACGAGCCGGAACAGCCGCCGGCCACTCGCAGGTATCGCTCCCGCTGGCGTCGCTGGACGATGTACGTTGCGTTCGTAATGCTCACTCCCCTAGTGCTTTCGGAGATGGTGACGCTCTCGTACCGATGGTTCACGCCACCTCGGACGTCGTTCATGCTGCAAGACGAAGGCCCGATCGTTTACCAGTACGTCGATCTCGACCACATCAGCCGATACATGATTGCAGCAGTCATCGCCCACGAGGATCAGCGACTTGGTATGCGAGCTGGTGGATTTGAGATCAGCGACTTGACCTCTAAGGCAAGGGAATACATGGACGGCGATGCTGGAGTAGGTGGATCAACCATCCCCCAGCAGTTGGTGAAGAACATCTTCCTCTGGCCTGGACGTAGCGCTATCCGTAAGGGACTCGAAGCAGTTATGGCGACAGAGTTCAGCTACTCAATGTCAGATCAGCGGATCTTGGAGCTGTATCTCAACTATGCACAGTTCGGTCCTGGTCTTTACGGGGTGTGTGCAGCGAGTTGGTACTACTTCAACACCCCGCCATGGTTCATGAGCGAGTACAACGCCAACCAACTATCGGGAGTGCTCCCTCGACCCGCGTACATCGAACGTGCAGCAGACGGCGGAATCTACCTTGGACCCGATGCTGATCAGCTCGCGATTGAGAGGGTGGACATAGCCGCGAGGTTCAACCCTGGCTCGATCGCTGCGCTTGGTGGATGGGAAGGCACGGTTGCGACGGTGGGGATTACCGACTCTGCACTTGATCACGCAGAAGAGCGCGGCGAGGACTCTTGCTCGACCATGCCTGACAGTGTTGCTGAACGCCTGAAGGCGGAGGGCTACAACTAGTCGTGGATGTTGACGACAGAGTGCCGTGGTAAGACTTCACGATGGATTTCATCTTGGGCGTGCTGCGGTTCTTACAAGCAGTGGCGGGACTCGTCGGAGTCGTCCTTGTGCTTGTAGGTGGTTGGGATCTGTATCAGACAAGTAACAAGTCAGGCACCAGCGGCTACAAAGAATCTGAGAAGAAAACGATGAAAGACGATTTCCATATGCTGCTACTCGGTCTGGGTCTACTCGTCGTGTCCGGTGCGGTCTTCTCGTTCTTCTAGACGTTGCGGACTAGATCAGGTGCACTCTCGCTGCGCTGGTCGATGTAGTCGCGCCAGTACTCAGGGCGTGGGCAGTAGTTGAAACGAAGGTTCGTCTCGGTGCCTGCCGTTTGGATTAGGAGATTGCCGTAGCCCCCAACGAACGCCAACGGTCCCCCGCGCTGCACGTTGAGGTCTTCGATCTCATTCCAATCGCAGTGTGTCTCGCTGCTGAGGAACAGACTCCCCCAGTTCTTGATCGTCACACCGCTGTCGTTGAGTGTCATCGAGTGGAGGTTGTAGACGATGGCGGTAACTGCTGTGGAGATCAGAACGACGACGCCCATCAGCTGGAGGATCGCAATCGGTGTCGTGTCCCGTGGGTTCTGGGTGTGGAGGAAGTACGCCAGGCCATAGATGAATCCAGCGATCAGAAGTCCAACCAGAATCAACCCAACTAGACCAAAGAGACTGCGCCGGATGATGATTGGTTGGTTACCCATATGTTCTTAACGTACGACAATGCTTTAAATATGTCACTAGGAACGCACAGAAGGCCGCTCGTGAGGTTCGAGCGGCAAAGATGGGTGTGTGGTCATGCTGACACGTCAAGCGGGTCAGGATTCAAGTAGATGTTGCCGATTACTTTGCATCCCTCGAACATCTTCTTCGGGGGTCGTCCGTCGTAGTATGTGTGTTCCCATTCAGCCTCGTATTTATTCCAGAATACCTCTCCAATGATAGTTACATCTGAATAGAAAGGATGGAGATTTGGGTCGAGCTCTATATAGTCGCCTTCATATATCTCCACACCGTTCTTGTCCAGCAGTCCGGTGTACTGCATGACAGGATGTTTCCACTCTTCCGTTGCGTCACGATCATATTCATGCCACCAAGTGCCGTCATCAGACGGAGACAGGCACACACCGGCAAGGTCCACCTGGAGCATCTGCTTGCCGTCCCATGTTCGGAATTTGATAATCCGACTCATGATCGCATCCTCACCGACTGTATTGCCGCCAACTCCTGGGTTCGCACGGCTGAGTAATCGACAACCTGGATCACGGGAGTGATGACCTGCGGTTTAACCCGCTGCCTAGATCCGCCAAGCCTCATGATCAGAACGATGAACTGCACGCATTCAATCGACAGCTCACGACCGAACAGGATGATCGAGAGAGTGGTGAAGAAATCAAGGATGTTCTTCTCATCAACCGTCACAGGACCGGCCAGGATTTCATCTCGCAGAGTCGTTTTCACGAACGCACTCCAACATGCTGCACAGTCACCGTCGTCGTCTTCCCTTGCAACATCCCGGTCTTCTGGCAGATCCCCTGCTCTTTGAAGTCACCAAGCACGTTCTCTCGGTGAGATGGACTGTGCATCCAGGCAGCAACAAGACTCGCATCGTCAGGGTATGACTTCGCAAGGTTCTCCCCCGCAGTTGTGTAGCGGTAGCCGGCCTTTTCGATGAAGGTCCAGGGAGTCATGCCGTCTGGTGAGGTATGTGCCCAATAGTCCTGTGCGAGCATGTGATCCGCTTTGGCGCACGCGCTCGATCGAAGTGTGTCGCTTGTTGTGAAGGGTTGTTTGCCTGCTTTGGTTCTCTCGGCGTTGACGAGCGCTTCGAGGGAGTTCGGATTGAAGGTGCTGGTGGAAACAGCGGCACGCTCTGTCAGTTCAGGCTGCGGCGGCTCAGATATGTCCTTCTTGAATATTTCGGTCTGAACGTAGATCGACAGTACCATTATGAGACCAGCTAACAGGATGATCAGGATAGTCGTTGCGGGATCGAATGGTGTGATTTTGAAGCGCTTCAATTTCATCCCTTCACATCCCAAGTGTCGCTCCAGCTGGACTGCAGAGGTTCGTTGGCAAGGAAGAACTCGATACAGGAGTCGAAACCGCGATCGATACGCTCTTCATACTCAACACGGTGGTCACCATTAAGTACGTAAAACGAACCATCGCGGACGATTGCCGTTTCACAGTTCCCACCATCACCCGCAAAGGGGCTGAACCCACTACCCGGATGTTCGTTGTAAGAAATGTAAAAGTCTTGGGCGGGATTTTCCAGGATGATGTTGCGCCCCATACGTATCCATCCTTTGACCGCTTGAATCTTGCGGCCAGTATCTATCGCCTTCGGTTCAAACATGTCCGATTCTTCGAACCCCTCCCTTCCTGGAAAGGCTACGAACGACAGATCGATGGCGATGTATCCCGGAGTTCTCCCTATCGTCGAACTCTTCAGGTGGATGGCATCGGTAGATTCGAGCATATCTGCGAGGTATCTAAGCTGATTAGATGTCTGGTTACGCCCCATGACTATCGCTCCTCCTCGACAAGCACCGTCCACTCACCATTCCCCGAAACATCGAGGTAGTAGCCACCAGATGCCCTGTACATCAACGTATCTCCACCTACTGGAGCCATCGTGACCTCAGGGATTCCGCCGTTCTTGTCGAGAGACTTACCCTCTGCCATCACGTAGACGTTCACGAACGGGCTGTATTCACCGTTCACTGTGTAAGTGATCCGTTGCTTGGAGCTGTTCAGCTGGAAGATGTCACTGCGCTTGCTTGTCGAGCCGGATAGCTCGATGACCTTGTGCCAGGACTTCTGTTGCGCGGGTGCTGGTGTCGAGGTTTCAGTTGGAACTACGAGGCCAGTTGGTTGATCGGTCTTTTGAGTGAAGGCTGCGACGGCGATGAAGGCCACGATTACTAGTAGAAAGACTACGAGGCCGCGGCGGTTCTTATTGGGTTGATCGTATGAACTCATATTGCATTGATTCCTGCTTATTTACTATGCAAATAACTATGAGCCAAACTAACGATAAATGCAATAGCGAAATGCACCGTCGAGGATCAGGCTGTGGAAAAGCCAATCATGCGCTCCTGTAGTGTCCCGCGAGTGCTCAAGAAAATTGCCTACGGTGCCGGTCTGGTCATCGTCGTACTCCTCGCGACACTGGCAGGTCAATACCTGTTCGTCCTGGCTACGGGAACGAGATTCAACGAAACGCAGTGGGCCGCAGCAGGTGCGTGGTTCGGCGGGATCATGACGTTCGGTGCAGTGAGTGTAGCTCTTGGTCAGACGTGGCTTACTAAGACAAAGGCCGACCAAGACATCGCCAATCTGAAAGCACAGGGTGTCACGGATCGGCTCCGACACAAGGTAGAACTGGCCAAGGCTGACGAACGTCTTGCGCAGCAGCTAGATGCAGTCAGGCGAAGCGAGCAGATCCAAGCGATCGCTCCCATCGTGGGTGAGCTTTCTTCGTTTGTTGCTGCAACCCACTACTTGGTAGTAACTCTTCAAGCATGTCACTACAGGCCGATACCCGAGAACCTAAGTGATCGTGACCGTGCAGAGGTGCAATGGGATGCCGTATCTGCCCAAACCCATGCCGCTATCGCACGGGCGCTGATGGTGGTTCAGGAGCCACACTGCTACACCGCAATCGAAGATGCCTTCCGTAGCTTCTTGCGTGTCAAAAAGGAAGTACGCGAGTCCGTCCGAGCATCACCTGGCAAGAAATCAGCCTACGAAGACCTGCAAGTCTTGGTCGATGCCGCAAACCGTCACCGTGCCCCGTTGACCCGTGCAGTACGCACTTACCTACATCCGCCAAGAGCAGACGAACCGCTTATAGACCCTAATCAGCTACGGATCGACTACACGGTTGGTGGTGAAGACCCACTCAAAGCGTAGCTGCCCCGCGAACAATCCAATCCCACAATTTCCCCCTCGCCCCGAGTCACCAGCAAGTGAAAAGTCCGCAGCCGGACCTGCTTAGATCTACCAATGACCGCGAAAGCCGTTGATCCGGCCACTGACCCCGAGACCACAGAGGTCGAGGAAACCCCAAAGGTCGAGCCTGCGACACCCGAAGTTGACGCTCCCGTTCAAAAGCCCCGCCTGTTCGACTGCAAGCTGCACGTCCCGTGGATCGATCTACAAATCCCCTACTGGTGCATCTGGCTTGCGGCGCTTCTTCTTGGAGTATTGCTCGGTTGGTCGTTCTCTGACGGATGGGGCGCAACCCAGTGGGGACCACTGGCTGCGTGGTTTGGCGGAATTTTAACCGCAATTGCCGTAAGTGTGTCGCTTTGGCAGGCTTCCACTGCGAAGCAGAAGTCGATCAAAGACGAGGCTGATGCCGCCAACCGACTCATAGACGAGCGGCAGCGACAGCAAGAAGAGACCGCTGCGACAGAGAAACGTCATCAAGCCGAGCTAGAAAGAGCAGACAACCGACTTATCGCACAGTTCGATGAACAACGACGCATGGAACAAATCGGCGCGGTTAAATCTTTTTGCAACTCGATGAATGAAATCTTTAACTCGACATGGTCTGAGATGTCGCGTTCTCGCGCTTTTGCAGATGCCGAAAAAACTCCACAATTGATCGAACAGTCACGGATCGAACGACAGTCGTGGGCCCGCACGGTCAATAACTCGTCTCAAGATGCCGCTCTATCTCTAATTGGCTTATATGATCAACAGCTCATAACAACGGCCGACCAGGCTCTCCATTCAGTGGAATCGCTGCGGCGCGAAATCACAGGTCCAGCCGGCGAACAGATCGAATGGAACGCGGTGATACCTATACTGGAATCAATAACTGTACACCAAAAGATACTCATAAGCTTTGCAACGGTGACGCTACAGCCTGCCTACCATTCTTACATAATCACCAAGGCGCATAAACAGGCAGAAGCTGCAGAAAGCCAGACAGGTTCGCAGGAAAGATAATCCACTCTCTTGCATCCCGAATGGCAACTCGCGAACAATCGAAAATCTCCATAGTTTTGAGCCTCTAAGCACTCCCTCTTTATCCGATAGAACGGGGGGAGTTAATAATCAAGCATTCCCTGAGTAGGTCGGACACGTTGGCTAGATCAGGGATAGCTTGAGTACTAACTCCCTTTTCCAGTTGATCGATACAAGACTTCTCGGTGGATTCAAGACTTCAGAACACACATGAGCAGTAAGGCAGGGATTTGTCCGCTGGCGATTTGATCCAGCAAGCCGTCTGAGTGGTCCAACGCATGGATAAGTCACCCTGCATACCGCTGCTGCTCTAAGTCTCACCCGTTTCGCTTGCCTGAGCAGTTGGAGCATCTAATCCGGGCTTTACGGCTTAACGATAGCGTCTACCTATTCCGCCACTTACTGCTCATGTGTGTTCTGAAGTTGTTATAGACACACACCGACCACCCTCTCTCCGATGGCTAGCCGTGTTGCTTACGCTCTCATCTAGCTTTGGCATCGATACGTTCTGGATGCCCTCAGAGTCGCTAACTCCTACTCTCTCCATCACCGCGCCCGTACGTCTTAGCGTTTAGTGTCACCCGATGCCCACGTTGTCCTGGAATCTGTCAATCCATGCTCTTACTGGTAATTATCCCAGCGTGGAGGGTGGCGGATGCGTGTCTATAACTTGCCAAATTGTGAAGGTAGCTAGAGTTGGCAGAGCACTATCAGTACAAAGCGAGGGTTGTTACGATACCCCTAAAACGCTGAGCCGTTCATTTCATCACTTCTTTATGCTCGCATCCGAACCGTAACGGTCTTCAAGTCTCCCACGAGATACAAGAAAAGCACCCCTTACGGAGTGCCTTAGCATCTATCTTCACGTCCTATTATATAGAAACCTCAATAAATTGCAACGCCCTCCGAGGTAAATCTCAGGAGCAAGACTTACACCATTTGAAGATAGATGCTTGCTGTATTTCATTATAGGCAGATCGCCACAATTTGCAATACTTGACGTTTTCCATATTCCACAAACCCCCGCCTCATGCCATACTGAAGACAGCATGGTGGATAACGAAAAACAACTCCCTCTTACCAACAGACGAATCGTCATCCCTCAAACGCCGTCACCCACCACAGACGCAGCAAGACAAGCTGATCTCGCAGAGAACCTGAAACGCCACAAAACTTTCATGATGAACTACGATCGTCGTAATATGTATAGGAGGCCTAGCCCCGCCCGCAAGGGTGCCTCAGACAAGAAGAACCCCGCCAAGTAGCGGGGATCTTCTTTAGCTTGTAAGTGCTATGGAGGCCACCAGGAGGCCGAGCAAACTTATAAACAGTGCGGAGTCATCGCCGGTCGCTCTGCGTTTGTAGGGCACAGGGTTAGGCCTGATCGACTGCTTACTTGGGGCGAGATCCATGATCTCGCCCGTTCTCGTATCAACGACTTGCCGAACTGTCACGTTCGAGCCTTGCAAGTCGCTTTCTATTCTTAGATATACCTGACGATAGACCACTACAAAGAGATGACGGCAGCTGTCCACGCTTACCCATCATGCCTGGCATGCCCTGCAGCTTGTGTAGATTTCTTCTCATATCCTCACCAAGCAGCGACTCGTCCGCATGCCCAGATTTTACAGACAAGTTATAGGCCTTTATTTCATAGCGCAGTTCTTCGGCCTTGGCTATCTGTTTTCTCAGTCGATCGATCGCGTCTGCGTCATCGTCATAGATTGCACGATCTGCGGCAGTCCGAATGTTATTCGCCTTGGACTTCATCTCTTCTGACTTCTGCGAGTTCTCCACGCCGCGATCCATGGCACCAATTACTCGATCACGGTGACGCAGCGATGCACGTTCAGAGTGATGCCCTACTAGTATTGGTTGGCCAAACGGTACATCCTTTACCAGACTACGGACTGTAGTGAAGCTGCCTTCTGCCTTACTTGCTCGTTTCTCTGCCCACTCTTCAAGTCGAGCAGCCCTTGCTAATCTTCGTTCCCTATATGTCATATTCAATTCTCCAGCTATTTAGTTGTTATTCAGGTGTCGCCACCTCTATATCTATTATCTCACCACCCCCGCAAATAACCAATAGTCAAAGCGTTGTGCTATCTACCTCAGGAGCTGTGGAAAACTTGATAGTAGCGCAACCGATATAAAGCCCTCAGGCGTCTGCGGCGCACGACGGAGGATAGTTCTCAACTCATCCGCCCGAGCCTCGTCACAGGCGAGGAATAGCACGTTAGGGAACACATCAAGCGGGTACTCAGCCGAGTGTTCTAGTGCATATTTGTAGCGATCGACTTTTTCAAGGATCTGCTTTTGTCGTTCACTACCCATATCAACTTCAAGCCACAGCACCACCCGCTCGCGCTTCTCCCGAAGACCAAGTTCGACGTACAAGTCAGGACGAAGGTCTGCACCCGCCACCATTACCCACGCGTCATGCTGATCGATCCCGACCTTCAGGACGTCGAGCCACCTCTCTCGCTCAACCTGTTTGATCGCAATGTACGTATCGGCTACTGACAGCGTGTGCATCAATTTCATCTGATCCCGCACAGGTCGATAGCGTCCAGTGTTAAAGGAACTCCAAGAAGTCCGGCCGATTTGGAAGCAGCCCATCGGACTACCGCCTGTCCGATTGCTTGGCAGTCGCACTGACACGCGAGCAAGCATGCCCTGATCGGTAAGTCGTTTGAGTGCCCGAGTTACTGGTGTTCGGGATTTTAGGTCAAGAAAGAACATCTCCTCAATCTGCGAAGTTGTAAGAGATCCGAAGCGTGCCACAGCACGCATGATGTCGGCGTCACGCAGAAGAAGTTCCATACCATCAAGGTACAGGTACTTAGCTGCAGCAGGTGGGAGAGCATCTCCCCTGTTCAGCGCTGCTGCAGGTGTGTTGTCACCCTGCGTGTTAGCGCCCGGTTCGTAGCTAGTTAAAACACAGTCCATCTCCCTTACATTTAACCATAAAGAGTCACAAACTGAGTTTTCCACAGGTCACATTTCGCTATTGCATAATTTACGTGTTTGGCTCATAGTAATTAGTGAATCAACGCAGCACAATGTGAGCTGGACAGACTAACCGATTCGTTACATCAAACAGTAAGCAGGGGGCTGCGGATAACTTGAAGAAAGATTTATAGATATGAGCAAGAAGACATGGGTTAAACCAGCCCGAAAATGGGGCGACGCACTCACACCGACATCAATTTCAGTTCATCCGATCCGCCTAAAGGCTATCGATGAGTACCGAAAAGGCCAGTCAACGACAGAGGTTGCGGTCAGCAGATCGATGGTGTTCAACGAGCTAGTTCGTGACCATCCAGAGATCGCAGAGATCGAACAACGCATCGAAGAGGAAGCGGCGGTTAACAAAATCCGCAATAAGCGCAATAAGCGGCTTCCAAGATTCTAAGATGAGCGAGATAACCAAACAACTTAATAAGGAGATTGCAGATGGCAGAAAAGGAAAAGCAGGAAGAACCAAGCGAGGCTAAGAAGCCAGCAGAGATGCCGGCTGCGCCTGAGCTTCCCCTTCTAATGCCACCAGCCATCGCAGCAGCTCTTGTAAAGCTTCAGGGCGAGGTTAAGACGGTCATCAAGGGCGCGAAGAACGCACACTACGGCAATACTTACGCCGAACTTGCAGACGTCCAAAATGCCGCTCTACCACTGCTCTCGAAGCACAAGCTCGCACTCACGCAGTGGGTGATGTCGAAGGACGGCAAGCACTTCCTCCGCAGCTACCTAGTACACGAATCAGGTGTCGGAGTAATGCATGACACTGACCTTCTACTGGTCAAGAACGATCCTCAAGGACTCGGTTCGGCAATCACCTATCAACGACGACAGACCACGATGGCGATTCTCGGACTATCTGCAGAGGACGATGACGACGACGGGAACAAGGCCGCCAACCGGCAGGCTAAGCCTACCGACGAACAAATCAGCGAGATCCGGCAGCTGTGCGTAGATCTGAAGTTTCCAAAGGAGCAGATCGATACTCGTCTCGTGTCCCTCCGAACAGAGGATCACGCAACAGTAGCGATCGCGAATCTACGAAAGCTGGTGTCCGAGAAAGCACGAATCTTGAGAAACGACGAAACGCCTGCCACACCCGTATTTACTGGTGATCGCGACCAAGTTGTACCAAACGAGATCATCGTGAAGACCTCAGGCAAGGACGATGTAGTCCTGAACCTCCAACGACACATGTTGGATCTACCTATATCGGACAAGGCACGGCGCAACCTGGTCGGTCACGTGACTGGAAGCAAGTTCGGGACGAGCAAACCCTTCCTCAAGAACTGCACGGCAGAAGAGATCACCGCGATCGCTGAAGCAGTTGAGGAAATCAAAGCGGGAACGTATGACCTACCACCCGAGTGGACTGATGACAGCATCACTCCCCCAGCAGAGACTGCGTAATGAGTCTCGCCTGGTGGCACGATCCGCGGGAGGTTCGTCAATACGAGATGGAAGCTGACGTTCAACTGGACAACCCGAAACCGCTGTCAGAGCACGAGAAGTCGTTGCTTCAAACGATAGGGACGCTGCTCGCAGCACCAAGCAGTTCAACGAACCAGCGCAACAATAATTAGAGAGGTGGAGACCTCGGGAGAAACCAACTATGCCAGCAAGTGGCTCAACCAAGATTAACAAGGAGATATTCGACAGCATCGTTGCACGATCGAAGAAGTCAACTCCAGAAGAAATCGCAATGCAAACCGGATACAAGGTATCCACGGTCAAGTTCATCCGCCAGGCGAAGACCTGGGAAGAGTTCCAGAGACGCCGAAATGCACAAGCGCAGCGGGTGTCCGCCAAGAGAGCAATGAACCCAACGTCACGACCGGTTGCGACAAAGACGCACAGCTCACCAAAACCTATCAAGGCTCCTCAGCCCACCACTGAGCCGCGTCATGATGAAGTGACTGCCCACATGCTCAACGAGGCGTACGAAGAGAGCCAAGCTACGAATCGCCACTTAACGGCATTGGTCGAGAAGCTATCTGAGCGACTTGAAGATCTGAGCCTGCAACACGACTCACTCAAGCTAGATAACCGACGTAACCAGTCTGCGATCAAAGCACTTCAGGATGCTGATTCTCGCCGCACTGTGGCGACTAATAAGAGCAACCGTTCATGGTTCCCGTGGAGCAACAGGTGAGCGGTACGAAGGCCGGCGGGCTGAAAGCTAGGGACCGGAACCTCGCGAAGGACCCCGACTTCTACAAGAAGATCGGCGCGATCGGTGGACGCCTGGGCACGACTGGCGGCTTTGCTGCCGACCGCAAGCTGGCACGGATCGCAGGTGCGAAAGGTGGACGAATAAGTAAACGAGGAAAGAAGGAGGTGAAGGATGGGCAAATATAGGAAGGGTGATCAGGTAAGGATGATAAGCAAGTCTATCTACGGAGATCTACAAAGCAGCATTGTCCATAAGAGAAGTGTCAACGGAATCGGCTGGGTTACCCAAGTCGACCCCGAAGGCCCTGACACCTACACCGTCAACGAACTTCGGTTTACTTCCGGTGGAGACTTTTTCACTGAGGCAGACTTGCAACCAATAAACTATGGAGAAACAATTATGAAACGACGAACATTCAAACTAACCAAAGAACTACCAGAACTCACCAAAGGCGCGCTCGTACAAGAGAAGTGTGACGACGGAGACCAGGACTACACCGTCCTCGACCAGAGCTTCATCAAGTACGAAGACGAGCATGGGCGCAAGACTGTCACCTACCCCCGCAAGGCGGTAGAAGGCGAGCCCAACTACTTCGTCGAAGTGTTCGCCGTAGAACCTGCCTACATGACGCAAGATGAGCTGGATCAGTTTGAGGCATTCAAGATCAGCGCGAAGAAGCCGGCCAAACGCACTGCCAAGACCCCTATGAAGAAACCTGCAGGACGACCACGAAAGTCCCCTGTCACTCGGGCTAAGAAGGCAACCAAGGTCGCGTAATGGGAGTCCCGACTCGTATCAACAATCGCGAGTTCGTGATCACCTTCATCAACAGCGAGAGCGCAGAGGACGTGGCGAAGGCCATGAACCTGACGAAGCAACAGGTCTCGATGAAGGCGGTTACCTGCGCAAACTAGGCGTGCGTCTACCGAAGTTCACATACCGAGGGATAGACCGTCGGCTCGAAATCGCCCAGCTCAACTCGCTCATCGAGAAGCACAAGAAGGCGAACAAGTGACCCAGGAACTTCAACTCGGACTACAGATCGAGAGTGAATCTCAGCCCAACCGTCAGCCGAAGCGCACCAATTCGGGAGACCTCCGTTCTACTGACCTCAAGGCGATCCAGTGGTACACGATCAACAACGGATACAAGCCAGCAGCGACCAGCGCAGTCCCGCACATCCACTTCACCACACAGTCTGGTGAAGATGTGACAGTCCATCTCCGAGACATCCTCGATGAGTACGACGAGTTCAAGCGCACTACTCACGGGAAGCGCAAGGCCGCAGCGTGACGGGACACCTCATCCATCATCCGCAGTGCAGATCAACCATCAGAAAACAACCAAGAGACACCGAAGGAGGTGATATGAGTGACAAAGCAATCGAGAGGCTAGTGGGCAGGAAAATCAAGCGCGTCTACATGAGCACTGCGTACCTGAAATTTGAGACAGATCAAGGAGATCTCGCCTTCGCAGTCGAGGGAGACTGCTGCTCGAGAAGCTATTTCCACGACTTCATTGGGGTTGAGAAGCTTACGGCCAATGGCCCAGTTATATCCGCAGCGTCGGTTTCACTAACTGAGGATGATCCACGATCAAAGACCGACAACTCCCACGACTACGAAGAAATTGAGTGTTACGGGTACGAGATCGTCACCGAAGATCCTCAGTTTGGCCCTGTGACAGCGGTGTTCTCATTCCGGAACAGCTCAAATGGCTACTACGGCGGCTGGATGACAAGTGTCGAGTCAGTACCGGTCGGACTACCTGAGATCGTCAAGGATGTCCTGAGTACCGATGATCTGCGGGAAGTGATTGACGCATAGCTATGCCAAGGGTTATCGCTTACGTCCGAGTCAGTACCGACAAGCAGGAGCTAGAAAATCAGCGTTTCGAGATTCTCAAGTACTGCGAGCGTCAAGAGATCACGGTCGACGAGTGGGACGAAGAAGTAGTCAGCGGCACCGTGAAGGTCAAGGATAGAAAAGTCGGGGCACTGCTCGACCGGCTAGAGACAGGTGACACGCTCATCGTCAGCGAGATCAGCCGCATCTCGCGAAGCCTTGTCACCGTTCTCAACTCGATTCAGGGATGTATCGATCGAGACATCAAGGTCATCTCCATCAAGGAACACATCACGTTCGCCGACAACCTCAACTCAAAGGTCATGGCGGTGGCTTTCGGGCTGGCAGCAGAAATCGAGCGGAGCATGATCTCTGCGCGCACCAAAGAAGCGTTGGCGCGCAAGAAGTCTGAGGGCGTCGTACTGGGCCGACCAGTTGGCAGTTCGAAGCCAGAGCACTTGAAACTTTTCGGCAAGGATGATCACATTATTGACCTATTGGAAAAGAGAGTTCCTAAGAGCGCAATTGCCCGCCTTCTTGACGTAAACCGTGCAACATTGCAAAAGTACATCGACCGCAACGATTTACAGACAAAACTTCGCTGGAAACTATTCCAACAATTGGACAATAAATAGAAATAGGCGAGAGATGCTGAGACAGCACCGAACAACAATTCGCAGCGAAAGTCAATGGGAAACTTGTCCACAGGTAGCAGCACATTGAAATAGAAAGTCGTCAAGTGAACAACTTTTCTCTTGACAAACCGCTGGCATTGCTGGCCGTCGAGCGTAACTAATCATCCAAGCGAAATCGCGATGTTAGTTGCTATACACCCGCTCGTCGTCCAGTTGTGTCAGCGAGTACACAACTTAATAAGGAGAACCAATTTATGAAACAACTGAAACTACGAGCGCTTGCCAGGGGCGTCGATAAGTGGATCTACACCTCACCGCAGATGTACATGGGATTTAACTTCATCATCATGCTCGATCCGGGCAACGGCAAGGGCGGACGACCATCGACCGTGGTCAATATTCGGCCCGAAACCGCAGGTCTATTTACGGGACTACTCGACACCCGTGGCCTGGACATCTTTCAGGGCGATCTACTTGAGGACCCGAAGGGTCGAATCGGCGCTCTGCACTTTGGATCGTTCGACACTGGCGATCAACAGGGCGTCGGATTCTTCCTGGAATACGAAGATCGGGACGCAGCCTCCGGCGTCGTTTCGTTCGGTGCTGACAACCCCACTCAATCGAACTACCGGATTGTCGGAAGCATCCACACCGGTCTAAACAAGGAGAACTAACTATGAGATTCAGACACGATCAAATCGCACCATCCGGCAAGCGCCAGTACTGGATTGCGTTGGGCCGCGTTGACATTGAACTACTGCTGGGCGAAGCAACCAACGCACTCGCCCACACACCAGACGTTGCGGCACTTCACGAAGTACGTGGACGTCTGCGTGGCATCAAGAGGGGTCTGTCAGATGCACTGGCCGTCGCCAAAGCAAACGGCGATGAAGGCGATCGCCTCCCATGGGTTGAACGAAAACCTCAGCGAGGGAGCAACTGATGGAACGCTTCCCCGCCCCCGAAGAACCCGAACGCTACAAGATCAACACCGCCCAAGAGGAAGCACTACGCAACCTCTGCCATCGCTACGGGGTCGAGTACCGAGCTGACGACTACTACGTCTACCCACCGGATGCAGCAATGTGTCCAGGGTATGCCGAGGGTTGGGTTGGCGGCTACGTAGATGGTGAGTCGCGGCTGTACGTCGGGGTGTCACCAGATGGGCGGGTCAATTCATGAACGCTCAGGCAAAAACTGCAATCGACAAACTGAAGATCATAGGCGAGATAACTCAGAACCAGGAGCTCAAACAGACGATAAAGGTCATGATCGAGCTGGTCGAAGCACAAGGTGCTGGTGGCGAAGAGCTTGGATTTACTTCTCGGAGTACCGAATCATGACCTCCACCAAAGAAACTCACACAGCCAAGATCCTCAAACTGCTCAAGGCCAAGGGCAAGGTCAGCAACCTTGAACTCCGCAAAGTCGCGTGGCGCTACCCCGCTCGCGTCCTCGATCTGAAGCACGAAGGTCACCTGATCCGCAGTGTCCACGACAAGGGACCGCTGTGGTTCTACGTCTATGACGGGCACCAGGATGACGGAGCAGCAGCATGAACCTTCTCCCCTACTTGATCCCCGCACTCAAGCTAGCCGGCCGATGGATCGCAACATTCCTGGTAATCGCCGTGATCATCGTTGGAACCCTGTATCTGTCTCTGTTCATCGTTCCAGTGCTGATCTGGCACACGTAGGGACTGGTCGGATTGGTACTGTTCCGGCATGGCAGACGACGATCTCAAGATCTTTATTAGCTGGTCCGGCGACCTAGCAAAGTCCATCGCACGCGTGTGGCATGACCTGCTACTTGAGATGTTCGACCGCGCCACACCGTGGGTCTCTGATCTCGACATCGAAGCCGGTGCACGTCCACTTGACGACATCAAGCGCGAGCTAGACGGAACGTCCTTCGGGATTATCGTCGTGACTCCCGAAAACCAGAACGCTCCGTGGCTCAACTTCGAGGCAGGCGCGCTCTCAAAGGCCCTGTCTGACGCGACCACTCGCGTGATGCCTAGTCTGGTCAACTTCACGTCTCCGTCACAGGTGACTAGCCCCTTGAAGCAGTTTCAAGGCAATCTGCTGAACCAAGAGGGCGTCATGAAGATCCTGAAGACAATTGCGAAGGGAGTCGACGCTGACTGGTCAACTAAAGAAAGAACCTTCAATCGAGCGTGGTCGCCCGAGTACGAACAGCGATTCAACGACTGCATCGTCAATGCCCTGAATCCAGCAAAGCCGTCAACCCGCACATCCGAAGAGATGCTTGACGAGGTACTGACCATCGTCCGTGAGATTCAGCGAGACATTCCGCCGAAAACCGCCAACGGTCCACGATTCGCGAATGGCGAATGGGTGATTGGACCACGCACCAAGGGGGGCGCGGACTCTTACATCCTTGGTGTCCTCAATGACTCGGGGATCAAGCCCACCCAGATGATGTGGCTAGGGATGGTCGATGGACTCGACACATACGAAGTGGGCATGAGCGACACCTACAACAGGAAGCACAGAAGAATCCTGGACGACCTTGTTGCCCGACTCAGGAAGGAGGGGCTGAATATCTCCTATCACTTCTTGCCTACACAGTCAGACGACGCCACTCACAGCAAATAGCTCAACCAACGAAAACCTAAGGAGGTGATATGAATGAAAGACTAAACCAACCCAACCCCGTACACTGGTCAGATAAACAACTCATCGACCACGAAATAGCAAGCGCCACATCAGAAGAACGCTCAATTGGAGACGCTGGCGCACGCGTAATCGCCTCGCAATGGCATGGCGGTCAGGCGAGCGCCCTCTACAGCCTCACCAGTACTGGAGCGATCGATCTACCCCAGGTGGTCGCCGAGATCAACAAGTCTTGGGCCAACGCCGACACCGACTACAACCGTGAACACCTCGAAGCCCTTGGCGCGTACGTCATGGCACGTGAGTCACATGATCCCGTCGAAGGATGGTCGAAGCAGTGGCTCACTCCCCCAGACCTATCAGCTGAACAGGATGACTTCTGCCCCGCCTGTCGCGCTCACCTATCCTCCCCTCACTCAGTAGGTTGCCCACTCGGTGAAGAAGATCCCGAGCTGCTTGAACGGGTCGAGGCGGCTGTTACAGCTAAAGGAATCGCAGTCGCCCACTGGCTTGAGTACGTGGGCTTCAGGAACAGCGAAGAGCTAGAAGCGGCGATCAACATGTTCGAGGACCACTACCTGGGTCACTTCGAGAGCATCGAGGCGTACGCAACCGACTACTTGATCGAGAGCGGACTCGAAGCTCAGTTGGATCAGTTGAGGCAGTACCTACCCGAAGACATGAGACAGCACGCCAAGTGGGATGAGGCAGGTATCGCGCACGACTTCGCCTTGAACACCATCCACTCTGTTGAGGACGACGATGGCCATCTGTACCTGTTCACCAAGTAGCGAGTTATCCACAACAACAACGCATTTCGTGACATTTCACTATTGCAAAAGAGGACGGTTTGGCTCATAGTTATTCGCAGAGGGGAACACCAAAGCAATGAATACAGAACGCGAAATCGTGAACATCAATCTCGAGTACGAGCACGCCGATGACACACCGTTTCTACGGTTGATCGGCCAGTACAAGACGAAGCGCCGAGCACGTGAGGCTCGCAAAGACAAGGAGACGATATTATCGCGCTCACAGTCTTTCATCTCACGAAAGCGTTCACTGCGATAGTGAGACCCAGAAGGTAGCAAGGTTGCCCGCAAAACTCCGTCTCGAACGGTAAGGCCGTGTCTGATCAGGACGGCAACCCTATTCTTGAATACTTAGCCGCACAGCGAGGGCGGCCGAGATGCACCTTTACAGAATTAGAGTATTGAGCGCAGTAGTGCTGGTAGTGAGCAAGAGAATCAGCTCGTACGGTAATCAGGAGAGTACGTCATCCTGAAGCAGAGACACTCCCTTGCTACTAGCACCATGCGCTCAATACAGTTCATGCAGTTAAATGGGCGCATCAGAAAATAATTAGAGCATTGAATTGCGATTTTTTACAACTACCTGGTGCGTTCTAATGTGTATACAAGTGGCGGAATAGGTAGACGCTAGGATCGCCGTACAAGCTGCGTCGGGTGGTTCGAAACCACGACTACTTTGGTAGGACGGCGTGACGGCAAGACGTCGCAGTATGCAGGGTGACTATACGAGTAGCCAAAACATGGTCGTTAAATTCCGGCGGTGACTACGTCGACTCGTCAAATCCCTGCCTTGTATGCACAACATGGACTATGTAAGTAACTGAGGGCGCTGTCGAAACGAATAGATATGACACTCGGACTTATTTCGACAGGAACGAGCGGTTGAAGGCATTTGACCGACTATCTAGGGTAGCGCCCTCAGTTGCTTACATAGACCAACTGCTAGTAGTAGGGCAGCCCTCAGGTGACGACAGGGCGTCGTGAGGCTTTCGAGCCGATCCGGTCTGAAGGCCACTACTACTAGCAGCCATTTAACCGCATGAACAACTTCCACTTCCCGGCATATTCATCGTGTGCTGGGAAGTGGGCGCATGAACCTCCACAGCTCGTGCGCTCTACTGGTCAGGGTTTAGGTGAGAGGGTCGCGCCGATTAATAAGGCGCAAGTGAAGCTTTCGAGTAACTCTCCTTACAAGCCCAGCTCACCCCCTGACTCCAAGTCGCTGATCTCTGCACCGGGATCAGCACTTCGTACCTGTCACGAGTTCCCACATCTGTACCGCTTCAAAGTTTGCCCTCCAGCTTCTCTGAAGTACCACCAGTGGAACGTAATCCGCACACATTCGGCTAGTACGTGGACTCATGACGGGTATCTAGTTGCTCCATCGAGGTTCTGTTGAAGCCCACCCTCAACAGGACACTTGATTACTCGATGGCGCAACCAGATTGACTGTCACACAACTAAATAACAACTGAACAAGGAGTAGCAATGTTACCGATCACCATAGCAATCATTATAGGCATTTTCACAGCCATCAAGATCGCCGACGGCTTATACGGGGACTGGGCTGATTGGATATTCGGAATCCTATTCGGTGCATTTTTAGGTCTACTCACCCTTTTTATAGGAGCTCTCGTACTCGGTCTACTGCTTCCGAAGGAGACCGTTTACATCAATAGAACCTTAGTCGCGATACAAGACGGATCTTCAACATCTGGCTCGGCGGCCGGATCAGTCTTCATGGGATATGGCTCGATCAAGGAAGTTCCCAGCTACACGTACTACGTCAAAGACGGCGACGCCCGACTTCTGGAATCGACGACTGCCAAGGGTGTAAAGGTATTCGAGGGTGGAGAAGAGGCGTATGTCCGCGAAGCAACTGCCTGTAAGAGTGATTACAACTGGATCAGCCCGTGCATCAACTTCGAAAAGGTTGTCGAGATTCACGTGCCAACCGGAACTATCAAACAAAACTTCGTGCTGGACGCGAAATAGGAATCATCCATGGCACACAACGGACCTGAATCACTGCCGAACCAACCGTGCATCGACCATCTAGCCGACACGGTGGATCTACGAGCAGACATCGCCAAGCTCGCACTCATCCTCGCGTTCGAGGACACGTTCAACGAGGTAGACGAGCGACTGATTACACGGGAAGAAGCTCTAGTCCGCATGGAGTCATTGGCCCCTCACATCTTGCATGGTGCTTACCGGGGAGGTGCCGCATGAACGGACAACCAATCAAGCCAATTGCATTGCGACTGACAGATCATTCGATGGCCGAGCGCGTACAAGACCTGTCTGTTCAGCACGGATTGTCCCTCAATATGACGGTGAACATGCTGCTTGGTTACGCATTCAACAAGGTCGATGAGGAGGGCAAGGAGTTCACTCCAGTAGTGGTGTTCGAGTCCAAAGATGGGGCAACATCATGAGCGAGCACTTCCCTACCACCAGTCCCGATGAACCAACTGGACCATCCCGCCTAGAAACCGAGATCGCTGCCAAGTTCGCAGGTATCCCGAACGCTCAACTCATCCGCAAGATGGAGCACGCCCAAGACTTCGGCTACGACGACGAAGAGTTCGAACTCAACCGACGACTGAGGCTTGGAGGCCTCGCATGGCGTTGGAGCGGTGACTTCTACCGGCCGACGGTCGAGGTGTACAAGCCGGGGGTTGCTGATGGCGAATAGACGAAGGGACCGCCTAGTTCCATCAGGGTTCATGCGTTACGAAGGAGAGTACGACAAGGCCTTCTACACAATCATCACCTTCAACGGAGTGCGGTATGAACACATCTGGCCGAACGGCGGCACGTTCAACGTCGGAAGCAAAAGACTGTGCCGCACAGATATTTTCGCAATAAGGAAGGAAGTGATATGAGTGAACTACACACAGCAGAAACAGCAGCAGAGCAACTAGGCATCCCCCGCGAAGCCTTTTACGAGGATCAGTCACCTGACGCCCTGATCGAGTTGAGAGCGAACCTTCTACTTGAAGCGCAGCGCAACCTTGATGCCGCGTACGAGATCACAGACGTACTCGTGGCGTTTGAGATCGAGGCTAAGTCACGGAAGAAGCGCGTACGGGTCGTCGAATGATCGAAGAGATCGAGGCATCAGCCATCAAGTATCCGTGGGGCGAGGTCGTCGTCGGGTTTCGGCACTCAGACATCATGAAGTTCATGGCGCAACGTCGGATAAGAAGTGGCGTCCGCTGCACACAGGGCTTCATCACCAGTTCAGGAAGGTTCCTAGACCGCGAACAAGCTGCAGCACATGCCAGGATCGTTTCAAAGCAAGTCTCTGAAGAGCATCGTGGCGAGTTGTACAGCGAAGACCTGTGGGACGGAGACTCCATATGAGCGTCTCAAGCGAAAAAGGCAAGTCTCTCGAAGAACACATCGCCAAGACTCTCCGTAAGAAGCTAGGCGCAAGAGTCCAGCGGGACAAGCGAAGTGGTGCAGGTTCGCATCAGAAGATGGACCTGACCGACTGGCATATGGACACGCCGTTCGACATCGAAGCGAAGAACCACAAGACCATCGCGATCAAAGACTGGATGCGGCAGGCGAAGGCCGGCGCAAGCTTGAATCGCATCCCTACGGTGGTGTTCAACGCAGATGATGACGTACTCGCCTGCATCCCGTTCGATGACCTGGTTAATCTCGCAGTTCAGATCCAAGACCTCACTGCCGAGATCACAGACTTACGCACACCAACCGTTCTAAGCGTCGGTGAGGCCGTCGAGAAGGCTGTGGCGATCAAACAACCAACTGGCGTCTCGACCTGCAGGAACGGCCACATAACAAGCCCAGGCAGCAACAAGTGTCTCGACAAGCACTGTGCATTCAGTTCGACCTACAAGAAGCTCAAGGTCAAGAAGTAGCGCCCGATCGCGGGGCCACCTCCGTAGTCAGCCGACTGCGGAAGCACCCCACGATCGGAGCAGCTCATGAAGAAGATCCGTTGCATAGTGATACCAGCAGATCTCGACGTAGCGGTCGACACATTGGAGTTTTTCGAAGGCGATTTATCAGCCATGCAGGGACTCGTAGGAGGTCTCGTCCAGGCCGTCGATCTTGAACAGCAGAAGGCAACTCTGTGGTTCAACGAGAGCGGCAAGATTGAGCACCTCCCGAAGAACCAGCGTGCCACGATGGAGTTGTGGTCGAGCGATAGTCGTTGGCGTTTCCAGGACTTCGTCGCAGGCAATGCGTTCATCACAGGTTTGTCCGATGAAGACGGAGAGACCACCTCAGTGCCACAGGAGCTTGTAGATCTGATGCTCAGCACTGCGAAGTACCGAGCGGAAGTCACCACACTGAACGACGAAGACTCATGGAGCGGAAACAACTTGGTTTTCGACAACTACTGGGATGCTTCGCACAGCGTTCTGGAGCTGGCTTCACGGTGGCAACTCGTCAAAGAGGTGCGCATCGTTGCCGCTTAGATCGTGGGATCAGCCCGTCAGTATTGACGGGCTTTTTTCATTCGTAGGTAAAGTTGAGAAGGGCAAAGTCGCCGTGCAGCTCGATCGCCCACTGATCTCGCATCCATGCAGCCTCTTCGGGTGTATCAAATGTGCCAATATAGAATTTTGTTTGGTAGGCTTTTATATTCGCCTGGAATCTATCATGGTTAGTGCCCACACCCTTAAATCCATATTTGCTCTTTCGGCGAGTATTGAATGAATTCTGATTGTGCGTGGCAACCCGCAAGTTAGAGCGACAGTTATTTAACCGATCGCCATCTTTGTGATCAACCTGTACTTTGTCGCCGATTGGAACGCCAAGAACCCGCTCGGCGATCACCCGATGCATACGCTCATTCTTCGGTCTTCCGAAAACCTTAATGGTTCGGCGCGCATATCCCTTATCCACCAAAGACCAGTTAAACTGCCGAATATATTCGAAATCGATATTATCTACTGTAGCTACACCGTTCCTGGTCAGCGGAACCAATTTGTGCGCCCTCGGTTGTTCTAGGTCGGCTCGTCTCAATTTTGCCTGTTCGGACGCATGTGCCCCCGATCGTCGAGACCGCGAAGCAGCTGCACATGGCACTCCACAAAACGGTTTGTCACAGCGGACCTGACTCACCAGCTTCGGGAATACTGCTCCGCATTCGGGGCAGACATAATTTCGTCTCATTTACAGTTTCCTCCTTCCCGAAATGGAGGCCACGCTTTATAATGAAGACACGGCCCCGAACTACTACTTCGGGGTTTTATTGTTGTCCTTTCATTATGACAGATATGTCGAGAAATGGAAGATCCCCGCATCCACGAGCTGAACGCTCAAGTGAATGCGGGGATCGTATTTAGTTGTTATGAAGTTGTAGATTTCGGATCACCTCCTAGCTAGCAGGCTTGAAGCCGGAACGACGTCCCCTCAAGGAGTCAAACGTCTCCAGCTTCTCAGGCGTAATAATCTTAGAAAATTCAGCCTGAGTGCAGATAACCGTCTCGACGTTTCCGTCTGGGTGGCGGTATTCGAGTTCGATAACGTTAGTCAAACGCTTCAACGTCGACAGCTCCTCAGCTGACGCGTCAAAGATCTTTCCTTCGGTACGAACCGCGACCGTGATCACGTCCTGATCCTTCAGTTCATTGCCTGTCAGATCAGACGTCCTGATTTGCTTGTAGCCGATTGTTCTCACCAACTTCTTTTCTAGATACGTCGCACTAACCGGATGGTTATTACGTTGCTCTATTAATGACATAGTTGAACCTTTAAGTAAATAGCGAAATGTGAGACAATAGAGGTACATGAAAGACGGATTTGATCTCGCTACCTACCTTGCGAAATCCACACAGGCTAGTGGAGTTCCCTTGCGAGTGATCCATCAACCGACAGTCGCAGCTATTGCGCGCCTAGCGCTCGCTTCTCGCTAACAAGCGACACACCCCGCAATCACCCAAGTAACCCCTGTCACGTGGGGTTTTGTGGCAGGATGGACGATCCGTGAGTGTGGGGTGTTTCGCTATTGACGGACTCGTCGAGAAACAGCACGCCGCGATGGGCGCGACTGACCGCACCAGGACGAGCCATCCCACTACCACCACCCACCAGCGAACTGACCGACGAACTGTGATGCGGCGCAATGAAAGGCGGCATATCGATCAACGGCCGATCCTCCGGCAACACCCCCGCCACCGAATGAATCGCCGTCACCTCCAACGACTCCCCCTCCGTCAAC
>Ga0154000_1000026_pt1 | contig 57068 bp, 52 predicted proteins | sample TSNC084MetaG_FD_104674 | JGI IMG/M metagenome (GOLD analysis project Ga0154000, IMG submission 104674) | Attine ant fungus gardens microbial communities from North Carolina, USA - TSNC084 MetaG | ecosystem: Host-associated > Fungi > Mycelium > Unclassified | place: USA: North Carolina, Lumber... | reverse complement strand
TCCAGCTCACCAAGTCGACGCGTTGGCGTTGGCGGGCGTCGAGGTCGAGAACATTCATGTCGATCACGCCGGCGGCGCGAAGGCGTCACGGCCACAGTTGGATGCTGTTCTGCAGCGAATGCGCGACGGTGACACGCTGGTGATCACCCGCCTCGACAGGTTGGGTCGGTCGGTTCTGCATCTGATTACGCTCGGTGCCGATCTGCGTGGTCGGGGGATCGGGTTGAAAGTCCTCGAGCAGGGAATCGACACATCGACCGCGGAAGGTCGGGCGATGTTCGAGATGCTGTCGGTACTCGCGGAACTTCAGCGTGAGCTGATTGTGGCGAACACTCGCGACGGCTTGGCCGCTGCGCGGGCGCGCGGCAGAAAGGGCGGGCGTCCGCCGAAGCTCACCGACGATCAAATCGCACTTGCTCAGCGGCTGTACGACGCCGGCGAGAACACGGTCGCGCAGATTGCGGCGATGTTGAACGTGCCCCGCACGACCGTGTATGGCCATCTCAACAAGAACAAGTCGACTGGGATCTCCACAGCGCATCCTCCCGGGGACGTTCCTGTGAATTCTGTTGTGCCCGTGCGAGTGCCACGCACCTGCCCGACGTGTGGTTACGAGCCGAGTACGCGAGCGGAAGCCGCTCATCAACGCGGCGACCTGGCCGTTGCATGGCTCCATCCGGATGTCGACGATTCGAATGCGGTCGTCATCCGTTCGCACTGTCGCCATTGCGAACCCGAGCCACCCGCTTTCGACGTCGCGTGCGCCGTATGCGGTGACGGTCCAATTCTTGCCGACACCTTCGCGCACGCCGCGACGGTCGATGGTCTCCCGGTTCCTGTTCAACGGTGGCTGACTGCCAGTGGGTGGAATTTGACGCCCACCCTCCTGTGCCCGGACCACCGATGAGAGGCGGCGATATGGATTCATCAGTGAAAACCCAAGCGGACCTGCGTAAACGAATAGTGCACGGTTGGAATACCGACACTCCGCCAGTCGAGCGAACAGTGTCCGCCGCCGAGCGGATGGAGGATGCATCGTGAGCGCCGCACTGCACTCCGTCTCGGGTATCACGAACCGCCAGCCCGGCGCAGACGTCGATGCCGTCGAGAAGAAACTGCGAGCCATGCTCGCGGCCCTCGATGATTCCCTCGCAGGGATCAGTGACGCTCGCGAAGCGCTCCGAGGTCTGTACTCGGGTCCCGCCGCATCGGATGCCGTCGAAACGTTCCTCGCGGGCGAAGCCGCGACCGAGGACATCACCACACACCTCGCCGACGCTGCCCGCAGTCTGCGCGCAGCCCTGGCAGTCATTCGCAGTCAGCAGCAGTTGACGACACCGCGACTCTGACATGGCCGATACCGGCCACCGAGCCACGAAGGTTGGAACAGTGACGCAGCCACCGGATGTACCCGAGGTGATCGACCTCGCAGGCCCCGATGCCGAGATCGACGACTACAGCATCGCGATGGACGTCGAAGCGCAGTTGTTGTGCTCGTTGCTCTGGGCGCCGGCCGATCGTGCCGCGGGCGCTACCGCAGCTCTGACACGCGCCGACTTCTACCGGCCCGTCCTCGCCGAACTCTTCACCGTCATCGCGGACCTCGTGACCGCAGGCAAACCGCACAACGGTGCCTACGTTCTCAGCACCCTGCAACAGGCAGGACGGACAGGCGGACAACGCGGCAAACAACTCACCACACTGCTGACGCACATCACCACCATCGGCATCCCCTCAGGCGAACTCGAACACTACGTCGGCGCAGTGCTCACCCAGGCGTACCGCCGAGGGTTCCGCGCCGCCGCTCAATCACTGGCCCAAGCCGCCGACGAACTGCCCGAAGATCAACTGTTCGAGCACCTGCTCAGCATCGGCCGCGAACGCCGCACCGCATACGAGCGACTCAACACCATCCGCGAAGGCCAACTGTGAACGACTCAGACAAACGCGACCACGCGAACACCAAGCCAGGAGTGATCCGACACAGCATCCTCGGTGTCATCGCACTCGCCGTCGCCGCCCTGGACTTCACCATCGGCACCAAACACGTGATCACCGCAGGCATCATCGCCCTCACCGTGTCCGTGTACAGCTTCACCAGAGCCGCCAGGCTCCGGACATCCACCACAAAGAGAGACCGACCAGGACGACCGAAAAAGACACCAGCAAACCCGGTTGGAAAGCGCACACCGTCGTCGCACTGATCAGCGCCGCAGTAGGCATCGTCTTCCTCACCGGAGGAGCAACCATTTCCATCATCGCCGGAACAAGCCTTCTCGGACTCGGGATCTACCACTTCGTCGTAGCCCTGCGCCTCCGCCGAGAACTCAACACACCGACCGACGAGAAAGGGCGACCATGAGCGACGACGAACACGACGACGAACACGATGCCTGGCAACTGCACCACCACGGAGCCAGCTGGGAAGACATCGGCACCGACATGGGATGCAGCCCCAGCACAGCGCAAACCCTCGCCGCCGCCTACGAGAAACGCACCGACAGCGCCGCAGCACAGACACAAAACACCCTGTTCTGACCCGACGAAGCTAGCAGCGCACTTTTCCCCGCTCGACCACTAGGAACCGCATTCCGAATCGCCTCGCGTGGCCGACATCGCGCGGATGGCTTCGTGAGTCAGTCGTCGACGCTCTCTTCCAACAGCGTGCGGAAACTGGCAGCCAGTCGAACAACTGTGTTCCCGTTGTCATGGTCGACCAAGCACACGCTTCCGTCCGCAGCGATCCAGATCGGATTCCCGGATCCGTCGTCAGCGAACACCACCCCGTCGATGAGGGCACCGTATGCGTCACGCGCCCCAATGGTCAGCTCGATGCATGTCTCACGACGGATAAGTTCGGCGTTGTCCCATGCGTGCACTGACACGCCCACGAAGCATCCACCCCAACGTCCCACGAACTCGGTGAAGTCTTTGTCCGGGACGATGTCGAGCGCATGCAATCGCGCGTGAAGCTCGTCTGCCGGAATCGGACGACCGGGACCGTACAAGTCCACGGTCCGCTCGATGCGAGCGACCAACCCGTTTCCGAGAGCCATATCGGAAACTTACTACCGGCGCAGGACACTAGAAGCAAAGGCTCTCGCCGAAGTGCGTGCGACTCCCTCAACGAACACAGTTCATGACAAGTCGCCGCGCTCACGAGTTGACCGACTCCGGTCTCAGTGAATGGCCGGCAGAACAACGTCAGTCCGTCGAGACCGGCGTGCGTATGACGGCGCGCACACGCTGGGCGCGACTCGGATGGGTGGGCGTCGGAATCCACATCCAACGCGTTCCGAATCGTGTCAGCAATGCAACGACCTTTTCCGGAGAGGTGTGCACCGCTGCGAAACGGTCGGCAAAGAACTCTCCCTTCCAATCGAAGAACGGAGAGAACATCACTTGCAGCATCACACCGACCACGATGGACGCAACGGCGGTATACACCTGATCCGCATTGGCCGTGAGCGCCGCATGAATGATGACGGCGAGGCCAATCAACACGCCGATCGCGAACGGTGTGTTGCAAACGATTTGTGAGCGACGCATTGTTGCGTCGAGTGTCGGGTCGGCCCAATGGCCCATCTCATGGGCGGCCAACGCCTCGATCATGCTGTCGTCGAAAGCTGGGTCACCCAGATCGCCGACGATGCCGATCTGAATCTCGTTCTTGCCTGCTACGAACCGTCCGTGTGCGGAGAGCTTGTCGACGTATCGAATGCTGGGGGCCGGCCGTTGCGCCGGGACATCGCGGGCGATTCTTTCGATCGTTGCGGTGCACAAATCTTTGCGCCGTTGAAGTTCCGCATCATCCATCGGAGTTTCGGTCTCTCGTCGAAGTCAGAAGAGCGTCGGTTCGTCCGACGCCAGGAGTGCCAAGTCGACCGCGCGTTGATTCCAACCGCCGCGCACAGCCTCACGTAGTGCACGCGATCGGGCGGCGCGAGCTGCTTTGTCCGCGCCGTACCACTGAAAACTAGGACGACCGCCGCCGCGCCCTTTGGCACCCATCGTCGCGAGGTTCTCCGCTTGCGTCCCCGCGACAACGTGGGGACGACCTAACGCATCCGAGGCGCGAACACAGATCGGGTTGTCGCACACTTCGTGAAGAGCGTTGACATCCTCAGTCAGCGGCCGGCCGAGTTCGAGTGCGAGCGCATATCGGTGTGGCCGGACGACTCGTTGGCGACCGTTACGAGATATCCAAAAGCGTCCGTATCCGTCGTCTGCGATCGCGCCGGTCCAGATCCAGCATGACGGTCCTGGACCCTTGACGACGTATCGGTTGAACCGTTCGAGTTCGCGTCGACGAGACGGGTCGACGCTCAACGGTTCACGCATTACGAACTGCGGTCAAGACGCCGCAGAAATCGGTTCGGCAGAACCTAACGTTTCCGGAGTCGACGATTCGACGATCACAGCGGACTTTTTGTCTTCCGACTTTTCACCCTTCTTCGGATCGGATTCCTTCAGTTCTGCACGCGCAGACTTCAAGAGTCGATTGACCTCCGAGGGGCTCAGCTCCGTCATGGTCGCGATCGAGGAAACCGTCTCGCCGCGTTCCTTCAATGCCAGGACTGCGCGCTGGCGATCGGACTCTGCTTCACGAATTTTGTCGGCGCTCTCACGGCGAAGTTTCTCGATCTTGAGAGTGAGATCGTCACTGATCGTGGAGATCGACTGATCTGCTTGAAAGAAGCTGATCAGATCATCTTCGTTGAGCTTGACTCGCTTCTGCTCTTCCGCGAGACGAGCTGCGCTCGCATTGCGTGCGCGGTCACGAGCACTGACAGCGGACTTCTTCGAGGTAGCCATATCGCAAGACTACTGCGCGATTCAACGCATTGCCAGAAATGAACCAAAAACCAACCCATCAGTCTGCATTTTTCTCCACAGACGCCGGTACGAAACTCATTCACGAGTCTCAATGCCCAACCTCCTTATTTCAAAGATTCACAACCATCACACCTCTTGCATTCAGGTCACGAAATGATAACGTCCGCTATGATTGCCTCATGATGTCGCTGCACAAGCTGACAGCCGGAGACGGGTACACGTACCTGACCCGGCAAGTCGCTGCGGCCGACGCCACCGAACGCGGACCGTCTTCCCTTGCGGACTACTACTCCTCGAAAGGTGAATCGCCAGGTCAGTGGATCGGATCAGGGCTGAGCGCACTCGACTCGATGACCCGTGGCGACCACGTATCCGAGGCGCAAATGAAGGCATTGTTCGGCGAAGGCCGGCACCCCGACGCCGATGCCATCGAGGCCCGAATCAGCGCCGCCGCGATCGCACGAGGACTCGAACCGGCCGCCGCCGCCGAGCAGGCATTGGCAGCCACACGGCTTGGGCAGCCGTACCGGATCTACGAAGGCGCGACCGAGTTCCGGACCGCCGTCGCCAAGGAATTCTCCGAGTTCAACGTCGCGCGCGGCGAAGCCTGGAACACCGTGATCGACCCCGAGATCCGGTCCGAGATCCGCACCAAAGTTGCGAACCAGATGTTCGAGGCCGAGTTCGGTCGACCCGCACTCGACGACCGCGAAGTCAGCGGATTCGTCGCCAAGAACTCGCGGCCGAAGACCTCCGCCGTCGCGGGATACGACCTCACGTTCAGCCCTGTGAAGTCCGTCAGCACCCTCGCCGCCGTTGCCCCGCGCGAGCTGGCCGAGGCCATCATCGCCTGCCATGACGCTGCGGTGGCGGACGTGATCGCCCACCTCGAAAAGACTGCGATCTACACACGCTCAGGCACCAACGGAGTCCAGCAGCTCGACACCGAAGGGCTGATCGCAGCCGCCTTCAAGCACCGAGACTCCCGCGCCGGCGACCCCGATTTCCACACCCACGTCGCGATCTCCAACAAGGTCAAAGTGCGCGGCGAAGAGCGCTGGCTCGCACTCGACGGCCGCCCGCTCCACAAGGCAGCAGTCGCCGCATCCGAGATGTACAACTCCCGCCTCGAAGGACACCTTCGCGAGCGCTTGGGACTGCGGTTCGCCGAACGAGAAGGTACCGATCCCAGCAAGCGACCCGTCCGCGAGATCGTCGGTGTCGACCCCGCACTGATGAAAGTCTGGTCCTCGCGCAGGGCCGCAATCGAGTCGCGTCGGGGTGAGCTCGCCGCGCAGTTCCAAGCCGACCACGGACGCGAACCCAGCTCCATCGAGGCGCTGGAGCTAGCGCAACAGGCCACCCTCGAGACCCGCGACGCAAAGCACGAACCTCGCTCGCTGGCCGAGCAGCGAGCGACCTGGCGAGCAACCGCCCTGGAGGTTCTGGGCAGTGAACACGCGCTCTCGGAGATGATCCGAGTAGCCACCCATCCCCCACGTTCGAGCAGCCGCATTCGGACGAATCAACGGTGGATCGACCAATCCGCCGAAGCCGTCCTGGAGACCATTTCGGCGTCCCGCGCCCGGTGGCAGGAATGCCATGTACGCGCCGAAGCGGAACGCATTGCACGCTCGGCAAACCTCAGTCGACGCAAGATGGACAAGGTCGTCGACCGTATCGTCGCCGCCGCGCTCGGACCCGAGCGATCCGTATCGCTGGGCGTCGACGAGGGACTGTCGGACCCGGCAGAGCTATGCCGCGCGGACGGTTCGAGCGTGTACAGCACAGCCGGAACGACGATGTACACCTCCGAAGCAATCATGGCCGCCGAAGAGCGTCTGGTCGCCGCCTCGCAGCTGATGGACGGTCGCAGCGTCGACTCGTCCACCGTCGATATTGCGTTGCTCGAGCAAGCAGCGAACGACTTCGAACTCAACGCGGGACAGGCGAAACTCGTCCGAGAACTCGCTACCTCCGGCGCTCGACTCCAACTCGCGCTCGCTCCCGCCGGCACCGGTAAGACAACCGCAATGGCTGTCCTTGCGCGCTCCTGGGAAGCGGAAGGCGGCCGGGTTATCGGTCTTGCACCGACCGCAGCTGCCGCCGCCGCGCTCCGCAAGGACCTCGACGCGACTACCGACACCATGAACAAACTGACGCATGTTCTCGAAGAACTTGCGGCAGCGGCGACCAACCCGGATCAGGCCGTCGACGTACCCGAGTGGGTCCAGAACATCGACGACAGCACCCTGGTCGTCATCGACGAAGCAGGCATGGCCGGCACCGCCGACCTCGACGCTGTGGTCTCGCACATCCTCGCCAAGGGTGGCAGCGTCAGACTCGTCGGTGACGATCAACAGCTGGCATCGGTCAGCTCCGGCGGCGCGTTGCGGGACATCGCGCAGACCAGCGGCGCGGTCACGCTCACCGACGTCGTGCGCTTCGCTGACGCCGCCGAAGGCTACGCATCGCTGGCCTTGCGTGACGGTGATCCGGCCGCGATCGGCTTCTACATCGACCATGGACGCGTCCACGTCGGAGACACCGTCGCCGCCGAAGATCTCGCCTACGCGGGATGGTCAGCGGACCGCGCCGCCGGTCTCGACGCCGTCATGCTTGCCCCGACCAGGGACATGGTCCGCAACCTCAACGAGCGCGCCCGAGCCGACCGACTCGCCCTCGACGGACGCCCGACCGGCCCCGAGGTGGCGCTCTCGGACGGCAGTTCCGCCTCGACCGGTGACATCATCACCACCCGCAAGAACAACCGTCGACTACGCACCAGCGCCACCGACTTCGTCCGCAACGGTGACCGCTGGACCGTCACCGACGTTCGCAGCGACGGAAGCCTGCACGTCACCCACCTCGCCTCCGGACGCAAGATCACCCTGCCTTCCGGATACGTCCGGAAGAACGTGCAACTCGGGTACGCCCGAACGATCCACGGCGCCCAGGGCATCACCGCCGACAGCTGCCACACCGTGGGCACCGGCGGAGAATCCCGCCAACTCGCCTACGTCGCACTGACCCGAGGAAAGCTCGACAACCACTTGTACCTGGCCACGGCCGGGGACGGTGACGAACACTCCGTCGTCACTCCGGACGGCATCACGCCACCGACGGCAGTGGACTTGTTCTCCCGCATTCTCGGTCGCGACGGTGCTCAAGAATCGGCCACCTCCGCTCAACGTCGACTCGAAGATCCGCACCTGCGTCTCGCCCACGCTGCCGCCGCTTACGACGACGCCGTCGGTACGGCCGCCGAACACCTACTCGGCAAGAGAGCGTTGCGCCGCATCGACAAGGCCGCCGAGAAACTCGTCGCCGGACTGTCCAGCGAACCGGCATACCCGGTACTGCGAAAGCATCTCGCGATCCTGGCCGCGAACGGTGCCGACCCGGTCCAGACTCTCGAATCCGCTGCCCGAAGCCGCGAACTCGACACCGCTCTCGACGTCGCCGCGGTCCTCGACTGGCGTCTGGACCCCAGCGGCGCTCACTCCGGCGGGTCCGGACCGTTGTCCTGGCTGCCCGCCGTCCCGGCGAGCTTGAGCACCCACAAGAAGTGGGGCACCTACCTCAACGCGCGAGCCGATCTCGTCTCCGAACTCGCCGCCGACGTGCGCACCCGCGCCGCCGACTACTCCCCCGACAGCACTCCCCTGTGGGCGCGTGGATTGCTCGACACCGACCGAGAACTCCTGTCCGATCTTGCGGTCTGGCGGGCAGCGCACGGTGTCGAAGACATCGACCTTCGACCCACCGGACCGGATCAGTTCGCGGTCGCGGACCGCCGCGCACAGACGGTGCTGCGCACCCGAGCCGCGACCGTGCTCGGAGATCCCGCCGCCGCCGCGAAGGTGTGGGAATCGCTGGCACACAAGGTCGAACCGCGACTGGTCAGCGATCCCTACTGGCCTGTACTCGCCGAACAGCTCAGCGCCGCGCAAACAGCCGGCGTCGACGTTCCCTCCCTCGTGCGACTGGTCAGCGGCGACAAGCCGCTCCCCGACGAGATGCCCGCAGCAGCACTCTGGTGGAGACTTTCGCGTCACCTCGACACCACCGAAACGTCGAAGGACGCGACCGGTGGCCTGGAACCGGTCTGGACACCGCACCTTCGCGAACTGTTCGGTGAGAACGCGCAACGCGTCATCGACGACGCCGCGTGGCCGCAGCTGGTCGCAGCGATCAACGCCGCAGACCCCGAGCAGTGGAACGCCGCCGACCTCCTCACCGTCGCCCACGACCTGCTCGCAGAAGCGCACGCGGACGCACCGATGCCCGCCGATCACCTTGCCGCCGCACTCGCGCGGCGTGTCGAGGCAATCGTGGAAGCGTCGACCGCCTACTCGGCTGATGACCTACCGCCCGAGCCGCTCGATCTCGACGCCGAAGAAGCCGCCGCCGCAGCGGCCGGTTCCTACGAGACCTACTTCGACGACGCCGCCGCTCTCGCGGAATTCGACGCACAAGCACCGTCGTACGAGGACGCAGGAGAGCGCACCGAACCAGACTTCGACGACGCCGGCACCGCGTTTGGTGACGACTTCGGCTACTACCCAGGCGAGGAGACAGCAGCCGACCTGGAGTACGCGCCGGAGGACTTCGAGGTCGAGACGTGGACCGGCGACCCTGTCGTCGCCACCCGCTACAGCGATCTCGAACCCGCCGAACAGCTCGCTCGACTGCGCGACGACCTCGACGCTGCCCGCGAACACAAGGACGCCTTGTGGGCTGCGATGCTCGACGGAACCAGCGAACACCTGGTGGCGGTTCTGCCGATGATCGCAGAAATCCACAGCCGCGCCGACACCCAGCGCCCCTACGCCTCCGAGGCCGCCTACGCCCATCAACGCTGGGTGGATGCCTCCATACGCGCCGAAATCGGCGGCAACGAAGTCGCTCGACTCGGCACCGAATCCAGCGCCGCACGAGCAGAAGGAAACGACGACCTCGCCGCGGACCTGGACTCGCAGTTGGCGCTCGAACAGATCATCGCCAGCGCGGCAACCACCGAAGCCGAACGCGCCCACGCCGAATACGAACTCGCACAACAGGCTCTCGAAGACGCCGCCGGTGGTGTGACCCGAATTGTCACCTCGACCGACGCCGAGCAGGTCCGACTCATGGCCGGAGAACTCGACAACCTCGCCCTCAACGAGGCCCGCGCCACCTACCGTGCGCTCGAGAACCAGGTCTGGCGCGCAGAAATGCGCGCCGCCAAGGCTCTGGCTGACGACGCCGTCGACGCCCTGTACTCCCAGCCGCTGCCCCCCACGCGCGAGGCCACCAGCCCATCCACAGACAGCGCGCAAACATCGATGACGCCGACCGCGACCGCAGTCCTCGAACGCCCGAGCATGACCGACACGATCGAACGGTACGAGCTCGCCACCGGCCGCCAAGGCGACGCCTTCGCCCGAAGCGTCCTGCACACGGCCGTCCCCGAGGACCTCGCCCGAGCCCTCGAAAACTCCGACGACTGGAACCGAGTCGCCGCCATACTGTCCCGAGTCCAGAACACCGGCATCGACGCCCACACCGCCGCAGCATCCGCCGCGACGGCCACCGCCCGACGCTTCCCCCAGACCGTCATCGACTACGCCCGCAGTACACCGACCACCCCACGACTCGACACCGCAGACCTCCTGGCCCTCCCTCTGCCGCTCCCGGCCACACCGGAATCGGATGCCGACCTGGACCGCAGCATCCTGGACCTGCACGAACAGATCGAGCAGCAAGCACATGCCTTCGGTGAGACCGCGCTCGACGAACACCCCGCATGGCTGGACGCCGTCTCGGAAACATCGACGCCGCAGGCACGGACCGTCGTCGACGCCATCGCCACCTGGCGGCACCTCAACGACGTTCCGGACACCGAGGCGGAACCGTTGGCCGGCGCCCACGACGACGATCGCGCCGCCGCCCGTATCCGTGCCGCCCTGACCGCACTGAACACCCCCGACATCGCGGCCGAGATGAACGCCGACCCCGCACGCCAGCTCACCAACGCCGAGCTGACCGCACGGATCAAGAAGTCCCAGGTCCGCCAATCGACCACCCGCTCCGAACTCGCTGCCGCGAAAGCGCAACTGCTGCGAGCGGAAGAACAGCCCGCCACCACTCGCGCCCACGAGCACCTGCGCACCGTCGACCGCGACCTGACCGCCGTCGACCAGGCCGCACACGCGGAAACAGTCCGCACGGCCGCACACGCAGAACTCGCTCAAGCGCAAACCGAACTGGCGAGACTGCAACGCACTCTCGACGAGACGAGCAAGCTCTCCCCCACCAGGCGGAGAATCGCCCAAGAACTCGCGGAACACGCCCCCACCGTCGACGCCGCCCGCGCAGCCGCCCGAGCAGCAGAGGCCGCATGGAGCACCTCCACCTCGCAGGCCCCGCCGCGAAACCAGTGGAACAAGCTGCGCGAAACCGCAGCCAACCAGCAAGCGATCCTCGACGCGGCCGAAAGTGAAGACAACGCCGCACGAACCGCTGCACAAGCACGCGTGGCCACCGCACAACAGCAGGTCGAGACCACCGAGCAGACCGTCGACACCCTCACCGCGGAACAACGCCGCCGGCGAACCCTCGACCCCGCCACCCAGAGCGCCGAGCAGCAATGGCGCATCACCAATCCGCCCACCCGCACCGCACCGCCCAAGAACACCCGCGGAGTGGACGCACCCGAAACCGCGCGCGATCACGGACAGGAAGGCCCGCAGCTATGACCGAGCCGATCGAAGAAGACCTCATTCGCGAGTTCACCGCGATGACACAGGCAGCGCAGCAGGCACTCATCCGCGCCTCGCGGCAGTCCGGCCGAATCCGAAGCAGGTCCACCCCAGCGGCTGTCTCTGCCCGAATCCCCACTCAACATCGACGCCGCGCCACCCTCGCAGCGAAGTGGGCCGTCGCCAACTTCCGGCGAGACCGCAACCCCGATGCCGCCCGCACCGCCGACACCGAAGTTCGGAAAGAAGGGTTCCCGGTACCCGACCCGAACACAGCCGATCAGAAAGTCCTCGCGCAGGAGGCCCGCGAAGCCAACGCCCGAGCAGCCGAATCCGAGCAACGCGCTGCCGCAGCCGAGCAACGCGCCAAAGACACCAAAGCGGACTACGACCCGAACTTCGACACGTCACTGTCCGTGGCCGGCAAAGCAGTTGCCACGCTGGCGTTGGCATATGCAGCAGCCGAAGCCGAACAGCACTTCGCCCCCGATCCGGAGACTGAACTGGGCGTCGACCAGGCAGCAGCATTGGACGCGCCCGCACCGGACACCGACTACGGTTTCGACGCCAACCAAGAACCACCCGTCGACATCTACGACGTGCCACCAGATTTCGACGATGCGAGCGCTGTCTCGAATGCGCCTCAATCCGAGGTCGTCGGCCTCGCGCACCCACGTGAGATCGGTGAACTACTCAACACCGAACCCTCGGCTGGACCTGACAGCGGCAGTGAGCCGGTCATGGTCCCGGAGATCGACCGTGGAGCAGAAGTCGAAATGTAGTCCGGCACACGCACAGGACACGGGGCGCGTCCTTACGGATGCGCCCCGTGTCTGTGTCATGCACTCACCTATCTCGACGTTCCCGCGTCACGGCGGCGTCGGCGGTGATGTCGGAGGTGTCGGTGGTGGTTGTGGAGGTGTCGGCGTCGAAGGTGGTGAACTGCCGTCCCCGTAGGACGTCGCGATCGAAACGATCTCAGGACCGCTGAGAATCACTCGCTTCCATTTCACATCGATCGGTACCAGACCCACGGTGCTGTCTTTTCTCACTGCCAGTGGTGGTTCCAGGACGAGTTCTCGGTTTGCGAGTTCAAGGTCTGGAGAGTATTTCGCTACGCGGCCTGCCCACGTCGAACCGTTCTTGAGCTTCACCATCACATGCACCGGCGTTGTAGGGGTGGGCCGATCGTCGCGAAGGACCGAATGCCAAGCAGAGATGTAGAGGATTCCGGATGAGTCGCCACGATGGACGATCCGATATCCCACATACGAGATCCCCAGGGACACAGCAAGGCCGAGTGCAGCCGCGAAGGCTACTTCGCCGAGATGATCGGCAATGTAGATCGACCCACCACGAATCAGCGCAGGTAGATCCGGAAGTGGCCGAGCACCGCATCTGCCGGCGATCCAGCTGACGAGAGCCAGAAGGCCCAAAGCGGCAAGACTGCACATCGCCGATACAAACGCGATCCGACTGATTTCGGTGAAAACCGTTTCAGGTTGTTTGATGCGTTTTTTCGCACTCGCGAGGTCGTACAGCAGTCCTGGCGCGACAAAGAGGAAAAACGCCAGGACTGCGAACCACGTACTGATGGTCATGGTCAGTCGGGAATCTCGCCCCACTGCTTCGAAACGGGTAGCCCCTGCTGCGGAAGTTCTTGTGCCTGCTGCACGGCGACCGGTCGTTCGCTCGTGAGGGAGTCGATCGAGTGCTGGAGGTCGCCGTTGCCTGGTCGATCCGCGGTGGAGGTGTGTTGCGGTCTGGGGATGAACTCGGGATTCGATGCACTCTTGTTTTCAGTCACAGGTCGTGTCCAATCGCTCGCGTACCGGCACCTTTACCGGTCGCTGTGAGTTTCAGTGTGCACCACGCAGCCGACACAGACGGCGGCCGCGAATGTGGAGTCGTGGTGGGTCGATAGAAAAGCGTTCCTTTTGTTAGCGCGGGTAGAAAGTATCGAGGTGCATGGACAGTCCAGGTGTTGTGTCTAATGTGGTGCGAATGTCAGAGACTCATGACTTGGATGAGCAGAGCGCACAGTTCAGCCAGAACGTCGTCAGAAGCATGTTGGACAATTTCGTCGCGCCCGAGCTCAAAAAGCGGGGGCTCGACACTGACCCCGCCTCGATCGACCAATATCTCGTGGAGCTTCAACCGGGCAACGCCGATGCCATCGTGCGGATAAGTGAAGAGGCCCACCTGGATCTAATTTGCGAGCGCGACGAAGACGGCCCTCACATAGTCGGCATCAGGCCGCAGGAACAAGCAGTTCATCCTGACAGTGGATGGGTTTGCTACCTGCAGGTGGGGGATGGATACGCTCTGCACTTCGACTTTCGCAAGTACAAACCCCGCGCTCAGGGTCTGTTGGTCAAAGCGCAGCAGTTTCTCGATGTCGCGATCTCCAGCGAAGCCCACCTTTCGGTGGCGCTCGACAATCTGCACTCGGCGGCGGAATTGACCGTTCAGGCTCTAATGCTTCTCGAGGGAAACACCACCCAAAGTCACCAAGAAAGGCGCGTATGGCTAAAGCAATGGACGGACCACGAAAACAGTCCCAAGGAACACGCTGACCTTGTTGCGGACCTGGCTTCCAAGCGTAAAACTGTCCGCTACGGAGCTGAAACACCCAGACTCAAACCCGGCCGCTTCAAGAAGATGTGCGCTCTGGTTCAACAGATGATCGACAGCTCGGAGGCTCGATTCGGCGCAAATTCGCCTACCGCGCGTTACACGCTTGCTGAGGATCTAGATCCTGCCGAGATAGATTGATGTAAATCCGCTTCATTACGAAATATGCAGGAGAACTGTCGTTGGTCGGTAGCATTCCGATTCGTGATGAGTGAAGCGTTAGCATGGCTTGGGTCTGTTTTTGCGCTTGCCGTAGGTGCCGCAAGTCTGTACCGGATGCGCATCCATCAGCGTTCAGAAGAGAGAGAACGGGAGCTGTCCCTACGGTCGTCGCAGCTAGAGCGCGATTCCTTCCGGTCGGAGTTACTGCATCAGGCTCTCGACTTGAAGGGCCAGCTCATCGAAGCTCATTCGCTGGCAGGACATGTGGATGCCGACCCATCGGCGCACATCGCGCTTGTCGGCAGGTTGGAACAAGCAATGGTCCTCGTCGACAGACAAATCGACGATCTGATCCCGCAGTATCACCGAGATGACGGCGGGAACGATCTTCTCGTCATGCTCGCAGCACGTCACGCCGGGGTTAGCGCATTGTCTGCAGGCGATGAGCAGGAGCGCAACCGATGAGCGGCGAGCGCATCCGTGACGAGGAAGCCCCACCCCCCTTCAGGGAAACCCCGCCGACAAAAAGTCGGCCTCCGACCACTCAACCCGGAGGGGCAGACGCACGCCGTGTTGCCTTCGCCGAAATAACGATGCCTTCGATCGACGTTGTGAGGTCGATGCTCGAAGGACAACCGAACGGTCAGGCCGACGCGCAAGAACAGCCGACGGGAGGCACGAGGCACGAACGCTCCTCCCTCGGCCCGGTCGTGGCACCTGTTGCGGGGACGCTCCCCGGCCAGGACGTGCGTGAGCAAATTGCCCGTGAACTTGCAATGGAACCTGCCTTACATGGGTTCCTTCGCGGTGCCGACGCCCGGTTGGTCGCTCTCACCGACCGGTTGACAATCGACGTTGCGATACGCGCCGCAGGTAATGCTCGAAGAAGTCGAGCCACCGCAATCGACGTTCCACACGTCCAAGATGCCTATGAATATGTCGTAGGAAACAAAGCCGCTCAGATGAAATCTGTATGGATGGCGATCGCAGGCGTGCTGCTGGGGGCGGCAATTGCGAGTGGTGTCGCGGTGGGTTTGATGGAGTCCGGACCGTCATACGAGCCTGCTTGGTGGGTCGGGATCCTGGTCACGGGAGCTGCGGGTATGTACTGCGGCCACAAAGGGTGGCCCGATTCCGATCACGAAGCGAAATGACCCGTCGGCGCTTGGATCGACGGCAGGGCGCCGTGGTCCCTCCAGGTTCCGTCGCTGCTCGATCCGGACATCGGCCCGGTATCGCCGTCCAACAGAATCCGTAGGTGCGGGTCGGCGTGGTGAATCCACCACGCCGACATCGCTGAACCGTCTTCGGAAGCGCGTGCGTTCTCCCATGCGTGCCACAACGTCGTCAGGCGAGTGACGACCTCCCGGTATCGCCACCACCTCGCGTCCCAGATCAGTCCGCGGCCAGCGGCCGGCGAGAGGTTGCGGTTCACGACACGGGCGAAGTAGCCGTTGACGAACTGCTCCACGCCCGAGAAGACGGGCTCGATCTCCTCGAATCTCCATGGCTCGTCCGGAAGTATCCCCGCAGGTGCGGGCACGGACCGTAGCGGCCCGTGCCCCATCCAGGTTCCGTCAGGCAGGGCACCGGACATCGGTCCGGTTTCGCCGTCGAAGAGCACCCGCATATGAGGCTCGCAGTGCTGGATCCACCACGCGGACACGGCCGCTGCATCATCGGTGTTTGCATACGCTTCTTCCCACGCGAACCACAGTGCGGTCAGTCGTGCGACCACTTCGTCGTGTCGCCACCAGTACGCATCCCACATCAAACCCTTGCCAGGCTTGGTGGAGAGCTTGCGGTTGATGTTGGCCGCGAGGTAGTCGGTGACGAAGTCCTCGACACCGAAGTACACCGGCTCGACCTTCTCTGCGATCGGCTCCTCCGCTACTGGCTCTGCTGTGACAGGCATGTAGTCGTCTTCGAGACCATCGAGCTCGTCCAGGTCTTCGAAGTCTTCGTGGTCGTCGAGTCCGTCGTTCAAGGTTTCGAGGTCGCCGAAGTCATCCATCGGTCATCACCACTCGTAGGGTTCGTCGGTGGAATCAACGTCTGCCGGAACGGTGACCGTGCCGTCGAGGTCGACGTCGATCAGCCCCTCCGGATTGCCGTACTTGTCGTTCGATTCCTGAATCTTGGCCGCGTGAGGGCCGTTGAAGTAGAACGCCTTTCGGATCAGAACTGGCGGGTTCTTCGGGAATCGCACCAGCGCCCGATCGCCGGGAAGAGCGGCGAGGTCTTTGACGGACAGGATCGGTTCGGTGCGGTACGAGAGCGAGCTGCTGTTGCTTCCGGAGCCGTGGTTTCGGCTTTCCACCGGCACCTCGTGGGTGCCGACGAGATCCGAGAGCGTGCGCAGATAGTCGGTGTCCTGGACGTTGCCGCCGTAGTAGTGGATTGCACCGGCGATCATCGCGTCGGTGTCTTCCTTGCCCCACACCCGGACGCCCTGTTTCGTCGACTGCAAGAACGTGCCGAGAATGATTCCGCGGGAACCGAAGTGCGAGTACCACTTCGGAAGATCCTTCAACGGGCAGATATTCGCAGCCTCGTCGAGCATCGCCACGAACGGAACCTTCAACCGACCGCCGCGAGACTTCAAGCTCAATTCCACCGCGCCGGCCAGAACCTGTCCGATCAACGCCGTTGTCAGCGGCGCTGTCGAGTCGGGGCCTTCCATCGACAAGGCATACAGAGTGTCGGTCGAGGACACGAACTCGAGCGGATCGAATTCCGGTAGCGCGTGCATGTATTCGCCCGTCTCCGTCCGTACGTTCGCGGAATCGCTGTCCGTGGCCGAGCTGGTGGACGAATGGAGGGTGTTCTCGACGATGATCTTCCGGCGCACCGGCGGCGTGACCGCGAGCGCGTAGTCGTCGTCGGAGAGGACGTTGAGGAACCGGCGAGCCATGTCGTACAGACCGTCGCGCTGCTTCGAGGTCAGAGCTTGAGTGTCGCGGATACGTGCAGCTGCACGACGCTTTCCGGTCGATTCGAGGATGACCGCCGGAGTGGGGTCCTGGTCCCGGCCCAGCCAATCGACAACGTGAAGTAGGTCCCCGCCTACTCCAGCAGCGGCGAGGATGTACAGCGCCAGCAATTCTTGCGCCCCGCCGTCGAAGTACGCGTCGGCGCGGGCGCCAGGCTCTTTCGATGCGCTGACGAAGAATCCGGCCAGTTCGCGAGCCGAGCCGAGCCGTTCGATCCTCCGCAACGGATTCCACCAGAAGTTGGTGGTTCGTTGGCCGGTCACTCCTTGCAGATCGAACAGCCACACCGTGCCGCGTTCCTCGCAGATCACGCGCGTCGCCTGATAGACATCCGGCTTGTTTCCGCATGTCAATGAGGCTCCAGGCGCCTCGGCGATGGTGGGAATCACCACGGCCGCTGACTTACCCGTACGTTGGCCGCCGACGCCGACAAGGTTGTCTTCCCAGCTCATCCAGATCGAGGTTCTCCCCCACACCAGCGGTCCCAGTTCGATACCCGGCTTCTTGTGCGCGCTGGGGTCGGCGTCCGGGCGTAGGCGGCGGGACTTCTTTTCGGCGTCCTTGCCGGTCATTTCCACCAGCTCTCGCGGTGATGCCATGGTCCTGGCAGCATCGTCGATCTGGCGGCGGTCTTTTGGGCGCATCCGGACGACGACGACCGCGATTGCTACGACCATCACGGCAAAGATCACCATGAGCATCGTGGACTGCCACGGCCATGGACGTCGACCGGATACGGCTTCGAGCAGCGCGGCCGGAGGATTCGGGTTGACTTCGAGTCCTGCCATCGCGCTGCCGGCGGACAGCGCTCCCCATACCGTCAGGCCCAGGCCGATCACGCCTACGAGCGCGAGGACTTTGAACAGTTCGGTCCGGTTGGTGCTCGTCTTGTGCTTACGTGCTTGTGCCATGGTCGGCTCCGTTCGATCGAGTGACGGTGGTGCTCACGTCTGGTGTTCCTTGCGTAGCGGCGGTAGGGGTCAACCGGGAACGACGTTGTACGAGACCAGTCGCCATCCGGAGTCGGTGTGCTCGAGGTCCGCGCTCATCGTCTGATGCGAGTACGGCGTGGACGATCCGTCTGCGTGGAGCACTGTCTGGCGTACCTGTACGCGCCATGTCTGCTTCTCGGGAGTGCTTTGGACCGGTTCGGGTTCGACGGTGGCCGATGCCGAGATCACGTCGCCGGACTGTTTCCACAGTTGCCAGGATGGAAGCGGGCGGATTCCTTCTGCAGGTGGCATCGACGCCTCTGTAGCCAGGTCACCGCCGAGCCACGGCAATGCCCGCCCCATGGCTGCGCCGGGTGACGGGTCGATGACGGGCTGCCAGGAGAACATCGCGGAGAGTGCGCGGCCTGCGACCGTTTCGGGTGACGCTGTCTCTGGTGTGCCGTCGTCGACGTGTACGTGAGCGTCGGTGCCGCTCACTTCCGGTGCCTGGTCTGTTCCGCATCCGGCCAATGCGATTCCCAACGCGGCGACCGAACAGGCGGCGAACGCAGTCAGCCGTGATCGGCCCCACCGTCGGGGCCTGGCGCCATTGGGTACGGCGGTGATCGGTTTGTCGGTCATCAGTTTTCACTCTTTCCGTTGCACGGCGGACCCCACAGGCCGACTTGCCGAGATTGGGCATTGGTTTGTGCAGCAACGATGTCCGCGCTTTTGCTCAGCGGCATGGTGTAGCTCGGGTACTCCCGCGCCATGCCTTCACTCGCCGCGAGGACGCTGTAGTCGGTGCCGTCGGCAAGGGCGATGTACCGCAGCGATCGACCGAACTTGTCGACGTCACCGGCCGCCGGATCCATGGCCAGCCTGACCTGAGCGCCATCCAATATCTGGTGTGCCCACTGGCTTGCTTCCGGTCCCCAACACTGGACCGGCGCATCCGGTTTCACCGTTTCCGGGGTGTCGATGCCCAGCACTCGGACCCTGATCTGCGAGCCGTCGAAGAGCTTGACGTCGGCGGTGTCGCCGTCGACGACGTGGACCACCTGCTCAAGGGGACCCCACTCCAGCGCAGGAGGCGCGAGGCCCGACATGTCGGGTTGGCAGCCCGCCAGTGCGAGAGCGGAAATGAACGAGGCCGCAGCCACCGTGGCAACCCGCCGCCGCCGGGGTCCGCACCGCGCGGGCGTCTGGCCGTTCGTGGAAGTCATGGAGCGCCTTTCGATTCGAGCGAATGAGGAGACGGGCCGAGGGCAGTCAGTTCAGAATCCAGAATTCTCCACCCCACCCGCCGAACTCGATGCCGCCGAGAGCCGCCGTGACACCTGCAACGAGGTCAGGATGTTCCCCGATTCCGTTGCCGCCGATCCCCGCAGGTAGCAAGGCAAGCGCACCGTCCATGTCGATCTCCACGGTGGCATCGAAGCACGCGGTGAGTCCGGCCGCGTCGATCATCCGGAACGCTGCGACGAGCATCTCCCAAGTGAGGTGCTCTCGCGTCCATCCGTCGCTGACCAGCACCGATAGATCGCCTGGATGCTCGGCAATCAGGGTAGGCCAGTCGATCGGCTCCCAGACCCGCCCTAAACACAGTGACGGGAAATCCGCAGATATGAGATGTCCTGCGGTGGCCTCCCGAAACCAGGCAGGTACATCAGCGGCCGAAGTGAAGGTGCCGAGGGTGAAGTTGTCTGCTTGGCGCCACTGGATCGTCTCCATCAACGCGTCGAATCGGTCGTGTGCCGCGGGAGACCATCTGCCCCAGTAGGCGGTTTCCTGGTCTTGACCAGCGGCGAGTAATTCGAGCACAGAGTCGGTGCATGAGGTACACGAGTCTTCGCGGTGTCGAACGCTTTCGAACCTGTCGGCAAGGCGGAATACTCCGTCGTTGTATGTGACGCGCGGGTCGCGGACTGTCCCTTCTGCAGGGTCGACGATGTCGACCATCGTCCTGCTGACTCCGTCTCCGGTCAGGGAGATCCACCAGGCCTTGTCTCCGGCTTTCCAGTGATCGTTGCTGCGCCAGGGTTCTTCCGAACCACGTGCAGGGATAGCGGGTGAAGTGGTCATAGCGGTTCCTCGTCGGCTCAGAAGGGTTTGTCATCCGGATCGGTGGGGTCATTCGTCCACCGGGCAGCGACTATCTGCCCAGCGGCTGCTGCTACCTGCTGACTTTGCGTTTCCTGGGCTTGGTTGCGGGCGCGCGGTTGTCGAATTTGAGGGTGAAGCCGAAATTCTTGTATCCGTTGTGAGTGCTGACCGCCAGCGCGCCCTTGGCCGTGTATTTCTTGCCGTCCTTACTCGTGGCCTCGAATTCGATGGTCTCCCCTGCCAACAGCTTTGCCAGTTCCTGCTCGGTGAAGTCTTTGCCGGCCCAGTGCGCGTTGGCTCCCCAGCCCCGACCCTTGAACTCGACTTTCTTTCCCTTCCACACTCCGCTGACCAGGTCCGTTCGCGGCGGACGTTCCTCGAACTGGGGTTTGAAACCGACGAACGGGTAGCCCTTTTCCGTCACCCCGGCTTCGAGCGTGCCCTTGCAGGTGAACGGCTTTCCCGACTTCGGGCTTATCGCCGTGATCTCGATGATCTGACCAGCAAGGAGTGCGGCCACCTCAGCATCGGTGAACCTGTGCCCGCAGAACACACGCTTCGCGGTGGTGGCCACGGTGTCGCCATGGGTGAAATGCAGAGCCGGCGGCAAGGTGATGTTCTCGACCGGTACACGCGTCACTCCGGCCTTGGCCATTCTTTCTTTGAGCTCGACCGGCAACCTGCTTACGTTCGCCTTCATCTTCTCGAGGTCGTGGCGTACCAAGTCCTCGACCAGGGCGAGATAGTCGGGCGCCGCTGCCGCCCCGGACTCGATTTGAGCCATCTGCTCGAAAACCTTCTCGGTGATGCTCAGATCACCGATGCGCGTACCGGGCAGAATCCGGTGGTTGAGTTCGCCGAGGACGCTGAGGGTGATCTTGCCGCGCTTCTCGATCATCAACGCCTTGCCAGTGGCATTGTTGGTGACTTCGGCGTATGTGCTCGTCAGGGTGGAAGCGGTCCCCACCCTGCGCTTTTCCAGCTGCTTCATCAGCCACCCCATCGTCGGGTGCGGGGGCCGTGCCGGAAAGCCCTCGTGGACGAAGGGTTTCGCGAGGGTGCCGAGCGCCTTCGCTCCTGACGGCGCATCGTCGTCGTCGGGTTCGTCGTCCTCGATGACGAACACGCCCTTCCAGCCGAGTACAGCTGGCACGTTCAGTGAACCGACGAAACTCGGGTACTTGGCGACATGTCCGCGGTGCTGGTCGTATTCGTAGTCCGGAGCGAGCATCGTCAAATAGTTCTTCGCCAGCAGCTCGTAAATTTCTTTGCCCAGTTCACCGAATTTTTCGGCGACGTCCGCCAAACTCTGCGGGACGTTGGGACCGGGACGGTTCGCACCGTGAGCGCCCCCGGACTTGATGTGGGTCTTGCGTGGTCCCCGGTGGCTGAGGGCTGCCGGGTCCACTCCGACGACGGCGGCGATCTTGTCGACCAGCGGGAGCAGTTCGTTGAACTGTTCGATCGAGATGAACTTGTCCTCGGTGCGAGGGTAGGAGACGACCTCGGCCTCGTACATCTTCTGGTAGGTCTCGAGGACTTTCTTGGCGGCGAATCCCTTCTTCGACAGGAGCGATGACAGGGCGGCGAGGTCGATCAGCTTCGGCGGTCCGGTCTTCTTGCGAGTCGTCCCGTCATGGACGACCGGCGAGGACTCCAACCCTCCGGGGACACCACTTTTGTTCTCGAACCTGTCGATCTCCGGATCGGTGTAGGTGACGCCGTTCTCATCACGAAAACGGTTCTCGTAGAACGGCTTCTTCACGTAACCCTGGTGGGCATCGAGGCCGTCACCAACAATCACGACCATCGCTGATTTGAGTCGGCCGTTGCGCACGACGATGTCCGAACCGGACAACTTTGTAGCCGCCCGCGTGAACTGCATCGACAGCATGTCCCACTTCGAGCGGAAGTCGGCTTTGCGGTAGTCGCCTTCGGACTCGATCGAGGTCACCGGGCGCCGGTTCAGGAACGCTTTCCGTAGTGACGGCGGTGTTTCGTCGAGGAACTCCATCCGTTCGAGCTTCTTACCTTCCAGGCCCAGGTATTCCACGATCTCCCAGCCCAGCAGGGAACCTTCGCCGGTCGGATCGAGATCGGCTGCATTGCACACCGTCTCGCAGCTCGAGAGGGTTTCCTGCAGATTGCCCAGGAGTCTCTCCGCGCCGGGATCGGTGACCAGCTTCTTCCCGGAGACCTTGCGCCTGACCTCACGCTCCCACCGGAAATCGGCGGCATTCCACGGCAGATATGCCAGATCCCAACTCTTGTACTTCTCGGAGAGCGGTGCCGGCACCATCGCGGCGGGGTCCTTCAATTCCAGCAGATGCCCGCTGGCATGGACGATGACGTACTCGGTGCCCTCGAACGTGCCACTCATGCCGCCCAGAGCGGCAGCGAACTTACCTGCCGCTGACGGCTTTTCCGTGAGAATTCCGACTTTTCCCATGTTATTCGCTCCTTGTCAGGTCAATCGGTCCACCACTTGCGGAACCTGCGGCAGCACCGAGGGCGCCGGGTGAAGAGCTGGCCGCGTCGTACCGCTCCACCGCCGCACCCTTGGGCAGCGGTGCGTCGACGACGAACGAGGTGGCAGTACACATCCACCGCTGCTCCGCGAGGACTGTCATCCCCATCACCAGAGCGAGGAATACTGCGTTCATCCACAGAGACGAGTCGAAGAGGTAATCGGGCTTTCCCGCGACACGAGCGAGAATTCCGCACGCGATCAGTACCGCGAAGACCTCCCTAACCATCCGGCGCGGCAGTCCGGCCAAAGATCGTCGAAGTCGCGGTGAGCGCAGCGACGACGGGGAGACCAGAATTGAGACTAAGCAGAGGACCACAGTGACGACGGCAAGCGTCCAGGCCAACCAAAGCGCGACCATGGCAGCCGCGCTGCTGGAGCCAATCGACTCCGCTGCTCTCAGCACGGAATCGAAGGCGTCGAACACCGTCAGCATCGTCGGCCGTGCCGTGCCCGCGTCGGCGATATCAGCGCGCATGGAATCGAAATCGACCCAGCGTGAGAGACCGAGCAGCAATGTCAGCACGGCTACCCGGAGAGCGAATAGGAACGCGGGCCGCAGGTTCCACCAGACTCCACGGACGAATCCTGTTGCTGCAACGACCTTGTCGCTGGCGAGTGCTGCTGACAGCGAACCGATCCGGGCGATAGTGGGGGGCCGGGGCGTGGTGGAGGTGCTCATTTCGACTCGCTTTCGTGGAAATCAGGGGATTCGCGCGGAGCCAAGATCGCGACTCCGTTGCTCCGCTCGCCCGCCTCGGGTGAAGGCACCGCCGGGGTCCTCATCGGTGCCTGCATTCGGTCGAGGAAGCTGATTCTTCCGAGGGGAACAGGAGTTTTGCGCCTCTGAGCAGCGTCGCGAAATACAACGCCGCGTACCAGGTCGCAGCCGTGGCGAAACCACCCGGAATGCGCTCGACGTACCGCTCGAGATCGAACATGTCCATCAGGAACGCCGGACTCGCGAGCAACAGCATCACTGCGGTCATCGCTGTGGCAATCGCGACCCGGGCCATGTTGCGGGGATCGCGGATCCATGCGTCCGGCGACGGGTATGTGCGGGCGTCGAGATACTCCGCGATCAGCAATCCGGCTGTCACCGCGATCGCGAGGCCGATGACCATCAACGGTACGAGGCGGGCGGTAACCGCATCCCATGCCGAGGTGTAGACGGCGTCGTTCTGCGTTGCAGCCCAGACTAATTCGGTCGTAGTGCGAGTCACAGGTGACCAACTTTCTTCTCTGTCGTTCACGATGTCCCAATGCTAGCCCATTGTGTCCTAGTTGCGGGACGCACGGTTAGGCTGCGAGTTCGTATTGCTGCGCGGAGGCTTGGATCTTGTCGGCGTAGGGGCGGGTCTGGTTGACGTAATCGGATGAGCCGGTGGGGAATCCGCCGCTGGATTGGACTGCGCCGAATCCGGCGTTGTATCCGGCGAGGTAGAGCTCGACCGGGCCGTTCGGTGCGGAGATGGTTCCCGCGGCGATTCCGGCGTCGACCTGTCCGGCCAGTTCGCACATGTACCGTCCCTGGGCCATCACGGCGTCCCCGATGTCGTAGGGCGAGATGGTGCCGTTTCCGTCGTCGTCCTGGCCGTATCCGGGCCAGGTGCCTGGCATGAACTGCGCCGGGCCTTGGGCGCCGGTTTCGCTGACGGCATTGACGTTGAATCCTGATTCCTGCTGGATCTGGGCAGCGATCAAACTCGACTTGATCTGCGGGCACATGGTGCCGGCCTTGATGATCCACGGTTCGAACTCCGGCGGCACTTTCCCGGCCTGGAGGTTGTTCTCTCCCCCGCTCACCGACGAGTTCGGGGCGCACTTGGCAGCAACGGAACCGGCGGTTCCCTGTGCTCCAGGGGCAGATCCGTAGCTGGTCAGCTCGTTCGGGTGGCCGCCGCCGACGGTGGTGACGTGAACGTGGTCGTAGTGATTCTGGGTGGGGCTGCCCCGGTCGTCCATCTGATTGCTGGGACCGTCAGCGGGGATGTAGACCTGCCGCCAGATGATGTATTCGACGTGGAAGGCGTCTTTGTTCGCCATGACATATTCGGCGATCCGGTCTCCGAGTTCTTTGCCGGCGCCGGTGTCGTAGTCCGGGATCATGATGTCGGCCGCGCGGCCGGACGGGTGATCGTCGAAGGCGTCGAACTCGCGCCATCCTCCGATGGTCTTGAGTTCGGGGAACTTCTGCGCCACCGCACGGGCCACACGGATGGTGTCTACCTGCCAGTGCTCTTCCGATCCCATCGACGCCGGGAGCGGAGGAAGATCCCCACCGGTCGAGGGCGGAAGCGCATTGACCGAGGAGTCGCTCGGAGCGGACGGTGCCGCGCCGATGTCGGTCGAGGCCGCCACCCACGGTGCAGGATCGACGGCGGTGCCGCCGGAGAGGCGTCCACCTTGCCACGTCTCGAAGTGCAGGTGAGCGCCACCGGGGCCGGGCGGGGACACTTCGCCGTTGTAGCCGACGCTGGCGATCTGCTGTCCTGCTTTGACCTGATCGCCGGTCTTGACCAGCAAGTCCTTCTCGAACATGTGGCCGTAGACCGTCGACCAGACCTGGCCGTCGATGTTGTGATCGAGGACGATCCACACACCGAACCCGCTGGCGGGTCCGGCTTCGGCGACCACGCCGTCGGCGGAGGCGTAGATCGGTGTTCCGGCCTCGGACCCGAAGTCCTGGCCGTTGTGGTTGGTTCCCCATCGAGGGCCGAACGGAGAGGTGAGCTGGTAGGTGCCCTCCTTCATCGGCTTGACCTTGGTGCCGGCAGGCAAGTTCGGTGCCGTCGACGAGATCCCCGGAGCACCGCACGAAGTCGACGTTTCGTCTTCGGGCGAGAGAATGATCGTGAACAACACCACGAACGCGGCAATGAGGCACAGGCCGGTGACGACGGCCTTCGACGAGGAACTCTTCATGCGATCAGCTCCCCGCCAATTCGTTCAGATGCCGATTGGCGAGGACGAGATCACGAACCTTCTGTTCGAGCTGCCGGACCACCAGCTCGCTGTCGGCGGGCACGACCCCGGCGCGGGCAGGGCCGCGTTCTTCACGGACCCAGTTCCGCAGGGTCGTGACCGGCATCCCCATCGCCGTGGCCACGGAGACGACAACTTCTTCACGTGAGGACCCGCGTTCGGCGAGCAATTCCTCGACCATGGCCAGGCAGCGGGTGCGGAAGTCCTCGGAGTATCGACGTCGACCCATCATCACGCCGCCGCCCACATGGATTCGTATTCCTTCTCCCACTCGCGATCGAGATCGAAACGGGTGTTGGTGTCGTGGACGCCGGAAGCAATCTCGCTCGGGAACAGCACGGTGCGCAGTGGGATACCGGGCGCGCCCTGCTCACCGACCTTGATGAAGAACTTTCCCTGACCGGGCGGTGCACTGTGCGACCGAGAATCGCCGGTCAGTGCGGGCGGAGACGACCACGAGGTGATGTCCGCAATCTCCGTTTCGGTGAACGGTTTGATGTCCGCCAGACGCGCCATCTCCTTTCGAGGCAACGCGCCCACGACGAGAGCGCCGGCACGTTCGACGAATCCCTTCGCGATTTCCACATCTGCCGGATCGGGCAGCGACTGCAAGTCCGAGACGGTGTGGGTGCACATCAACAGTGCTGTGCCCCAGACGCGGTTGAGTCGGGTGAGTTCGTCGACTCGTTCGACCATGCCCACGCCTGCGCGAAGGACCTGCCACATCTCGTCGAGCACGACGAGGAAATTGCGCTTGGGTCCGAGCCCTGCGTCGGAGAGGTAGTGCGCGGCATCGGTAGCGGCGAAACCGTGCTCCCAGCAGGTGAGCAGGACTGCGCCCTTGAGCTTGCGGGCGCCTCGCGAGATACCCGAGACGTCCACGCACACGGCCGGGGCATTGATGTTGATCGGTTCGGTGGTGTGTCCGTTGAACACCTCACCGAATGCGCCCTTCATCAGGGCATTGAGGGTGCGGCGCAGCGGCTTGCACTCGCGCAGGTAGTCGAGTTGCGTCTCTTCTTGGTACGCATCGACGACGCTCGCGGGCGGGTTCTTGAGAACACCGAGCAGATCCTCGAGCAGCGGCTGACGATCGGTGATCGTCTCGTTCAAGAACTCCAATGCCGCACTCAGTGCGGCTTCCTCGTAATCCTCGATGGTCCGGTTGCGGGTCAGTTCGAGCAGTGCCTTGGTGCGGCTGAGCCGGTCGCCGCCGATACGAGCACGCACGATCAGCGCCGTCGCTGCGGCCTTCTCGCGCATCTCGGCAGGACGGGATTCGTCGCGAGCCGCCGCGTCGAGCACGGGCAGGATCTGCCCGAGTGGACCCATGTCGAGCGGATTCATCTGCCCGAGTCCGAGCCCGAGCTTGATGTTCTGACCACCGTCGATGGTCTCGACGAGCTTGACGTAGTCCGGCTTGAGATCGCCCAGGACCAGGGCGGTGACACCGTTGTAGATCAGTCCGAGCATGATTTTGCGCGCCAACGTGGACTTCCCGAAACCGGGCAGCCCGAGCAGCATCATCGACGGCTGATGCAGAAACTTCGCCCGCGTCATCCACGACAGGGGATCGAAGCACACCGGTGCGCCGGTGTAGAGGTGCGAGCCGACCGGGACACCGACGAGCGGGGCGCCGGCACCGACCGGGAACGGCCACAGACCAGCGGCGGCGATCGTCGTGGCCCGGTACTCGACGAGCGGGCTGACCGGCCCGACCCGTCCGCCGCGCTCACCGATCAGTCCCCGATCACTGCTCTTGAGGGGGCTCAGTCCACCGAGCGCGGCGCTGCGCCGGGCCATCTCGATACGGCGGTTGTCGTCGAACTTGATCAGTGTCTGAGCTTTGAAGGCAACGAACTTGTTCTTCGACTTGGTTGCCGCAAGCAGCTCGGCGCGCTCGATCGGATCGAGCAGTGTCAACGGCTTCGGTCCCTTACGGTCGCTGGCCACAGTGTGGCCGGCGAACTCGTCATCGCGGTGCGCAGGTAGGTGCGAGGTGTCGCGGCGGCGGTGTGTGGCGCGCTGCCACGGCTTCTGAGGGGAATGCAATGACATGGCTCAGCCCGCCAGCTTCTTGTCGACACTGACATGCTCGGGGATCAGGACACCGATACCCAACGTGGCGGCGAATGCGGCGGCCTGATCGAAATAGACTCTGCGCAAGAGCAATCGGGACCGGACACCGAGTTCCTTGGTCAGCGAGTCCGCGCGGGGGCGGTCGCCGTCTTCGGGGGTGGTGACGGTGACGAGGATGCCGAGGCGGGTCAGGCCGTGTCCGCGTCCTTGTTCTTCGCGCTGCTGTTCGGTGGCATCGACGCGCATACCGGCTTCGACGGAACCGATGCCGCGCTGGGAGTTGCGGCCGGAAATGGCGTTCTTGTAATCAGATTCGACGATGTCGACTGCCTCGGACGGTGAGTGCGGGCGATAGCAGATCGCTACCCGCTTGCGGACGAGTTCACCGTTGACGTCGAGAAGGGGGCGCAGAACCGTTTCTGTGACAGCCATTTTCGGGGCTTCCGCCATCTCCCACGTCGTGGAGTAGCAACCGTCGTGGTAGTACGTCGAGATCCATTCCTGGTGGCCCATCGGACCGGCGTCTTCCCATCCCACGTCGTGACCGCCTTCCATCTCACCGAGTTCGAGATCGTTGAGGGTGGCAGGGGTGTAGCCGCGCTTGGTGAACGAGACGATCTCTTCGGGCGGGAGGAGACGCGGGTTGAGGTTGGCCTCGTTCAGGACGGTCAAGATGCCGCCCATTCGGCGCGAGAGTTCTTTGATCTGCTCGCTCGGATCGTTGCGGCGCTGCGGTGTCGTGGCGCGGAAGGTGATCGCCACCCGCGCCCACATACGCACCGACCCGTGCGGAAGGTGAGTGGCAGCTTCGGACATCATCGCCGCTGGTAGTGCTCCGCCGACCAGGACGCCCCGGCCCATTTCGACGACCTCGCGCCGCAACCGGTTTCCGGTTTCGGGTCCGGTCTCGATGACGACGGTTGCACCGTCGACGTCGCCGGATTGCCCGACGAAGTTCATGAAGTTCGCCCAGTTGAACACCGAGGTGTCCACTGCGTCCTGGTCGATCGCTTCGTTGCCCTGGGGCCAGCACTCGATGACGACGGTGGTCTGGTGGGTCTTGGGGAATTCGATGACGCCGTACGTCTGACGGGACTCGTGCTGCACCCAGCCTTCGTGCATGACGGATTCGTAGGCCACGCCGGGAAGTCGGCAGGTTCGACCAGGAACGCGGGAGAAGAGTCCAGAGCGATACATGTTTTCGCCTTTCCTGACGTGCTTGCGCCATTGCTTGTAAAGGACGGCCCACTCGTAGATGGTTTTGCCGTTGTATTTGAGGATCAGAGGCGCTCCGATGAGCGCGAGGGCGAGTGCGACCAGGAGAGCTCCGGGTCCCAATTTGAAGATCGTGAGCATCGAGACGACCGCGCTGACGAGGAAGTAGACGCTCGCCACCCGGCCCATGCCCCACAGGAACGAGGACTTCGGGCGAGACCAGCCGATGTAGTGCTTTTGATCGCGTGAACTCATTGCGGCACCTCGTTCGATCCCATGCTTCGTTGGGGAATGTCGTTGCTGATGTCAGCGGCGGCGTGATTGGCGCCTTGCGCCGCCGAGGTCAGTCCTGCGCGAGCGTTCGATGCCGCGGCCTTGGCAGTCGATCCACGGCCGGCGGGACGCGTGCCGCCACCTGCCGGGGTCGAGGGTTTACTCGGCGGCCGAGAACCGCCGCCACCGTTTCCGCTGCCACCACGGCTCGAGGTGTTGCCCACCGAGGCCGCGGACATCTGGCGGGCACCGCTACCGGCAGCTTGTCCGCTGTAGCCGCCCTGTGAACCGCCGCCGCCGCTCAGGCCGCCGAGAGCTGCCTTGCCGCCGCTCATTCCGGCCTTGACCGCCATCGACGTGCCGCCGCTGGCTACTGCCGCTGCCATACCTGCACCGGCGAGCATCGGGCCTGCTGCCCCGAGTCCGGAACCACTGTTCGAGGAACTGACACCGAGCACGCGCATCACTGCGGGCAATGCGACGGCCGCGACGGAGAGCAGCATCAGCCCTTGGAGCTTGCTGGCATCCGAACCGGGGTCAGCCGCCCAGAACGCGGTGGCCATGATTCCGGCCGCGACCGGCTTGAACAGGATGAACGCGACCGTCCAATTGATCATCTTCTGATAGGCGCTCGAGCCCATGCCCGTTCCCGATCCCGAGGCAGCCATCGGCAAGAACCCGACGATCACGATCAGGAACGCCTGACGGATCACCAGCAACAGCGCCTGGAACAGTGCCCCGGCCATACCGAGTATCGAGATCAACAAGATCCAGCCGGGACCCCACGTCGAGTTGTCGTCGAGGAGCATCGCTTTGACCTTGTCGCCGAGGTCACCGCCACTGGACTCGTTGAGAAGCCACAAGCTGACCGAGTCCGCGATGGTCGTTCCGGCCGTGATTGCGACACCGAAGAGAGCAGAGGCGAAAATCGTGCGGACGATGATCTTGGTCAGTTCCTGCGAGGCCGCGCCCTCACCACCAGAATGTGCGAGCACGACACGGATGACGGCGATCATGATCGAGGCCAGAAGCACCCCGGCTTGAATCGGAAGCATGTACGCCTGCAACACGGTCAGGTAGTCCGCGTTTGCGAGCTTCGGCGTCGGGATCGAGAACCACCAGTTCAGGAGCGTTCCGAACCCGTCCGCGACACCGGCGATCATCGACTTGACGGTCTTGCCGAACTGCGAGTCCCACATCTTTGCCAGCGCATCGCCGGGGTGAGTGATGACGTTGGCGACCTTGCAGCCCTGCTCGGTGACGTTGGCGAAAATCTTCAACGCCGCCTGGGAGGGGCTGAGCCAGCTGCCCGTGTCCTTGGTCATGTCTTCGCAGGTCTCGTCGAAACCGTAGGTTCCCGAACCCGGATCGCCCGTTCCCACTGCGGGCAACGCGGGCGTGCCCGGCGCTGCTCCCCCGGTCTCGGGTACCGGCGCACCGGTGGGACCGTTCTCGGGAATGGCGTAGCTGAAGCTTTTGCACACCTGTGTCGATGCACCGTTTCCGAGGGGAATCGAGCGGCATGTGCCGGCGACCTGACGCTGAACGCTGGTGTATCCGGCAGGGGGCCGCACACCGTCTCCGAGGAGCAGTGCCCCTTCGGGTAGGTCGTTCGCCGTGCGCTGTTCCTCGTCGACGAGTGTGAACCCCTCCGGCGCAGCAGGAATGGGAGCCGGTGCGGGTTCCTGTGCTGAGGCGATCGGTGCCGCCATGACCATCAGTGCCGAGAGCAATACGGCCACGATGAGTCCGGCGACGGTTCGCAGTGCTGCTTTCACCATCGTGTCCACCCCGAGAGGTCGGTGGTAGATCCGGTGGGATCTGCCAGGGTTTCGGGGAAGCGCAGCTTCCAGTCGCCGCCCTCCCATGTCGTCAGAAGCCGGGTCGTCATCCACTGCGGTGTGGATGCATCGGCTTTTTCGGCCGGGGTGGCGAATTCGATGATCGCGAAATCGTCGGCGTAGTCGCGGATTCGGAAGGCGTCCGCTTGAGTCATGTACGACAGCGCGGTCGACGACAGCCCCCGGTAGCTCGGTCCCTGCGCCGCGAGATCCTTGTTCACCTGTGCACGCTGATCGGCTGTCATGACCACCTGGCGGTCGTAGATGGCCTGTGCGGTCTCGTTGTTCGTTGCCGCGATCCGGCTGACGATCTGCCATGCGGCCAGCGCGGCGCCCTGCGGGGTGTGCGCGAAGCCGATAGCGGTCAACCCGTCCACGGCGATGGGCCCGTCAGAGGTCGAAAACGGAACGATCGCACCGTCGTTGACCTTCTGCCACATCATTCCGGCAGGCGGATCGACGGCAACGGCCCGGTTGAACGGTCCTCGCTCGATCGACTCTTGCGGCAACGCCCAGCCGCCGATCCACTTCGGAACGTCGACGCGGCGGCCGAGACGATCGATCGTCGGCGTGCCCAATCCTTCGTTGGCGGAATCTCCACTCGAACCAGGCTTGGGTCCGGAGGTGGGGTGCGCGGTTTCGGTGGCGATCGGCTGTGACGGCGTGGGTGAATCGTCGCCGGAGGTGCGCAGCCACACCGCGATTCCGATGCAGATCACGATGAGAACGACGAATCCCATCGCGGCGAAGGTCACCAGCGGATTGCGGGTCTTCTGCTCTTCCCCGGCGCTCACGAGGTGGCCTCGAGGACGGTGTAGCCCGACAGGTCGCTCAGAGTCTGCGGTGCAGTCTCGGAGCCGGGGGCGGGCAGGAGGATCTTCCAGTCCTCACCGGACCAGACCATGGTCTGTGTTGCAGCGACCAGGGTGGTGCCCGGCTGCGCTGCAGCGATGTTCACCACGGTGCGGGTCGGGGTGTAGTCCTGGACTCGGAATCCTTTGATCTGCGGTGCGCTGCCTGCCGGGGCAGGGCCGGTCACGGTGACCAGTGCCCGGTTGACGGCGTAACTGTCGCGTCCCTCGCCCGGTGCAGCGACGCTGTTCGCGACCGCCGGCCAGCTCGTGTCGGGCGCCATGGCCAGGCGCAGGGTGCCCTGGATCGCGGCCAACGCAGCGCCTTGCGGAGAGTGCGCGTATCCGGCGGCGACATCGCCGTCGACCGTGGTCGGTCCGTCGACAGCGGAGGTCGGCAGGTTCACCCCCTGCCAGGAGTTCCAGGAAATGTCAGCCGGTGCGGCGGACGGGTCGACGGAGGTCGATGTCGTTCCGGCGCCGGTGTCGTCGGCCGGGTCGGACGAGCATGCGCCGACACCGAGAACGGTGGCGGACAGGATCGCGGCCGTCAGGAGCCGGTGTCGCAGTGTCGAAGTCATGTGGGTGTCGTCCTTAACGGTGTGTGGATGCGGTGTCAGCGCAAGATCATGTTGGCGATGGCTGCTGAGGCGCCGAGAGCTGCAGCGCAGCCGAGAATCCAGAAGATGCGCTGGGACGCTCGGGTGACGGTTCCATGCAGGAAGGCGTGCCAGAGAACGCCGCCGGCGATCATCAAAGCCGCAACGAGAGTGATGATCCCGAACCAGAAGAGAAAGCCCAGAAGCTGGCCCATCGCTTCGGTTGCCACCTCGGGCATCGGAGTGCTCGGCGGTGCCGGTTGCATGTGGAGCATCGTCAGAGCACGAACGTCACGAGGGCGGCAGCGGAGGAGATGACCACGACGCCGACCAGAGCGCCGCCGACGATCTTGATGCCTTTACCGCCGGTGGCTCCGTGCCCGTTCGCGTGGTCCATCCACATCACGCCGCCGCCGATCATCACGCCGACGACTGCGCCGATAACCAAGCCCCACAAAATGATTCCGACGATCTTGAGGATCTTGTCGCCTCCGGGTGGCTGCACGGGCGCGGGCTGGTCGATTGCGAGGTTGCTCAGGTCGAGTGCGAGTTGGGTGTACATGTTTTCTTCCTTTTCGTGAGTTGGCGCTAGAGAGGGTTGGGGAGGACGGCTATTCGCGTCAGACGAGGAAAGTGACGGTCACGGTTGCAACGACGGCCATGACGAGGCCGACCAGTGCGGCGGACACCAGACGCCAGCCGTCGATATTCGGGGAGAAGCGAGGTTTGCGGTCGGTGCGACGTGCTTGTGCAGCGTCGGCTACCACTGCCAGGCCGAATAGCACCGCGCAGAGGGCCAGGAGTGCGGCAGCGATCAGGAGGACTTGGACGAACCACATCAGGTCGGGTGCGGATGTGGCGATGGGTGGTTGTTCGACGTTCTCGGCGAGGGTGACGGCGTCGAGGGCGAGTCGGCTGATCATGTCGGTTCTCCTGAAGTTTCAAAGACGTTGTGCGGCGCGTTCATTGGGTGGCTCTGAGGTGGTCGAGGATCGTGGCTCGGATGTCTGCGCCGACTTCGGCGACTTCACGAGGTACCGCGATCGCTGCTGGTTCTCGTTTACGTCCGGTGCTGATCGGGGTGGCCGGGGTCCAGACGGGGAGCTCGGCCGCGGTCATCGAGATCCAGTCCTCGATCCAGGGGATTCGCCAGAGCCGGTCGTCGACGAGGCCGCCGATCACTTCTCGGCGTTGACGCAGACGGGGGTGGATCTTGCCGGGATGCGCCGCGACGGTGACCAGTCCGAGGAGGATTCCGGCGCCGCCGTATCCGGACAGGTGCTGGGTCAACAGATCGTGGGCACGATCCAGGCCCCACGCCGATTCGCGGGCCACGACCACCAGGAACGGGGATTCTTCCTCGAACCCGCCGGGGAAAGCTCCCATGGCATCACCGGCGATCGACCAGGAACTGGCAAGCATCGACACTCCCGCTCCCCCGTGTGCGCCGATCAACCACCATGACGGTGGGCGTTCGCCTTCGGGAACCCACACCGGTTCCGGCCACACCTCGACAAGGCGATCCGCTGACGGCGGCAGGACCAGGCTCACCGGGTCGGTGCCGTGCACCTGGGGAATCGGCCCGCTCGGGTAGCCGGAATCGGCGGCGGTGCTCATCGGGTCAACCGTCCCGATCGGTCAGCGGCCGTCGCCCGGGGGAAGTCGAAGGCCACAGTCGCCGCGAGTTCACGGAAGGCATCGCGGGTGCGTCTGTGCAGCAGGGACCACACCACGGCGTCGCCCTCGGCGAGGTGACGGTCGTAAGGCACCGTGACCACGGCGCGCACGCGAGTGCCGAAGTAGTCGCGGACCTGCTGCTCGGAGACCGGTGTCTTGCCCGGTGCGAAGTGGCTGATGACCAGCACCGAGCGGGCGACGAGATCGCCGTATTGGTGGGCATCCAACCAATCGAGAACCGCAACGGCACGTTGGACGGATGCGACATCGAGCCGGGTGGTGGTGATGATGGTGTCCGCGAGATCGAGGACCCCGTTCATCGCCGGGTGCGTGATTCCGGTGCCGCAGTCCGAGAGAATCACCTGGTAGTGGTCCTGGACGAGCTTCATGGTGTCGCGGTAGTCCGCTTCGCTGAATGCTTCGGACCGGGCTGGATCGTCGTGCGAGGCCAGAACCTGGAGGCCGGTTTCCGATTCGAGGGTGTAGGCGCGGATGTCGGAGTAGCGATCGCCCCGACCGTCCTCGATCAAGTCGTAGACGGTCGGGATCAGTTCGGTGTCCGGGTGCGTACCGACCCGGTTGATGCGGTCGGCAAGGGCACCGGCGTCCGGGTTGGCGTCGACGGCCAGGACTCGATCGTTGCGGGCGTCGGCGAATGCGTGGCCGATACCGACGGTGACCGTGGTCTTCCCGGTGCCACCCTTGAGTGAGACGACTGCGACCTTGTGATCGGTGCGGATCGGGGCGCTGATCTGTTCGTCGACGAGCCGTTCACGGACGTCGGCGGGATTCTCGCCTCGATTGATCGTCCCGAACGAAGCTCGGTAGAGCACCCGGCGCCATCCGGACGCCGGAATCGGGCGAACCTGCTCGACGAGCAGAGACTCCCCGATTCCCGGCCGACGACCGAAGTCGCCACCGGCAACAACCGCCGGACGTCGGGCGGGCGCTCCCCCGACGCCAACCGCAGTCGGCGTCGAGGGGCGTTCGGTTACTGCAGGTGCAGCGAGGTCGGGGTCAGCGAGTTCGGCGAGGTACGCCGGGACCGGCCCGCGCTGCGATGACACAACGCGGGCAGGGCTGTGGTCGAACGGGACCACGTTCGCCGGGGTCTCGTTCGCACTATCAGGGTCGGAATCCGTTGCGGGCGAGCCCTCGAACAGTTGCAGCTCGTCCGTATCGGTGTCCTCGGTGACTGCTTCGGCTGTGTTGGTGTCGGTGGTGCTCTCCGACTCGTCCATGAGTCCGTCGAGCCATCCTGGGTTGGTCATGACTACTCCGTTTTCAGTTGGTGGGCGTCGCAGCAGCAGTGCTGGACGGCCACACGAACGTGCTCGACGTTGTCTGCGTCGAGGACGGCCACACGACTCCACTGGTGGGTTGGGCCGACGTCGTGGACGAGGCCGTACCGGGGGTGGATGTGTACTGCGTGGTCGCCGGCGGGGTCTTCTGCGAGGTGCTGAACGGGTCGTAGACTGCGCCGGTTTCGGTACCGGCAACAGGCATGTTCAGACCAGGAAGCCCCTGGTAAGAGCCCTGTCCTGAGACCGGGACCGTGCGGGTGAAGGCACCAGCATCTGCGGTGGATGCCGACGAGTCGGTGCGAGTGAGGTCCTTGACGAGAGCGGTCAACCATTGCGCCGCGTAGTCGATGGTCGAGCCGCCGGCATTGGTGACGGCGTCGGACATGTAGGAACCGTGATTGGCCTGGACCTGCCAGTACTTCGTGTCGGTCGCCATTTTGATCAGACCGGCGTTGTCGGAGATGTTGTCCTTGATGAACTTCACCGCGGTCGTTGCGGTTCGGTCCGCGATGTTGGCCGGCAGCATCTCGAACGTCGCCTGACCGAGCTTGGCGCCGAACAGCGCCAGACCTGCGGCGGGATTAGCCAAGCCGACTGCCGCGATCTGTGCGATGTTCTCCGGGGTGACCACCTTGCGGGCCAACGTGATCGCTGTGTTCACGCCGAGGCCGACGACCTTGCTCACTGCTGCGAGTACGTCTGTTTCGTATCCGGGATCGGATGCCGTGGCGGCGCGCTCGCTCAGGGACGTCGACGGGCGGTAGTCGAGGCCGGCGAGAGTGCCGTCCGTCGAGGTGAGGTCCTTGTTCACGACGTCGGCAGCGGTTTTGATCGCGGTGGTTCCGAAGACGTTCGCGACGGAGGACAGCACCCCGACCGGATCGGATCCGTTGAGGTTGAGCTGGCCACCGACATTGGCAACCAGTCGTGCAAGAGGCGCGTCAGCGGGTGTGTCGCAGGCGAGATCACCTGTTGCGCACTTCGAGGCAACCCGGCCCGTCAACTGCCCGAACGTGGAAGGTGCGTTGTCGAGAGGCGGTGCGATACCTGCACCAGCCGGGATTGGCTGCGGCGCTGCGGCGACTGTTTTGACCTCAGCCCCCGAGGTTCCAGGAGCAGGATCGGGAGTGACCTGCGAGGCGCTACGGCCGGGGAAGAGCGCCGATCCTTCCTGGCGCGACGGGTCGGACAGCAACATGCCCATGGCGACCTTCGACGACGGGATCGGACCCTGACCAGCTCCGATCAGGCGAAGAACAGTCGATGCGACCTGCGCGCCCTGGGAGTAACCGATGATCGCGAACTGTGTTTCGGGGCAATCCGAGCTGATCTTCTCGATGACGGCGAAGGTGTTCTCGACACCGGTCTGTGCGGACTGCGCATACGGCGTTCCCTGGAAACCGAAGTCAGCCGGGTACGGCACGTAGGTGCGGTCGAATTTGGCTTTGTCGTTGCCGAACTCCTGAAAGACCGGAATCACGGCGGCGGACAAGGTGCCCGAGTCGGACTTCGGGTCCGTCTGTTCGTTCGATTCGGTGGTTCCTTGGTCGATGACCGTATGCAGGACCGAGCACTGCACGTTGCCGCTACTGGAGGACGTGGACGTGCTCGACGACGTCGGAGCAGTCGTCGACGCCGAGGCGGTCGGGCTGGTCGTCGTCGAAGGCTGCGCGAGTGCCCCGGTGGTGCCGGCCGCGATGAAAATCGAGACGGTCGCAGCGCTGACCACCACTCGCTGGGTGCGCGCCCAGGGGCGCGGGGACCTTCCCGAAAGTGCTGGTGGAACAAGGGTTTCGTTCATCGTGTCATCTCCGTATCTGCGGTGATCGCCGTGATGGTGGTGCGGTCTCCGACCGGGGCTGTGGTGACGAGCTGGTACCAAGTCACCGGGGTGCCGCCGGGTTCGGTCTGTGTCAGAGCCACTGCGTAGACGCCGTTTTCACGCGGCGTGATCGTCAGGCAGTGCGTGGTACCGACAGGGGTGGCATTGATGCCTGCCTGAATGTCGGCAACCGGTGTCACGCGGGCATCGGGGGCCACCACCTCGCGGGCCTTCACTGCATCGCGCAGGACGTAGAACCCGTATTGGAACGCTTCGATCACTCCAGGCCCGGAGGTGTTCCCACCAGGACCTGCGCTGGTGACCACACCGTTTTCCGTCTTCTCCGCACACGCCGCGGGCGCAGCCGGGGTCGGTGAAGCAGGCGTCGTCGCCACCGCTGACGTGGTCGACATCAGCGGAGCCATGCCCTCCATGAAGGAATCACTACCGTCGCTGCTCTCGCCCGAGAAGGACGACGACACCGCCCACCCCGTCGCCCCGAGAACCACGATCGCGGCCGTGATTGCGCCGCCGATGATCAGCGGTCGACGAGAACGACGAGGTGTGGCGGTAATCCGAGGGGAAGGAGACCCGAGCCGTGAAGACGGCGCTGCCGCCGAAGCTTTCGCCGCCGGAGCCTGAGCCGGTGCAGGCTTGGGCGCGGCGGGAGTCTTCGCCACCGCTCCCCGCACAGGAGCACCGTTCGCCCTGTTTCCAGGTTGAACCGGACGCTCCCATGGCCGAGCACCAGGCCGACGCGGAGGCACCGACTTCGATGGTTGGCGTTCATCCGTCACGATGCGGTTTCCTTCCTTGACTGGTAGCGAGCGACGATCAGGCCGGGATGCCAGCGCCGATGGCGTCGGCGATCATTCCGAGCGGCAGTCCGGGAACGGCGGTGTTCGCCTGGAAATCGGTCACTGCCTGGTCGAATGCAGCTACAGCACCTTCACCGCCCGGCAGCGAGGTGACCGCGTCGCGGATCTGCTGATCGACAACCGGCGCAGAGGCGACGGCGTTGCGGACGGTGTCAGCGGCAGCGGTTCCGACCGGCGGGCTAGCCGACCATTGATCGAGCACGGTTTCGGTCTGCGCGGTGATTGCAGGCTGATCAATCGCTGGAATATCGAACTCGATCGGCTCGCCCAGATCGCCTGCACCGTAAGCGGATGCGGCAAGTGCTCCGCCAGCGCCGCCGACGACAGCGCCGCCGATTGCGGCGGGAACGCCGAGCACAGCTGCGCCGATACCCGCGCCCGTTGCCGTTCCGACCACGCCTGCAGGGACCGCGCCGATCGGGGTCAGGATCGGGGAGAACAAGGTCAAAGCTGAAGTGCCGCCGATGGTTCCACCGACCAATGCGCCCACAGTTGCAGCAGGAACGCCAGCCGCGGTAGCGCCCGCGAGAGCGCCCGCAGCGGCTCCACCGAGCTGTGCGGCAGCAAGACGCTCAGCCTGGTCCGTTTCGAGGCCGGTCGAGCGCCAGAAGTCGGTGACCTGAGCTTCGATGATCGCTGTCTGACCGTTGGTTCGGTCGGCGGTGTCCTTCGAAATCCAATCCTCACGGTCGGCGATATACCGGCCGATTCGGATCTTGTCCTCGGGAGCTTGAATCGGTGCAGTGAACGTATCGAGCTGGGTAGGAAGGTGGATCGTCGTGTAGTCGATCGGTGCCACATAGTTGTCGTTGTTGCTGTACGTCGGCGCGACGTACTCGTTGGTGTCGTAATCCCAGTTCGGAAGCGGCTTCGCAGGCTGCGCCGTGTACTCGACAGGAGCCGGAACCCACGTCTGAACGGGAGCGGCAGGCGGCGCCGTCTGTTCGGTGGTGACGCCAGGCTGCTGCGACGGCGAGGTGACACCCGGCTGCTGAGCGGGAGCAGTCACACCGGGCTGACCTGGAGCGGCCAGCGCCCCACCTGCATTGCCAACCACCAGAGCGGTCAGAGCGGTGAATGTCACCCCTGCCACTGCCGAGCGTTGTGCGGCCCGGTGCCTACCGGTACCGGCGCGATTACGGTGATTCGTCAAAACACTTCTCCTTCAATGTGTTTGCGATGGAACGCAAGAGTCGGGGCGAAAACGGAAACCAGCGCGGCAGGAGCAGCGTGGTCGTTGATCCCGCAGCCGGAACGGCGTTGGGAAGCTGATGTGTCGACGCGCGGCACTACTGAGCGGGCTTGGGAGGTCATCGCCCACCGCCGAAGACTGCTGCGCCGTAGGGGACTAGCGAATGTCCGAGAGGGCAGGTCCGCGTTCTAGGCACACAGAATGGGACACAGGCGTACCCGACCGGTCGGCATGGGCAACGGACTTCCCATACGCAAAGGGATCGAGTCTCAGCTGATGCGGAATCGGCAAATGCCGCACGTCCGGTTCCTTGTCCGCCTGAGCGTGACATCGCGAACCCCCCACCTGTGTCTCTTGCCTACGACGCACCCGGTACGGTCAAATCCCGAATCGGTGTTCGCCAATACATGGCAAACTATATACTGAGTCGAAGCAAAAACCAAGCAAAAAAAGCACGAAGGTGAGTGGTGGGAGGTGACCGTAGCGGTGCTGCCGTTTGAGCGCGAAACCCCAGCTAGTTCCCTGTCCCGTGATGTGTTCCTGGAACATGTCGCCGGTAAGGTGTTGACAATGAGTGAGCTTCGGCAGCGTTTTGCGCGCATAGTCTCGGAGCGTCGGGCTTGGCTCAACTTGACCTTGGATCAACTACAGGCCGCCGGCGGTCCGTCAGATGTGACAACGGGCAAAATCGAGCGAGCGCAGGTCGAACAACCGAGTGTCAATACGTTCAAGAAACTGGATGCAGGATTGCGGTGGACAGAAGGGTCCGCCGCACGAGCTTTCATCGGGGACAACCCAGTTCCACTAGAAGATGTCCCGGGATCAAGGCCGGTGGCACGCGTTGTCGACGCGAACGAAGACTCCGTGACGCTGCCTTTGAGCGTCGTCATCTCGATCTCCGAGATCGCCAAGCGCTACGAGAAGCTATACGAATCAACGACGGACGTAACGACAGCTGACAAACTGCGATCTATCAACAGTGAGTTGGATCTTGTCGTCGACCGGATACTGCGAGCTTGGCTCATTGCCCAGGTCGAGTCCAAGACAGCGCCGCCAGGGCCAATTCAGGTAGAGCCGATGGTCGAAATGCTAATTGGCGACTATCTCAACCGAGCGGCAGAGCCACCCACTGCACAAGATGCGCGAGAACTTCAGTACCTGCGATGGCTAACCGGACATGCCGGGGACATCGATGAAGCGACCGAGCAATCCTTTATCGCCCAGTGGCAATCACGTCAGGAGAAGACTCGATGAAGCACCTAGCACCGACAACAGCACAGAAGCTTGCTCGGCTCCTGGACTTCTATCACCACCGTGACGAGCCCGCCTTGACGTTGCAGGCGCTGGCAACAGTCGTCGGGCAGAAGGTCAAGGAGATCGTTCCCCTTGAGCTACTCGAAGGCGTTCAGAGTGGCGAAATCGAGAACCTGCCCGTACCCGTGGCAGACGCAATTTGCGACACGATCGGTGTCGACCGGGAATACCTGCGCTTGAGCGGCGACATCGACATCGACATCGACCAGCGCCTACGTCTTTGGATTCTCATCCGCGACCGCGGGCTGAATCACTTCGCTGCCCGCAGTGCTGACCTGACACGAGCAGACTTCGAAGAACTGATCGCGCAGGTCAGCACCATGACCGCCGCTCCGGCGACCGCAGTCAACGAGGCGTAAAACTCAACTTCAGGTTCTTCGGCCGAAGAGTCAAGGTTTCTTCGACTTCGAGCTCATAACCCGGTTCCGCTGTTACAGAGAACTGGGTCAGAACAGTCGCGATCGCCAGCGCCATCTCGTGCAAAGCGAATTGGCGACCGATACATGATCGGATGCCAGTTCCGAACGGCTTGAAAAGTTCTGGCGCTCTGCCTCGGGCATTTTCGGGGCTGAACCGATCTGGATTGAACTGGTCAGCGTCTTCACCCCACGCCTTCTTATCCCGTTGAACGGCCAGGAGCAGGACAAATGCCCACTCACCTTCCGCGAAGGCATACTCCCCGACCGTGGTGTCCCGCTTCGCAGCGCGAAAGAATCCCGGTGCCGCTGGCCAGATCCTCATCGCTTCCGAGATGACTTGGCGTGTGTAGCGAAGCCGCGCAACATCCTCGTACTTCGGGACACTCTCACCGAATACCTGCGACGCTTCGGCGCGAACTTTCTCCGCGACATCAGGATGCTGGGCCAGGAAGTGAAATGCGAAGCTCAGCGAGTTCACCGAGGTCTCATGACCGGCGATCAGGAACGTCAACACCTGATTTCGGATGTTCTCCGGATCGAGCGTCACATCCCCCTCGGGATGCAACATCCGATCCAGCAGATCGTTGCGGCGCTCCCCCGTTCGCTGCCGCTCAGCAATCACTCCGTCCACAGTCTCGACGAGGAGCGCCCGATCAGCAGTGTTCTGCTTCTCCTCGGTGCGACGAAGCAACTTGCCGATGAATGGAATCGGTATCCCGCTCTTTTGGGCGTACGTGAGCGACCGCGTCAACGCTGCAACGAACGGATGGTCCGAGTGGTGGAACGAATCGAACGAGTAGCCGAAACCGCACCGTCCGATGACTTCCAGCGTCAGTCCTCCCATTGCGTCAACGACCGGAACCGGTGCCCCCTCCTGAGACGAGAGATGGGCACAGAGTTCGTCAGTGACAGCGACCATCGTGTCGTGGTAACTGACCATCGACTCCTTTGTGAAGGCCGGCATCAGAACTTCGTGGGCCTTCGACCAATTCGACTCCCAGCTGTAGGCCGTGAACAGGCCGTCACCGATCAGAGGGCGCAGTTGCTCAAGCGGCCGGCCGACGAACTTTTCCCACGTCGACTCGTCGAATATCTCAGCGGCGAGATCCGGCGAACCGACAAAGGTCAGGTCGGTACCGAGAATCGATCGCCGATAAATCGGTCCAAGCTCCTCGAACCGAACGAGCGTGGTCTGGTTGGGAGTCTCCGGATCGATTCCGAAAACATCCCCCAGAATTGGCACCCGACGAGGCGGGTGCGGGATCGTCGTCGTACTGGGCATACAGGTCCCCTCCAGTTGTCTTACATTCGAGCCCATGCATCCGCGATACGGAGCATTTCCTCTTCGTCGACCAGCCACTCCGGCGGAGCCACTGGCGCACGGTCACTATCACCGGCTTTGTACAGACGCATCGCGTCAGCTATGGCTTGAACCCGGTCCTCCGTCGCGGCGTATCCAGATAGAGCCTCAGGGCTCATATACGGCAGGACGAGGAACAGAGCGTCCTCGCACTCGATCAACATCCGGTGCTCAAGTTCGATGCTGCTGTGGAACACTCCGACGCTCTCGACGGACACCTTGGGTTCCATAGTCACGAGGTCGTTCCACATGTCCTCCAGACGCCGGACTGCTCGTGACGAGGAATCCGAACGCAGGCGAACTTTGGCCTCTGCGATGGCAGGGATTGCCAGCACGATCGCCATCGATGTCGCAGCTGGCAAAAACAGGATGTCGTTGGACTGGGATCGCAGCTCAGTGAGCGCGTTGTGCCAGTTCAGTGACAGCATGATGCCATTCGCCATCCGTGAAAGGTGGTCGTAGAGCGAGACGGTGCAAGCAGCGATCACGATAACGAGCCAGCCGCGAAGGGAACGCGTGGACTCGGGACGGCGATAGAGCCGTACACACCATTTCACGACTGCGAACAGCGCCAACGGCATCGGCGCCGAGTAGATGATCATGTAGACAGCGGTCCGCCAAGAGTGAAGCTCTTCGACTGCAATGCCTTGGGCGCGAGCTGGGGCACTGAGGAACCCCAGGACGACGGCCGCCACCAGGCCGGCGCAATAGAGCCGGATGACAGTACGCGTCTGTACTGGTCGAAGGCTCCATGAACGTACGACGAGATACACCGCGACCGAAGCAGCGATCACCGATGCGTGGGTGACGAGCCGGATATCCGACAACGTCAGGTCACTGTGGGAAATGACCGCCTTCTGAAACCAAGACTCGCGCAGGACGGCCGCACAGAGCCACCAAATCAGAATTTGGGTCACGCTCCGGTCGAGTTGACGTTTCGACACCAGCAGTACCCGCGCGACGATGATTATCGCGAGGATCGTGATCATCGGAAGCGTCATCCAGTACGGCATTGACGCTGTGGCCTCGCGACTGAGCTGCGCGCTCACGCCTCAGGTCCGAAGGTGCCGGCGATGCGATGCAGCGCCCCGAGGCTGGAATCGTCGACCGGGCCTCTACTACGGATCGCCAACTGCGTTCCGACGACCTCGGCTTCTTTTTCCGTAGGCGTGTCGAAAGTGTCACGCCGCATCATCCACTCAATGGATCTGACATCGATCCCCTGGGTCAGGACGCTTTCGGTCGGGCAGAACGGCTCACCCTCGTGCTGGCAGAGAATGTGCGCACATTCGTGGAATATCTGCTGCCGCTGATGCCGTACGGAGTGGTCCAGGTCGTATTTGATGATGAGTCGCTCAGGTGAGCCCAGCAGTAGTCCACATCGGCCCCCGGACTCCGTACGTGGGCCACTCCACGGCGAGAGCACGACTTCACTCTGGGCGTGCTCGGACATCCAGTCCAGAAACTCGCCCACTGTCCACGGCGCGCTGAGAGGGATTTGCGACAACACGTCCTGGACGCGCCCCCTGCGCGTGAATTGTGAAAACACATCCACCACCTCCAATAGCTGGCCCTTTCGCGCTGCCAAGCCAAGACCACAGCTTAAACCCGGACAAAATGAACCGGTCATCCAAAGCCGTGAAGCAAAGACACAGACAAACTAAAGCCAAATCCTGTGCAAGAATGGCGATAGCTGGTTCCGCTCGCTACTCCCGATCCGGACCCGGTCGCAAACTTGAGGCCAAAGGGCCGTAAGCAGGCTGCCCACACTCTCATACTTCGAGCAGGGTGAGTAGTCCCTAACGTCCCGAACTACCCCAGGTGAGCTACGGAATATTGGACAGCTTTGGCGTGTCGCAACCACTCCGGAACCTGAACCTGGTCCAGGATGAGGGGGCGTCCACCAACGAAGAGACAGGAGACTGCGATGGCAAATCCAAGCAAAGGGCCCCGTGGCCGGCTCGGTCGTGTCCCCGCTGTGGTTTACAGAGACCTGGAGCAGCGTGCATTAGACGCTGGCGCAAGCTCTGTCAGCCAGTACGTCTCCGACCTGCTGTGCCTGCACACCGGCCATAAGGAACTCGTTCGTGAACTAGATCAGGGGGTGTTGCCACTCTCCGCATAAAGCGACCGTGAGCGGACCTGACCAAAGTCTGACTCACCGACCGCCACATCCCCTGTGGTGCCGCTAATCAGCTGAGAATTGAAAAACCCCCGGCGGGTAGGCCGAGGGTTCATCGAAGTTGGTGAGATTCGAGTTACCAGCTCGTTTCTCAGCGGTACTGCTATTCCCCGAAGGGACTTGTCTTGCCAGACATGTCTCAGGGTAGCTCATGCCCTGATGAAATTTCTACGATCAATCTGCGTGTCGTCGATCATGAGGATCCACTCCTCACAGACCTGTATGCGACTGCAATGTGGATGTCGCCGCGGACCCGCATCCGGGTCGACCCGACCAGCACCCACGACTACAGCGCAACAGTGCTCGCCCCGACGGCTCCGCCGAACGTTCCATGGGCGCTTCACCTGACCGATTCGGACCATCAATACAAACTGCTGGCATTCGATTTCGATACCGGAGCGCACGGTCCGGAGGTGGCACTAGCAGACGCCGACCGTCTCGCACACGAGCTGACCGAACTCGGAGTACGACACCTTCGCGTCGCGTCAGGACCGACTGGCGGACAGCATCTCTGGGTCGCTCTCAGTGACGCGGCTGAACCCGCTGCCGTTAAAGGGCTCGCTCATGCGCTGGCTCTTTACTACCCCAGTCTCGACGTCAGCCCGCTGTGTAACCCCACTACAGGTGCAGTACGAGGACCAGGTGCTCCACACCGAGCTGGAGGGCACGCACTCCCGAGTCTGCGCGGCCGCCCGCTCACGGAGTCGCTCGCCGCCCTGCGTAAGGGGACGTCCTCTGAGGTGGTGGGGTGGCTTCTGGCACGTCACCCGTACACCACTCCCCTATCTGAAGCGGGCACTCGGTCGACGCCGGTTCGGGTGATCCAGACCGTGGATGGTCCTCGTCTGGATCGTCCGAAACGTCCGCTGTCAGCGCGGACGAAGCTCCTCATGGCGACCCCACTCAGCGAGGGGTGTGACCGTAGTGCGGTCGCGTTCAGCATCCTTCTCGGGATGGCAGGTGCCGGGCGCTCCCTCAGAGACGTTGAGTCTGCACTGACTGCACCAGGGCTGATTCGCCTCCACGAAGACAAAACCACCGGTCATGCCTTCACACTCGCCAAGCAGTGGGAACGCGCAATCTCCGCAGCTGCGGTCTTCGCTCCTGCAGTAGATGAAAACGTGACAAGACCGGACGAGCTTGACGCTGAGTTGGACACGATCACTGAGTGCTTGTGCAAAGCGTCCGCGAAGTTTGCACGGCCAGGTGGCCCGAGCGACGAACGGATACTCCATGCGCTAGTTCACCTCGCTCGCACTGCTCGGACCACCACCCTGGACATCGACTGCCGGCGACTAGCGCGGGCCACTGGTCTGGACGCTTCGACCGTCTCCAGAAGGTTAAGGGCGCTTGAGGCGTCCGCGTGGATCAGCCAGGTCCAGGCGGGGTCGGGAACCGCCGGTGCAACATGGAAACTGAATCAACCGCCCACTGAGTACTGCACAGGTGCAACACAAGTGATTCACGCCCCGGCTCCCACACTGTCCGAAGCTCTTCTGACCCACCACGCTCACGACCTCTGGACCCCCGCACCCGGACTAGGGCCGGCCTATGCCCGGATTCACCTGCACCTGATTTCCGGGATTCAAGATGACAGCGAGCTTGCGGCGACAACCGGCTACTCGCTCAGGACGGTGGCGTCGGCGAAACGTGTGTTCCAGCGTTTGCGCCTTCTCCCGACAACACGATCCACAGACCAGACCCGTCGACTCCAACTTCACACGGCAGCGCAGCAAATCGGCGTTTCGGGGGTCCTAGCCGCCAGGGCTTTACGTCATGTGACGGAGCGTGAGCTGTTCGCCTGGTGGACAGCCGAGCTGGAGTGGCGTCGTCGACCAGGTAAGAAACGTAGCGGTCCCCGAAGGCACGCCTTCGATGCGATTGCCCTGCCGATTGAAGCATCACCGCGAGCGAGGTACGGCCGCTTCCCCACCATTGGCGGCCGCGCCGACTACGCGACCGCACGGCGAATCGTGACCAACTACAGGTCTCCGCGAATCCTTGCAGCCTGACGGCTTCGGCCCGACGCGATTGCTGGCACTGTGTCTGCACACACAAAACATCAAATGAGTGTTTGCGTGTTTGAGTGTCTATGGTCGGTGTGAGGCCGGCGAACTGATACGAAACTAAGTCGCCCCGGAGTCGTCGCGCTGCGGATTGAAGCATCACCGCGAGCGAGGTACGGCCGCTTCCCCACCATTGGCGGCCGCGCCGACTACGCGACCGCCAATGGTGGATCGTGACCAACTACAGGTCTCCGCGAATCCTTGCAGCCTGACGGCTTCGGCCCGACGCGATTGCTGGCACTGTGTCTGCACACACAAGACATCATATGAGTGTTTGCGTGTTTGCGCGTTTGAGTGTTTGGGCTTTGCGGTCGTTGCATGCATCCGGCGTAGTTGCGGGGAATGCGCAAAAATCATTGCGGGGAAATCAATTGGCAACTGAAACCGCTCCTTGATGGGCAAAATCCGCAATCGAGACTTGCACCATGACTCTCCGGCTCCCCCGTAATTGGTGACTTATATTCAGGTGCTCGATCGGCTCCCCTCCTGTCCGTGATCGATGTGACGAGGTTCTGGCGGCCGTCGCGCCACGTGCGCGGTTTGTGGCAAGTCCGGTCGGAGGGTCTTTGCGGATCGACCAGCGATTTTGCGGACTTTGTTTTGCTCATTTACTCAAACACTCGAACACTCATACCCTCATAGACTGCTTTGCTCCGAGCCTGCAAGGAGCGTGCTCGCAAATGGGTGTCTGACCCGGTAACGCAGTGTCGAGTGCGACCCAAAGACACAAACACTCATATGAGTGTTTGTGTCTTTGGGTGATAGCGCATAAGATGTTATGAGTACGTCCGCAACGAATGCGGGCGCTGGTGAGTATCTACTCGGAGGTGGCATAGATGACGGTCATTGCAGTGCTGAACCAAAAGGGTGGTGCAGGAAAGACGACGATCGCCACTCACTTGGCGCGCGCATCCCAGCTTGCCGGGTACGAAACATTGCTCGTGGACTCCGATCCGCAGGGGAGTGCGCGAGATTGGGCGGCGGCCTGCGAGGAACAGCCTGTTCCGGTAGTCGGGATCGACCGACCAACGATCGAACGTGACCTCAAGAGGGTCACTACGCATCCAGTCATCATTATCGACGGAGCCCCTCAGGCGGCTGATCTGGCTGTATCGGCGATAAAGGCCGCTGATGTAGTCCTCATTCCCGTACAGCCATCGCCGTACGACATTTGGGCGGCAGAGGATCTGGTCAAACTCGTGCTTCAGCGGATCGAGATCACCGACGGCAAACTCAAGGCTGCGTTTGTTATCAGTAGGGCGATCACCGGCACCCGTATCGGTCGTGAGGTGACAGGTGCGCTCCGCGACTACGGACTGCCCGTGCTTGACGCGCGGATCACTCAACGCATCAGCTACCCCAATACTGCAGCCACAGGTACGACGGTATTGGACGCAGAACCGGATTCGGTGGCGTCCGACGAGGTCAAGTCGCTCTTTCGTGAACTTGCGGCCTTTGCAGGGCTGACGGACGAGACAAAAGCGAAGCTCGTCGTATGACCGAGCAATGACGTCGAGGGGCGTAGATCCCCGGTTCATGCGAACTCAACTGGCAAACCACTTTCACTCATTAACTCAAAACTGGCTATGAGCGTATGAGCGTATGAGTGTATGAGTGTTTGACGAAATGAAAGGCCACGTCATGGCGACAGGCAACCTCCGAGCTGGCCGACCATCCGCCACTCGCGCTCCACAATCCATCGAAGACATGATGAGCGATTCCAGTGGACGGACGAAAAGGATCCAGGTGAACGTCGACGCAGACCTTCACCGACGTTTCAAGGAGTACGCGGTCCGCAACGAGACCGCTATGCAGGACCTGCTCATCAAGCACATTCATCAACTGCTCGAGGACGAACAGAAGTAGCGCTTGCAAGTAAAGGGAGCCCCGCCGGATGCACCCGACGAGGCTCCAGACCGGGAACCCCGCTGAAAGGAAAGAACCCAGTCATGACCGACTTTAGCCTCCGGGCAGCTCGTATTCAGCTAGGCGCATTGCTCGCCGCACTCGCACTCGCGATTGTCATTGCACTCGGTATCACCACCGGCGCATTCGTACTTTCCTTCGCCGTGCAACGAGACCTCGCCAGGCAAGCTCTGATCCCAGAACACCTGACCTGGATTTTCCCTGCGATCGTGGACAGCGCAATCCTCGGCGCCACCATCGCCATCGTCATCATCAGCAAGCTCAACATGAACAAGCGCGACCGAGGCTTCTACATCGCACTCGCCGTCAGCGTTGTCGTGATCAGCATCCTCGGAAACGCGTACCACGCCTATCACGCAGCAATTGCCGCACGGGAGTTCATCGGTGGTGGGGGAGACCTCGGGTTCATCCCACTCGCACCGGCTATTGCAGCGGCCATTGCGATCATTCCGCCGGCCCTGGTCTTAGCATTCACGCACGGAATCACGATCCTGGTGAAGGCAGTTGGAATGGCCTACGCCGCTTACCGCTCGATCGTTGAAAACGCCACCGACAGTGACAGTGCAAAGAGCGTTGCGCCTGATCTGACTGCCGACTGGGGGTCGATCCGAAACCCTCGCCTCCGCGACCGGGTTGCCCGAAATATTGCGGAACAACTGGAAGCGAAACGCAACGAAGACGTCGCAACGGAGGATGTGCAGGCCGACCAGCACGACGTCATTGCGGACTTTGCGGAGCCGTTTTTCGTCGACGAAATGACGGATGAGGGTCACGACGACATTGATGCCCAAGACACCGTTACGGCATTCGGTCGCGGCCGAGATACCGAAGAAACGCAGACCGGCACGGATACCGGCATAGACGACCTCATGGCCTTCATCGCCGGGTCTGATCTTGCGGCGAACGTGAAGGACACAGCAGTCCGCAAGCTCACGAACCCGAACCTCACGTGGGAGACGATCGCTCAGGAGTCGAAGCCGCCTGTCGCAACATCGACCGCATGGCGCCGGTACGAGAAGTTCGATACCGCAGCTCGTGCAGCAGGATTCGAGAGCCCGCCGCTACCAGACCTGCGCGCCGCCGAGAATCCGATGCGCAGCGAACTCACCACCGTTTGACCCAGTCCCACCAATAAAAGGTGGCCCTGGCGGTGCTCTAACACCGTCAGGGCCGATGACCACAGAATGGACCTGTGACCAATGAACGATCATAACGACCTCGCAGAAAGCGTCGACCACGGAAAGACCGGCCGACCACCAATGCAGCCACGAGCGAAAATAACCCGAGAAGCGATCCTCGAGGTATCCGCCACCTTGTTCGGCCGGACGGGTTATGCGGGCACCAGCATCAACGACATCCTGGCGATCTCCGAGACCACCAAAGGTGCGATGTACTTCCACTTCTCGAAGAAGGAATCCATCGCCCGAGAAATGCTGCACCGCTGGGAGAACGTCGTCTCGGAGACTGTGGGTAAAGCGGCAGCGACCGGGCAGCCCGCTGACCGGCAAGTGGTGATGATCTACCGGGAACTCGCCCGTCGCACCGAAACTGAGGCGATCACCCGAGCTGGACTCATCCTGTCCGTCGATCAATCTCTCAGCGGCGCTCACACCGCGTACGAGGCATGGACCGAAGCCCTCACGCCGATCGTCGTCGACGCTATTCGTTGCGGTGCTCTCGACTGCGCGGAAAGCATGTCGCGGCTCGCAGACACCCTCTGCGCCGGTTTCGTCGGCGCCGTGCAGGTTGCAGCCAGTTTCGACGAGAATCACTCCATCACCAGACGGGTCGACGATCTGCTGCTGATGTGGCGCGGAACCGACCCGGCCTCCGTCCGCATGATCGAAGGAGCATCCCTGTGAACAGCCCCATCGACCCGGCACGAACTCCGGAAAGCGCTGCCACCACGACAACCCGTCCTCGGATCGGTCGCGTATCAGGCAGCAAGAACTCGGCAATGCAGGACCGCGCAGTCCGAACACGAGAAGCGATCCTGACCGACGCGGCACAGCACTTCGACGTCGACGGATACGGCAACACCAGCATCAACACGATCCTCGCAGCTAGCCACTTCGCCAAAGGTGCGTTCTACTACCACTTCCCGTCCAAGGAAGCGATTGCGCAACAGCTCATCGGGGACTGGAACCTGGCGGTCGACGAGGCAATCAACGACACAACGGTAGATGCCGCTGGAGAGACCGCCTTCGATCGGTTGGCTGCGATCTTCTCGTTCCTTGCTCGCAAGATCGCTGACGACGTCACTTTGCGCGCTGGGATGAAGCTGACCCTCGAAGCCAGTATCGACAACGGTGCAGCTTTCGCGCGCTGGGTTGACGCCGTCAGTGACATCGTCGAACCGGCGATCACCGCCGGTGAGTGCGTGGACGGTCCGATTGCACACCGTCTCGCGTGGAATCTGTGCTCGGGCACCGTGGGAGCCGTCCAAGCCGCAGCCACCCTGCGTGAGGACGTCGACGTGGCGACTCGGGTCCAGGACGTGGTCAGTGCGCACTTGAAGTCCCTGACCGGCCCGTAGGGCTCTTGCCTCTACCTCTGCATTCGTCGGGAGGTAGGGGCGGGGTTCGGGCATCGACGACAGGAAAACGAATGTGGACGCTACTGGCGAGTAGAGAACTCGCTACTCGATCCCCGACGCGGCGGCTCGACAAACGGGCCTGCGGGTCGGTTACGGGCATGATGGGACCTTGTAGTGGTGCTCACCGCCCGTCGATCTGTACGGGGCCGGCACTGAGTCTGCTCGGTGTCGGTGAGTGCCGTGCGGTGGGAATTCGTGGGGATCTCTGCTGTGGCGTCCAGCAAGAACAACAACGATCAGTTCGACCTTTTCGACATGGAGGAACACAGTGATGAGCGGACAGATTCTCGCCGAGGTGAGTCGAGTGTGGACCGAGGAGATCGGTTTTCCGGAGTCGATGACGGAGTCGGCGAAGCAGGCGTTCCTGCAGGAGCGGACCGAGGAAATCTCGGCGCAGATCGAACTGTCGATGGGGACGGCGCAGGGACCGTTGGTGGCCCGGTTCAAGAGCGAGCACGGACGGGAGCCGGACTTCTCGACGAAGCTGGCCTTGATCGAGACGGCGCGAGCGCAGATCACCGCCCAGGTTCTGCAGGAGATGCTCTACGAGCAGATTCCGGGAGCGCTCGACCCGTTCCAGGAGGAGACGGACAACGAGAGCACACCGGAGAGCCAGTCCGAAGGGACCCGGAGCGATCCGCAGCGGTGGCGCAAGGCACTGGTTCGGAGCGAACCGCCGAAGGTGATCGAGGAACTGACCGATCAACTGTTCCCGACCCGTTCGACGCTCTACCGGGTGATGGCGGCCTATTTGATGCAGACACTCTCGGAGGATGGGCAGCAGATCCCGACGAGCAGCAGCGACCCGCTACTTCCGTCGTTCATCAGCCAGCTCGAAGAGGCAATGGTCGAGGACGGCCAGCCGCTCGACGGCCCCGGCGCACTCGTCGAGCGGAAGTAGAGCAGAGCCAGCTCGGGCTCTTCGACGAGGCCGGCGCCAGTCCTGTCGATCCCGCAGCCGTCGATCCTGGGGGTACACCGCTGCCTCTGACGGCCGCAGAAGCTCAACCCACACCGAGTCTCGCCGAGGTGGAGTTGGTGGCGGAGACGGTGATTGAGACCACTGCCGTCGAGGTCTCGGAAGCGTTAGGTTCCGCGGAAGCGGGGGAGGAGGCGCAACCGGGAACGGCCGCGCGAATCCTTCCCGAACCGGTTGATTTCGCCCCCGGGGTCGAGGTTCTGCCGCCGTCCGGAGAGAAGGCGCGGGCACGGGCGAACATCGCCGCTATCGAAATGCTCGGTGTCCTCGACTCCGAACAGCGCTACGCCACCGCAGAAGAGCAGCAGATCATCGCTCAGTGGTCGGGGTGGGGAGCTGTCCCCAACATCTTCGACACCTCGAAAACGGAATGGGCGCAAGACCGCTCACGCCTGGAATCGTTGTTGACCAGTCAGCAGTGGAATCAAGCTCGCTTCACCACCGTCAACGCCCACTACACCGATCCGGCCATCGTCTCGGTGATGTGGGATGCACTCGAGCGCGCTGGTTTCAGCGGTGGACGGGTACTCGAACCGGGTTGCGGTGCAGGCACGTTCATCGGGCACGCGCCGGAATCCGCGACGATGGTCGGTGTCGAACTCGACGGGGTGACCGCACGAATCGCGGCGGCGCTCTACCCGTCCGCGCAGATCCGCAACGAAGGTTTCCAACACACCCGCGTACCCGAGGACAGCTTCACCGCGACCGTGGGCAACGTCCCGTTCGGTGCGCTGCGCCTGCACGACCCCGCACACAACAAGAGCAACCTCTCGATCCACAACCACTTCATCAACAAGTCCCTCGCCCTCACCGCGCCCGGAGGGTACGTCGCGGTGATCTCGTCGGCATTTACCGCCGACGCCGCAGATCCGCGTGCGCGCAAGGAAATGGCCGAGCGGGCCGACCTGATCGGCGCAGTGCGTCTGCCGACCGGTGCATTCGCCCGAGTGGCCGGCACCGAAGTCGTCACCGACGTGCTGGTCTTCCGTGTTCGTGAAGAGGACCGCGAACGCTCGGAAGCGACGTCGCAGTTCGTCACCACCGGCGAGACGGGAGTCCGCGACGATGACGGCCGCTACCTGGATCGGTCCGTCAACGGATACTTCGCCGCCAACCCGCACAACGTTCTCGGTGAGATGGTCATCGGGCCCGGGATGTACAGCAACGAAACCCTCAAGGTCAACGGCCCTGTCGGTGCGCCCATGGTCGAAGCACTCTCACAGCGCCTGACCGCGATCGTCGACCGCGCCCGCGCCGAGGATCTGGCGTTGACCGCCACGATCGAGTCCACCGCCGTCGCCGGAGTGAACGCCTTCGATCAGGGACTGATCAACGGCGCCGAGCGCACCGGCGACGAAATCGCCATCGACACCCTGCGCTGGAACGAAGAAGAACAGCAGATCCAGGTCTACGGCCGCGGCGGATGGGAACAGGCCACCGTGCGAGGGGCCAAGAAGCACGACGAATGGCGCCAGCTCCTGCAGATGCGTGACGTCGCGGTCACCCTGGTGCGCTCTCAGCTCGAAGAGCGACCACGCAGCGAAAGGATCGCCCTGCGTGAGGAATTGAACTCCCGCTACGACGAGTACCTGGGCCGATACGGATTCATCAACCGGTTCGAGTGGAAGATCCCCGCCGACCTCACCGACGCCCAGCACGACCGCAAACTCGAAAAGAGCATCGAGCGGTGGAGGGCGAAGGAAGGCAACGAAGACGGACCGTGGCAGGGCGAGATCCCCGACGCCGTCTACGAACGCCTCAACGACGAAGCGTGGGAAGACAACCGCCGGCCGTGGAAGAAGCAGACCCACCTCGAAGGCATCCTCCGCAACGACCCGACCATCCACGTCGTGTTCGCCATGGAGAATTTCGACGACGAAACGATGCGCGGCAGCAAGGCCGCGATCTTCGCCACCGACGTGGTCTCGGCACGTGCCGAACGCCGCGAGGCCGAAACCATCGACGATGCACTCGCGATCAGTCTCGACGAGACCCGCGCCGTCGACGTCGATCGCATCAGTGAGCTGCTCAGCGTCCCGCGCCCTGACGTCGAGAAACAACTGGTCGGACGGGCATTCCGCTCACTGCACGATCCGAACACCTGGATCCCCTCGACGTCGTACCTGTCGGGGAACGTCCGCACGAAACTCGCGGACGCCAACGCAGCGGCGGAACAAGATCCCCGGTACCGGCCCAATGTTCAAGCCCTCACCGAGATTCAGCCGCCACGCAAGAACGACATCGACATCAAACTCGGTGCCCCGTGGGTCGATCCCGCCGACTACGCCCAGTTCATCCGGGAAACCTTCGAGGTTCCCGAGGGCACCACGATCAAGGTCGAACGCTTCGACGCCCAGTGGTCGATCCACGTCGCGGGTTATCGCGGCGACAAGGGCATGGCCGAGAAGTGGGGCGTCGTACCGAAGACGTGGACAGGGCAGGCCGGCGGCTTCAACTTCGAGGACGAGACCGCCGACCGATTGGGCATCAAGTACTCCGGATGCGCCCGCGGCGACTACGACCACATCACGTTGCTGACGTCGCTGTGCAACATGGAACCGATCCGCATCAACAAGTCCAAGGAATACGCCGAAGCAGCAGGTGGGGACTTGCTGCACGACAAGGCAACTCGCGCTGCGCAGAACAAGGCCCGACGGATACAGCAGGAGTTCCGCACGTGGGCACTCGACGCCGATCCGGATCGCCGCGAAAGGCTCCTCGACACCTACAACGAACTGTTCAACTCGACAGTCGCACCGCAGTGGGACGGCAGCTACCAGACCTTCCCCGGCCTCGGCGACAAGTACGCGCCCTACGAGTACCAGCGCAACGCCGTCGCCCGAATCGTCGGTGAGCCGTCCGTACTGCTCGATCACGTCGTCGGCGCCGGCAAGTCCGGAACCATGTTCATGGGCGCCATGGAACTCAAACGGCTCGGACTCGTCCGCCAACCGTGGATCGTAGTTCCGAACCACATCGTCGAACAGATCGCCATCGAGGCATCGCACTGGTACCCCGGCGCCCGCATCCTCTCCGGATCCGCCGCCACCGATCTCGAATCCCGCCGGCGACTGGTCGCACAGTCGGCCACCGAGGACTGGGACATGGTCATCGTGCCGCAGTCCGCGTTCAAGCTGATCGGCGTCTCGAATCAGACCAAAGCCGATTTCATCCGCGACGAACTCGACAAGCTCTACGAGCACCGCACCACGATGGAAACCCGCGAGTCGGTCAAGAAACTCGAAATCGCGATCGCCAACGCCGAGGAACGACTCAACGACACCCTCGATCAAACCGGAAAAGACGCTGGTCTGAGCTTCGAGGAGAGCGGCGGCGACTACCTGTTCATCGACGAAGCGCACATGTACAAGAACCTGCGCCGTCAATCGAACGTCGACGAGCTGGCCTGCGCCAAGGGCGCCGATCAGGCCATGGACCTGTCGATGAAGCTGCACTACCTGCGAGGTGTGCGCCGCGCCGAAGCCACCTCTGCCGGTATCCCCGAGGACAACTACGTCGAACGAGTCGCGACCTTCGCCACCGGCACACCGGTGGCGAACAGTCTCGGTGAGCTGTGGGTGATGACGAACTACCTGCGCCCGGATCTGCTCGAGGCTGCCGGTGTTGCCGCGCTCGACTCGTGGGGCGCGACATTCACCGACACGGTCGAGAGCGTCGAACTGAACTCGAGTGGCAGCAAACTCGTTCCCAAGACCAGGGTCGGAGAATTCACCAACGTCGGTGACCTTGTCGCCATGACCAGCGTGTTCACCGACGTCGTCATGCGCGATCAAGTGCCGGTGACCCTTCCGGTCCTCGAAGACGGGGAGCGCACCGTCATCTCCTTCGAGCCCAGCCAGGAAGTGCGGGACTTCATCACCGACCTCGGTCACCGTGCCAGCGCCGCCGACCGCCGCCGCCCCGACATCGACAACTCGCTCAAGATTGCGAGCGACGGCCGCAACGTCACCCTCGACCCGAGGACCGCGCACCTGGACGCCCCCGAGACCGGTGGCCGAGCTCGCATCCTCGCAGATCAGATCCTCGAGGTCCGCGAAGACACCAAGGACAACGTCTACCTCGACAATCTAGGAAACGAGTCGCCCCTACGAGGAGGGCTCCAGATCGTCTTCTGCGACCGGTCGACCCCGAAAGCCAAGAGCCGAGCGTGGAACATCTACACCGGAGTCAGGGACGAACTCGTCGCCGCCGGCATGGACCCCGAATCCATCCGGTTCATCCACGACTACGCGAAAGCATCGGAGAAGGCGAAGCTCTACGCGGACTGCCGAAACGGCCGCGTCGCCGTCGTTTTCGGCTCCACCGAAAAGATGGGCACCGGTGCCAACATCCAGCCGCGCGCCGTCGCCCTGCACCACATCGACGTGCCCTGGCGACCCGCTGACCTCGAACAACGAGAAGGCCGCATCATCCGGCAGGGCAACCAGAACAAGCGCGTCCAAATCTTCGCGTACGTCGCCGAACGCACCTTCGACACCTTCATGTGGCAGACCGTGCAACGCAAAGCGCACTTCATCGAGCAGCTCAAACGTGCAGACCGCACTGTGCGCCGAGTC
>Ga0154000_1000024_pt1 | contig 58551 bp, 48 predicted proteins | sample TSNC084MetaG_FD_104674 | JGI IMG/M metagenome (GOLD analysis project Ga0154000, IMG submission 104674) | Attine ant fungus gardens microbial communities from North Carolina, USA - TSNC084 MetaG | ecosystem: Host-associated > Fungi > Mycelium > Unclassified | place: USA: North Carolina, Lumber... | reverse complement strand
TATGGTGAGATCTCTCCTTGGAGGAATCCTTAAGGCTGCTTTATGGCGTACAATGACGTGCCGCTCACACCGCTGTACGCAAAAGCAAAACTCTCGCTTTTTTATCCATATAATATAGGCAAACATAGAAATCATTTACGCAAGTCGGATATGAAATGTAATTTAAGCCAAAAAATTAAGGAGGGAACGGGCATGAACACACAAAGAACAACGAAACGGCTGTTATCTTACATACTGACGGCAGTGATGGTGCTGGCGCTGCTGCCGGCGGTAACATTGCCGGCGAAGGCGGCAACTGCGGCGCAGTTGGCGGCGGCACAGGTATATTCAACGTGGTGAAGGTATACACAGGCACCCACCTTAGACGTGGCGGGGATATTGAACGGAAAAGGCGCGGGCAATTTCGACCCGCAGGGCAGCGCCACCCGCGCCGAGGTTGCCACCATGTTTATGAATTTCCTGAAAGTGGCGAAATAGAAGGTTCTATGAAACTATGATAATCAGGACATAAAACAATGCAATAAAAACAGCACGAAAGCAGGCTGACTGTTGAACCGCTCCCAGCACATCAGACACACCATAAAACTTGCATAGGTCCAATAAGGTGTCAGGGCCCGGTTGGCTTCGTCCAGATTCCCAACTATATATTGTTTTTTCAGATGCTTTTGCACCAAGTGAAATTAGGTATGCAGAGACCTCTGGCACTGTTTTATTTGAAGTGACACGCGCAGCGCGTAATTTTGCGCCAAATTCCTTTAGTTTCAAAAATCCTCTGTCCCCTGCGCCCCGCCAGAACGTTATTTCTGGCGGGGCGCAGGGTGTCAAATCATTCCGTTACACAACCTCGCTCCCTCATCTTGCTTTTATCGGGGCAACTGAACTTAAAACAGCTTGGAGAAGCCGTATCGATTGGACAGCGCGTCAATTTTCTGTCCCGCCTCGCACAGCGGACATTTTTTATGTGGATAGGTGGCATATCCAGGTACATCAGCAGCGGAAAACAGAGAATAGACCGGAATGCCCTCCACAGAATCTTGGGTGCTGAAGATGGAGGCGATTCCCTGGACGACTCCGCCGTAATACAGCACACATTCCACCGCCCGGTTTACGGTTGCTCCTGAATTCACTGTGGAAATTAAAATCAAGATGTCCTTATCTACAATCATGGGTGCCAGATTATCCCGAAAAATCAGCTGCAAGTTGGAGTCATATTCCGGTGTAATAATATTTATGCTCTTGTTTTTGTTGACGGAGAAAAAATCATTGGAGGCAAGGTGTCTGGCCAGGAAGGCCCCGATAATCTCACTGCCGTCCAGGCATACGATGGTATCAACCCCTTTTTCGTACGTGTAACGCTGGGCCAACGTGATTGCCGCCTCACGGGCCATCCGGGCTTCGTGTTTCATACGGGTGATGTCAATGTAGTGGTTATTGTGGGAATGTCGTGTGGCAAAATGTCCTGGGAAAGCAACAACTTCAAGGTCTGGATTGAGCTTGGAAACTATATTTTGAGCATTCATAATCTTGCCTCCTTTTCTTGTTGTGAGCTTCACTTCTACATAGACAGTATATCATGCCTTGCTCCAGAAAACAATTTTTAACTGGATGATTTTCTAATTTATTTCTAGATTTAAACTACTTAATTGGTAATTATGAACTAAACTTTTGTGGATACTCACTAAAAACAGATCAGTTTGTCAACTGTTTACGAAAATATAGCCTAAAATGCAGCTTGTTTATTTTGCAAGATGCCCCCCACCGCCCGCCTCGGACGCACACTCCTTGGCGGGCAATTTTCTTATTGTTAGTATAGGTTCTGGAGACCTCACACAGGTCAGTCATGATGTTTTGTCTTGTGTTTTTCATCAGCCTCCCGGTTGCCTCGCGGACTTCATACCGCACAATCTCCCTGCGGCTCAGAGTGTTTCAGCGTTCACGACTAAAATCTTCTGTTCCCACGCATATCTTGACTCCATCTCTGTACTCGGTGTGCTTTACATCAAAGTATCCCGGAGCGCTCTCCGTTTTCTCACCGTAAATCTTGTAGGTCTGTGTCATTGCCGCGTCCTCCTTGCGTTTCCGTCCTTTACAAATAAACAGACGGTACCGAATATCCGGCACCGTCTGTTATGTAGTCTCTATTTAGTTGATTACCTTTAGCTTGATTTCATGCGATCCAACCTTGGTCTCGATGGCATCCAGTTTGGTCTCTATCTGATCAATCTTCTCATGGAGGACGCCCAGATCCTCCGCCAAAAGGTTGAATTTCGGGGTGAACTCCGCATCAAGCAGAACCTTCATATTTTGGGTGGTTTCCTCCAGAATTTCTGCTTTTTTTTGAGCCATATCGGCTTTGATCTCAGACCTTTGCTGTGCCAGCTTTGCATCCACCATCTGCCCAATGGCTTCAAGCAGTTCTTTATCTACCATCTGAATCACTCCTTGTCTTGATTATACGGTGCCGAATATTCGGTTGTCAAGGCGCTGTGCGGGGTTTTCTTTTTCCCTCTGACTGTTATCAGAATATCACCAATAATAGCGATGATCAATTGGAGATATCGCAAAAAACAGCGACATTATTTTGGGAATACTGTCACTTGATTTAGCGATATTATATTGATACACTACGTGCACGGAGGTGGGTAGCATGGGAATCAACTATGAGAAGGCGATGATTCTTTTTAAGGAACGGGGAATCACAACATACACTATCAAAAAGAATAAAATAATAGGTCAGGCAGCGTTTGCAAAAATCCACGAGGGAGGACATATAGACACTCGTACCATTGAACGACTATGTGAGTATCTTGACTGCCAGCCCGGTGACCTCATGGAATACGTTGCCGACACAAAAAAGGAGCCGTCCGGGGATTGATCCATGGGCGGCTTTTCTCCCGGCTGACTTGATGACGTGGGCGTATCTATGCAACGGGTGGAATGAGCCGAAATTTTGGTTGTTGTAGCATCCTGGTAAACACGCTCAAAATTTTGAGTAAAAAATACAAGCTCAATCATTTTTGTAGAGCAATCAATAGAACATTGAATGATCCTGGAAGCGCGGATACGCACGAAAATAGCCCAGCGCAAGAAATCGTGGCCGGCAAACCCTGTCCCTTCGACAAAGGGGGATATTTCTTTCGTGGTACGCATATTTATCTCTAGAATCAGAAATTAACCAAGGAGAAGGCGGCAGAGGGCACTCTGCCGCTTTCTTTTCTGAAAAGGGAGGGGCATATGCGCTTTACAAAAATGGAAGGGCTGGGCAACGACTATATCTACCTAAATGGATTTGAGCCGCTGCCAAAGAACCTGCCGCGGCTGGCCTTGGAGGTCAGTCGCCGCCGTTTTGGGGTGGGGGCTGACGGCTTGGTCGTGGTACGCCCGGGCAGGCGGGGGGACTTTTTTATGGAGATGTATAATGCCGATGGTTCTCAGGGGGAGATGTGCGGCAATGGAATTCGCTGTGTGGGAAAATATGTCTATGATAAAGGGTTGACGAAAAAGAGGGAGCTGATTGTGGAGACGGCAGCCGGACCGAGAAAGCTGGAACTGCACCTGGGGGGGGACGGGCTGGTTGAGCAGGTGACGGTAGACATGGGTGCGCCCGGCATCTTTGCCCAGCGCACCATCACTGTGGAGGGGAAAAAAATTGAGGGAAGGCCTGTTTCCATGGGAAATCCCCACTTCGTTCTCTTATGTGAAGACCCGGCGCAGGCGCCTGTGACCACCCTGGGGCCGCTTTTGGAGCGGCATCCTTCCTTTCCCCGGCGCACCAATGTGGAATTTGTCTCCGTGGAAAACGAGCGGTCCCTGCACCTGCGGGTTTGGGAGCGGGGGAGCGGAGAGACGCTGGCCTGCGGCACAGGGGCCTGCGCCAGCTTTGCCGCCGCCCGAAGAGAAGGGCGGTGCAGCCCGGAGGTAACAGTCCATCTGCCGGGAGGCGCCCTGAAGCTGCGCCAGGAGCCGGCCGGCCGGCACATTCTGATGACCGGACCTGCCAGAACGGTGTACGAGGGAGAATTGTCCAATTTTCGATTGACAACCAAGAAAGGATGATAGATAATAATTAACACATGATTTTGGAACCGTGCTCTCTTGTTCCAAACCAAACGAAGGAGGGAAGCCAGATGGCTCAAATCAACCAAAATTATTTAAAGCTGCCCGGCAGCTATCTATTTTCTGAGGTCAACCGCCGCATTACCGCATACGCCCAGGCCCATCCCGAGGCAAAGACCATCCGCCTGAGTATTGGAGATGTCACCCGTCCTCTGGTTCCCGCTGTGATTCAAGCCATGCACAGCGCTGTGGATGAGATGGCCACAGCGGAGGGATTTCACGGCTACGGCCCGGAGCAGGGCTATGAATTTCTGCGGGAGGCCATTGCAAAAGCCGACTATCAGGCGCGGGGGGTGGCCATCCAGCCCAATGAGATTTTTGTATCGGACGGAGCCAAAAGCGACTGCGGCAACATCGGGGATATTTTTGGAGCCAAAAACATTGTGGCAGTGTGTGACCCGGTGTATCCCGTCTATGTGGACACCAACGCCATGGCGGGCCTCGCCGGAGACTATCAGGAGGAGCTGGGCAAGTGGGACCGGCTGGTTTATATGCCCTGTGTGGAGGAGAATGGATTTGCTCCTGTGCCGCCGAAAGAAAAGGTGGATCTCATTTACCTATGCTTTCCCAACAATCCCACCGGCGCTGTGGCAAGCCGCCAGCAGCTCAATGCCTGGGTGGACTACGCCAACAGGCATGACGCGGTGATTTTGTATGACTCCGCTTATGAGGCCTTTATTTCTGACCCGGAAATTCCCCACACCATTTTTGAAATTGAAGGCGCTGAAACCTGCGCCATTGAGTTCCGCTCCTTCTCCAAGACGGCCGGGTTTACCGGAACCCGCTGTGCCTATACTGTGGTGCCCAAGGCGCTGAAGCGGGAGGGGGCCAGCCTCAACAGCCTGTGGAACCGCCGCCAGACCACAAAATTCAACGGAGTTCCATATGTCATTCAGCGCGCTGCCGCCGCGGTCTATAGCCCCGAGGGGCAAAAGCAGGTCAGGAAAGTGATCGCCTACTATCAGAACAATGCCCAAGTGATTCGGGAGGGACTGCAAGGCGCGGGATTGACGGTCTTTGGCGGCATCAACGCCCCCTATATCTGGTTAAAAACGCCAAAGGGTGTTGGTTCCTGGGAATTTTTTGATGAACTGCTGGAGAAGGCACACGTGGCGACCACGCCCGGCGCGGGGTTCGGCCCCAGCGGAGAGGGGTATATTCGCTTAACGGCATTTGGAGATGCAGCCGCGACCCTGGAAGCGGTGGAGCGGATTAAAAGCGCATTGCAGCAATAAGCCGGAACGAAGCCGTATCATCCGCACTGTGAAGGGCAATTACAGTGCGGATGATTTTTTGCAATATTTTGAAAAATTAATTTCCATAAAAGCGAAAACGTCCATTTATGGAAGATGTTTGTGCATACGTTGAGGATAAATGAGAGAATTGTGAAAAAACATGAAAAATGCAAGAGCGTAACTTGCAAATTTCAAAAACTTTGTCAATTGAACCGGAGGAGAATATACGCTAAAATAAAAACCGACTTCTGTATATTGCATGACAGATGGGATGTGAGCGGTTTCAAATGGAAGAGGGACCACTCGGAACAATCCAAAAGGGAAAGAGGAGTGCGTATGAGATCCCAGGATAGAATGGAAGGCTACCGACAGCGGGGGATGTACAGCCCTGATTTTGAGCATGATGCCTGCGGCATTGGTGTGGTGGTGGATATCAAGGGGCGGCCCAGTTATCAGACGGTGGACGATGCCCTCGGCATTGTGGAGAGGCTGGAACACCGGGCGGGCAAGGACGCCCAGGGGAAAACCGGGGATGGTGTGGGCATCTTATTGCAGATATCCCACAACTTTTTCAGCAAGGCCGCCGCACAGCAGGGTATTGCGCTGGGAGATGCCAGGGATTATGGTGTAGGTATGTTCTTTTTCCCTCAAGATCACCTCAAACGCAGCCAGGCCAAGCGTATGTTTGAGGTCATTGCCCAAAAGGAGGGGCTGGAGTTTTTGGGATGGCGCGTGGTACCCACCTGTCCTCAAGTATTGGGGGAAAAGGCGCTGGCCAAAATGCCCAACATCCAGCAGTGCTTTGTCCGCCGCCCCGGAGGAACGGACAGGGGGCTGAGCTTTGACCGGAAGCTCTATGTGGCGCGGCGCGTGTTTGAGCAGTCCAACGACAACACCTATGTGGTCTCCCTCTCCAGCCGCACCATTGTATATAAGGGAATGTTTTTGGTGGGGGAGCTGCGCAGGTTCTATCAGGATTTGCAGTGTCAGGACTACCACAGCGCCATTGCCTGCGTGCACTCCCGCTTTTCCACGAATACCAATCCCTCCTGGGAGCGGGCGCACCCCAACCGCTTTCTCCTGCACAATGGCGAGATCAACACCATCCGCGGCAATGTGGACCGCATGCTGGCCCGGGAGGAGACCATGGGAAACCCTGTGATGAACAAGGCATTGGATAAGGTGTACCCGGTGGTGAATCCCAGCGGTTCGGACTCCGCCATGCTGGATAACACCCTGGAGTTTCTGGTGATGAGCGGAATGGATTTGCCCCTGGCGGTGATGGTCACCATCCCGGAGCCCTGGATGAAGGACAACAGCATCAGCCGGACCAAGCGGGATCTCTATCAGTACTATGCGGTGATGATGGAGCCGTGGGACGGGCCGGCGTCCATCCTCTTTTCCGATGGCGACAGCGTGGGGGCGGTGCTGGATCGCAACGGCCTGCGCCCCTCCCGGTATTATGTGACCGATGACGATAAGCTGATCCTGGCCTCGGAGGTGGGCGCTCTGGAGGTGGATCCCGCCCGAATTGTGAAGAAGTCCCGGCTCCAACCCGGCAAAATGCTGCTGGTAGACACGGTACAGGGCCGCATCATTGACGATGGGGAACTGAAGGAGTCCTACGCCGCCCGGCAGCCTTATGGCGAGTGGCTGGACCAGGGGCTGATCCGGCTGAAGGATCTGCCTATCCCCAATCGAAAGGTGCCCGCCTACCCGGAGGAAGAACTGAGGCGCCTGCAAAAGTCCTTTGGATATACTTATGAGGATGTGAAAAATACCATTTTGTCCATGGCCCGCACCGGTGAGGAGCCAACAGCGGCCATGGGAACGGATATCCCCCTGGCTGTGCTCTCCAACCACAACCAACCCCTGTTCAATTACTTCAAGCAGATGTTTGCCCAGGTAACCAATCCCCCCATTGACGCCATCCGGGAGGAGATTGTCACAGACACCACCGTATACGTGGGCAACGATGGCAATTTGTTGGAGGAAAAGGCGGAAAACTGCCACGCCCTGCAAATCCGAAACCCCATTCTCACCAGCGTGGATTTGATGAAAATCCGGGATATGCAGAAGGAACACTTTAAAGTGGAGGTGGTCTCCATTCTCTACTATAAAAACACACCCTTGAAGCGGGCGCTGGATCACCTGTTTGTTACCGTAGACCGGGCGTACCGCAACGGAGCCAATATTGTCATCCTCTCCGACCGGGGAGTGGATGACAATCATGTGGCCATACCCTCCCTCCTGGCAGTGTCGGCCGTGGAGCGATACCTGGTGCGGACAAAAAAATGTACCGCCATCTCCCTGGTGCTGGAGTCCGGAGAGCCCAGGGATGTACAGCACTTTGCAACGCTCCTGGGTTACGGCGTTCGGGCCATCAACCCCTATCTGGCCCATGACACCATCAGCCAGCTCATCACGGACGGCCTACTGGACAAGGAGCTCACCACGGCGGTGCGGGACTATAATTTTGCCATTCTGCACGGCATTGTGAAGATCGCCTCCAAGATGGGCATCTCCACCGTTCAGTCCTACCAGTCGGCTCAGATTTTTGAGGCCGTGGGGATTAGCCGGGAGGTGGCGGATGAATACTTTACCGGCACCATCAGCCGCGTGGGCGGAGTGGGCCTGGAGGAGATTGCCCAGGTGGTGGACGCCAATCACTCCCGGGCCTTCGAACCCCTGGGTTCCGTGGTGGACCCGACCCTGGACAGTGTGGGTGGGCATAAGGCCAGGGCCGGACAGGAGGACCACATGTATTCTCCCCAGGTGATCCATCTGCTGCAGGAGGCCGTGCGCACAGGGGATTATGCCCTCTACCGCCAGTATGCCGCCCTGGTGGACGATGCCGCGAAGCCCCACACCCTGAGAGGGCTCATGGAGATGCGTGATCAAGGCCAGCCCGTCCCCCTGGACGAAGTGGAGCCGGTGGAGGCCATCGTGAAGCGCTTTAAGACAGGGGCAATGTCCTTCGGCTCCATTTCCGCCGAGGCCCACGAGTGTATGGCCATCGCCATGAACACCCTGGGCGGAAAATCCAACAGCGGAGAGGGCGGGGAGTTTACCGAACGGTTCGGCACCAGGCGCAATTCTGCCATCAAGCAGGTAGCCTCCGGGCGGTTCGGCGTCACCAGCGAGTATCTGGTGTCCGCCCAGGATCTGCAAATTAAGATGGCCCAGGGGGCGAAACCAGGCGAGGGCGGGCATCTGCCAGGGAAAAAGGTCACTCCCGAAGTGGGGAGGACCCGGCACTCCACCCCCGGCGTTTCCCTGATTTCTCCTCCGCCTCACCATGACATCTACTCCATTGAGGACTTGGCACAGCTGATCTATGACCTGAAAAACGCGAACAGGGAAGCCCGGATTTCTGTTAAGCTGTGCTCCGAGCCGGGCGTGGGTACCATCGCCTCGGGCGTTGCTAAGGCGGGGGCGCAGGTGGTTCTGATCTGCGGCTACGATGGCGGCACCGGCGCCGCGCCCCGCAGCTCCATCCATAATGCGGGCGTGCCCTGGGAGATGGGGCTCTCGGAGACCCACCAGACCCTGATGATGAATGGTCTGCGTTCCAAGGTGATTGTGGAGGCCGATGGCAAGCTGATGACGGGCCGGGACGTGGCCATCGCCTGCATGCTGGGTGCGGAGGAATTTGGCTTCGCCACTGCGCCTCTGGTTGCTATGGGCTGCTGTATGATGCGGGTGTGCAACCTGGGTACCTGCCCCGCGGGGATCGCCACCCAGAACCCGGAGCTGCGTCAGCGTTTTGCGGGAAAACCGGAGTATGTGATGAACTTTATGCGCTTTGTGGCGCAGGACCTGCGGGAGCACATGGCCAGACTGGGGGTTCGTTCCGTGGATGAGCTGGTGGGCCGCACGGAGCTGCTAGAAGCCAGAGAGGCCGCTGTCAACGCCCGGGCCGCCACGGTGGACCTCTCCGCTATTCTGGATAACCCCTTCATCGGAACGGAGGAAAAGCGCCACTTCGATCCCGAAGATGTCTATGACTTCCAACTGGAGCAGACGGTGGACATGAGGGTGCTGCTGAAAAAGCTGAAGGGCTCACTGGAAAAGGGGGAGAGGAGGATCGTGAAGGTGCCCGTAACCAGCACAGACCGCACTGTGGGCGCCATTCTGGGATCCGACATCACCCGGCTCTTCGGAAACACATTGCCGGAGGATACCTTCACCATCAAATGTACCGGCGGCGCGGGACAATCCTTTGGCGCATTTATTCCAAAGGGCCTGACGCTGGAGCTGGAGGGCGACTGCAATGACTATATGGGCAAAGGGCTCTCCGGCGGCAAGCTTGTGGTATATCCCCCAAAGAGTGCCCGGTATCAGCCGGAGAAGAATATCATCATAGGCAACGTGGCCCTCTACGGGGCCACCGGGGGGAAAGCCTTGATCAATGGTGTGGCGGGGGAGCGCTTCGCCGTGCGCAATTCCGGCGCCTGGGCTGTGGTGGAAGGAGTCGGCGACCACGGCTGTGAGTACATGACCGGCGGACGGGTGCTGGTGCTGGGCCCCACGGGGAAGAACTTTGCGGCGGGCATGTCCGGTGGAATCGCCTATGTCTGGGACGAGGACCGGAATCTCTACCTGCGCCTGAACAAGGAGCTGGTACAGATGGAGCCGGTGACGGAACCGTTTGATGTGGAGGAGATCCGTACCATGCTTCAGGAGCATGTGGCGGCCACCGGCTCCCCCAAAGGAAAGGAAATCTTAGACCATTTGGAGGAGAAGGCCTCCTGTTTTAAGAAAATTCTGCCCAGGGACTACGAGCGGATGCTGCGCGCCATCGCGGAATTTGAAGGCCAAGGTATGAGTCACGAGCAGGCGGAAGTGGAAGCCTTCAACATGGCTGCGAAACAGTAAGGGGGGAGCGGATTATGGGAAAAGCAACAGGATTTTTGGAGATTCAGCGGCAGGATAACCCTGCCCAGGCGCCCCAAGACCGGATTGAAAACTGGAAAGAATTTCACCGGCTGCTCCCGGAGGCGGCCCGCCGGGAGCAGGGCAGCCGCTGCATGGAGTGCGGCGTCCCCTTCTGTCAGTCAGGCGTGGTACTGGGGGGCATGGTCTCTGGCTGTCCGCTGCATAACCTGATTCCAGAGTGGAATGATTTGGTTTACACAGGGAACCTAAAACAGGCGTTGGAGCGGCTGCGCAAGACCAATAACTTTCCGGAATTTACTGGGCGGGTCTGTCCCGCACTGTGTGAGGCGGCCTGCACCTGTGGGCTTCATGGAGAGCCTGTAACGGTCAAAGAAAACGAACTTGGGATCACAGAAGCGGCCTATGAGCAGGGACTCATTCAGCCTCAGCCGCCGGCCAGCCGCACCGGCAAGCGCGTGGCGGTGGTGGGCTCCGGCCCGGCGGGACTGGCCGCAGCGGATCAATTGAACCGCCGGGGGCATACAGTCACTGTTTTTGAGCGGGATGATCGTGCGGGCGGCCTGCTCATGTACGGGATTCCCAACATGAAGCTGGAAAAGGAGGTGGTCCTCCGCCGCGTCCAGATCATGGAGCGGGAAGGGGTGGAGTTCCGTACCGGCGCGGATGTGGGCAGGGAGATCACTGTCCGGGAACTCCAGGAGAAGTATGACGCGGTCGTCCTCTGCTGCGGCGCCAGGGAGCCAAGGGATTTACAGGCGCCGGGCCGCGAGGCCAATGGGGTTCACTTCGCTGTGGATTTTCTGGGTGCCACGACCAGGAGCCTTCTGGATTCCAAATTAAAGGATGGCAATTTCATCAGTGCGGCGGGAAAAGATGTGGTGGTCGTGGGCGGCGGCGACACGGGCAACGACTGCGTGGGGACCGCCATCCGCCACGGCTGCAGGTCGGTGGCGCAGCTGGAGATGATGCCAAAGCTCCCGGACTGCCGGGCCGACAACAACCGCTGGCCCGAGTGGCCCCGGGTGAGCAAGACCGACTACGGCCAGGAGGAGGCCATCGCCGTCTTTGGCGGCGATCCCCGTATCTATGAGACCACGGTGAAAGAACTGCTTCTGGACGGGGAGGGGAATCTGCGCGCGGTTGTCACTGTACGGTTAATCCAAAAGACGGATCAAAAGACCGGGCGGATGACGATGGCCGAGCTGCCCGGAAGTGAACAGGAGCTCCCATGCCAGCTGCTGCTGATTGCGGCCGGGTTTGTCGGTACCCAGAGCTATATTTCCCAGGCCTTTGGCCTGGAGGTGGATGACCGGGGAAACTTAAGCGCCGGCGACAGCAATTATCGCACCTCGGTTTCCGGCATCTTTGCGGCCGGAGATACCCGGCGGGGGCAGTCTCTGGTGGTATGGGCCATTGCCGAGGGGCGCGGCTGCGCCCGGGCGGTGGATGAGTACTTGATGGGGTACAGCTATCTTTAAAACAGGCACGGCATGTCCAAGTGCGGGCATGCCGTGCGTTTTCATGTGATGGGAGGAGGAAGCGGAGCGGATTTCCGAATGGCAGAACAGAATTGGGGCATATTTTAGGATGGGATGTGAGATTAATTTCGAAATCTGCTTTACTCCGCCAGGTCATTTGAATATAATAAGGTGGACGCTTGGAATGTAGGCACGTTAAATGGAGGATTTTACTATGTGCGGTATTGTGGGATATATTGGAAAAGAGCAGTCGGCGCCCATTTTGCTCGAGGGACTCAGCCGGTTGGAGTATCGGGGGTATGATTCCGCTGGGTTGGCGGTATTTGACGCCACTGAGGGGCTGCAAATTGCCAAGGCGAAAGGGCGGCTAAAGGTGTTGGATGACTTGACGGAGCATGGAGCGCGTGTCCTGGGAACCATGGGGGTGGGGCATACCCGCTGGGCTACCCATGGCGCGCCCAACGATGTCAATTCCCATCCCCAGGTCAGCCAGTCGGGGCGCATCGCGGTGGTACATAATGGGATTATTGAAAACTATGTGCAGCTAAAAGACTTCTTGCTGGAGCAGGGGATTGATTTTGTCTCCGAGACGGATACCGAGGTAGTGGCGCAGCTGCTGGAATATTTTTATGATGGCAATCTGCTGGAGGCGGTGTCCAAGATGTTGGAGCGCATCGAGGGGGCCTACGCGCTGGGGATTGTCTGCGCCGATGAACCGGACCGTCTGATCGCGGTGCGCAAAGATTCGCCGCTGATTTTGGGGGTCGGAGATGGCTTCCAGATGCTTGCCTCTGATGTAACGGCGATTATTAAGCACACCCGGGATGTGTGCTATCTGGACGATGAGGAGATCGCTGTGCTGACCCTGGATGGATACCAGGTATACGACCGGTTTCTCCGGGACAGGAAGAAGACGCTGGCCCAAGTGGATTGGGAGATTTCCGCCGCGGAAAAGGGCGGATACGAGCATTTTATGTTCAAGGAAATTATGGAGCAGCCCAAAGCACTGCGGGATAGCATTTTCCCCCGTCTGCGCAATGGGGAAGTGGTACTGGATGATTTGAAGATCAGCTGCGAGGATTTGCGTGAAATGGACCGCGTTTGTGTGATCGCCTGCGGATCTTCTTACCATGTGGGGATGGCCGGGAAATATGTGCTGGAACGGCTGACCCGCATTCCGGTGGAGGTGACGCTGGCCTCAGAGTTCCGTTACTGTCAGCCCATTGTAACCAACCGCACTTTGGCCATTGTAATCAGCCAGTCCGGGGAGACCATTGATACCCTGGCCGCTATGCGTGAGGCCAGACGGTTGGGCGCAAGGCTTTTGTCCATCGTCAATGTGGTGGGTTCCACCATTGCCCGGGAGTCGGATGACGTACTCTATACCTGGGCAGGGCCGGAAATTGCTGTGGCTACCACCAAGGCCTACTCCACCCAGCTTGCGGTGATGTATCTGCTGGGATTACGTTTTGCCCGGCTGCTTGGCACGGTGCGCGATGAGGAGTACCAGGAGCTGGTGGCGCAGCTTCGCCTGCTGCCCTCCAAAGCGGAGGCAATACTGGCCGATACGGAAAAAATTCAGTACTACGCCTCCATTTACTTTAACCACAGCTCTGTCTTCTTTATCGGCCGGAACCTGGACTATGCAGTGGGAATGGAGGGGTCGCTGAAGTTAAAGGAGATCTCTTATATCCACTCTGAGGCCTATGCCGCCGGCGAATTAAAGCACGGCACCATCTCCCTCATTGAAGATGGGACGCTGGTGGTGGCGCTGGCCAGTTGGAACGCCCTGTTTGACAAGCTCCTCAGCAACATCAAAGAGGTCAAGGCCAGGGGAGCCGATGTGGTTGGCATTGCCACTGAGGCCCACGGGGAACAGCTGAAGAAGTCGGTGGACAGCGCAATCCTGATTCCGGATACTCACCCCCTGTTTACTCCCAGCCTGGAGGTCATCCCGATGCAGCTGTTTGCCTATTATGTGGCACTGATGCGCGGGTGCGATATTGACAAGCCGAGGAACCTGGCCAAGAGCGTAACGGTGGAATAACCGGGGTCAAACTCACAAAACGCTCCAGGCTCAGTGGAGTCGGGCAATTGCGGGGCAGAAAAAGCGGCCTGTTTTTCCATAAGAAAAGCGGGCCGCTTCGTTGTGTGCCGGTTCAAACGCGGTTCAGCGGGGATGTGGCCGGGGGTTACCAGCTAAACCAGCTGCTGGTTTGCCGGTTTTTCAGCACATCCAGCGCGCTGTCCAAGAGCAGGGCCACATCGGCCCGGGTCAGCTGGGTGGCCAGCGTCACGTCATTGGTGGCGTCACTGCGCAGCATACCGGTGGCGGTCAGGTTGGCCACCGACTGGGCGGCCCAGTGGCTGCCGGTTTCTTCTGTGGCGACATCGGTGATGTTGAGCAGGTTGTCCAGCATCACAGTAGCCTGGGCCTGGGTGATCATGCTGTCAGGGTTAAAAATAGGCTGGCCGCCCTCGTCCAGATTGCCGCGGATGGTGCCTGCCTTTAGGGCGGCGGAGACGTATCCCTTGCACCAGGTGGGGATTGCGTCATCATCATAAAACCCGGTGGAGCTCACATCCACCAGAGGCTCTAATCCGGTGGCAGCCATGGCCATGGCAAGAAATTCGCTGCGGCTGACCGGTTCGTTCGGGTGAAAGAAGTATTGTCCGTTGCAGTACTGGCCAATAAAAATGCCCTCCTCTGCCAGACGGACAGCCGCCTTTTGCGCGGGATTTCCCGCCATATCCGCATAGGTCACCTGCGTGTTGGGCTTTTCGATGCAGATGGTGACCTTGGCCTCAGCGGAGATGTTGCCTGCGGGGTCAATGGCCACGTAGGAGAAGGTGTCTTTCCCCGTTTTATTTTCATAGGGAGTGTAGACGAACTGGCTGGAGCCATCCTCACTCAACGTGACGGAGCCACGGGCAGGGGTGGAGGAGAGCTGGAAGGTAAGGATGTCCCCGTCATTGTCTATGGCGTCAAAATAGCAGGTGATGGCCACATTCTTGTAGGTGGACAGCTCCAGATTCCGGGCGATGGGAGATTCGTTGGGCGCGGTGAGCAAATAGAGCCTCGCAAGGGTCTCTGTTCCGCTCTCTCCGGTGGAGAAATGAGGAGTGAAGGTGAACTGGGTCTGCGTTACCTGGGTGTCGGGCAAGGATTGGAATTGCAGCCCGGACAGCGCGGAGCTTTCGATATAGGCTCCTTCTGTCAGCAGTTCTGTTCCCACAGCCAGAGCGCCCGCGGCGGAATCGGGGAGAGTGTTGACCGTAATGCCGGAGAGCCTGGCGTTTCCGCTGTCTTGTACAGGGAAGTCATCTGCAGAGAAGAGAACGCTCTCTCCTATGATGACATTTTTGAACAGCTCAGGAACAGAGGGGGAGCTGCTTTTTCCAAACCAGAGGAACGCGGAGGAGGGAGCGGCAATGACAACAGCCAGCGCCGCCGCCGCCACTGGGGTCAGAATGTGTTTAAACTTAGCAATGTTCAAAGGGATGACCTCCTTTTGTGTTGATCAACCCTAGTTTTTGTGGTTCCGGCAAGAATATACAGCAAAAAAATAGAAATAAAATGGAGAAATTAGGAAACTTCGCAAGGAAAGCGTTGCGTGTTCTCTGACACGGCAGCATGGCAGAATCATGGATTGGGATTCAGCTTGCATTGGATAGGCCGGGGTTCGGTGCGCCGCCTTTTACCGCGTGCCGCCCCATTTACAAAAAGAAAATCAAACGGTATAATAGTACCAATACACTACAGGACAGAAAAAATCAGACTGTGACTGCAAAGGAAAGAAAGTGTGAATCAAATGAAACTGGGACTTGTATTGGAGGGAGGGGCTCTCCGCACAATTTTTTCCACCGGGATACTGGACGCCATGCTGGAGCGAAACCTGATGGCGGACTATGTGGTGGGCGTCTCGGCGGGGATTGCCTATGGGGTGAGCTATCTCTCCCGGCAGCCGCGGCGGAACCTGGATATTTTGACCCAATACGCCAGAGACCGGCGGTATATGGGAGTGAGCAATCTGCTGAACCGGAAGAATCAGAGCTATTTTGGACTGGAGTTCACATATAAGACCATTCCAAGTGAACTGATTCCCTTTGATTTTAAGACGTTTGAAGCCTTTCCCGGCGAAGTGGAGGCTGTGGTGACCAATTTGGAGACCGGACAGGCGGAGTATCACCCTGTTCCCCGGCGGGATGCTGAATTCACCCTTCTGCAGGCCACCTGCGCCCTGCCGCTGATGTTTCCGATCTATCACATGGACGGAAAACCCTATCTGGACGGCGGAGCGTCAGACTCGATCCCCTGGGCGCATGCGCTGGAGATGGGATGCGACCGCCTGGTGGTGATCCTTACAAAGCCCCGGAGCTATGTGCGAAGGGATGAGCGGCTTCGCCATCTCATGCGCCGCAGATATAAGGAATACCCCAACTTTGTTCATGCGATGGAAACCCGCGCCCAGCGGTATAATGAGGACCGGGAGCGGCTGTTTCAACTGGAGCGGGAGGGAAAGGCGCTGGTTTTTGCGCCAAAGTCCACACTGGGCGTGTCTCGCGTGGAACGGAATACGGAGAAGTTGCAGCTGTTGTGGGGTGCGGGCTATCAGATGGCGGTGGAGCGGATGGAGGAGCTCCAGCGTTATTTTGCCCCATAACCGCTGTAGGAAGACGGGGGAAGATCATCCATGAAAATTGTGGTCATTGACGGTCAGGGCGGCCGTCTGGGAAAAATGCTGGTCGAGGAGATAAAGACAAAACTTCCCCAGGCAGAAGTGTGGGCCATCGGAACCAACAGCATTGCCGCCTCCACCATGCTCAAAGCCGGGGCGGACTGCGGCGCCACCGGAGAGAACCCGGTGCTGCGCGCTGTGCGGGACGCGGACGCGGTTCTGGGGCCGGTGGGCATTGTTGTGGCCCACGCGATTATGGGGGAGGTCACGGCGGCCATGGCGGAGGCTGTGGGAGGCTGCCGGGGCCGGAAATTTCTTATCCCTATGAATAGCTGCGGCGTCATTGTGGCCGGCACCCGGGAGCTTGGTCTTGGAGCCTATGTACATGAGGCGGTGGAGCGGGCGGGCGCCTGGCTCAACGCGCGGTGAGAGGAGAGGTCGCCATATGGATGGACGTATGCTTGGCCCTGTGCAGGTGGGGATGCTTGGATATGGATGTATGCGTTTTCCACTGAACCGGGAGACAAGACAGATTGATGAGGACAAGGCCGGGGCGCTGCTCCGGCGGGCCATGGAGGCGGGGGTTACCTATTACGATACCGCTTGGCCTTACCATGAGGGGGAGAGCGAGGCCTTTTTGGGCCGGGCTCTGGCGGAGTATCCCAGGGAGCGCTATCAACTGGCCACAAAGCTCCCCTGCTGGAAGGTGAGCCGGCCGGAACAGGCCCTGGACTTCTTTTACCGGCAGCTGGAGCGGCTGAATACGGATTATGTTGACTTCTATCTTTTGCACAGCTTAGGAGAACAGAGCTGGAGGAAAATGCGGGATTTGGGGATTCCGGAACTGATGGAGAATCTGAAGCGGGAGGGAAAAATCCGTCAGTTCGGTTTTTCCTTTCACGACCGCTATGAAGTGTTGGAGGAGATTTTGACCTGCCGGAACTGGGATTTCTGCCAGCTTCAGCTCAACTATATGGACACGGAGACACAGGCCGGGCTGCGTGGATACCACTTGGCGCAGCGCCTTGGGGTGCCGGTTGTGGTCATGGAGCCTGTGAAGGGGGGCAGCCTCGCGCTGTTGCCGGAGGATGTGTCTGCCCCGCTCAAGGCGGTGCAGCCCAAAGCCTCTCCCGCCGCCTGGGCCATGCGGTGGGTAGGGAGTCTCTCCAACGTCAGGGTGATTCTCAGCGGCATGACCACCATGGAGCAGCTGGACGAGAACCTGGAGACCTTTACCTCTTTTGAGCCGTTAGAGGATGGGGAGCGCGCGGCGCTGGAGGAGACGGCGCAGTGCCTGCGCCGCCGCCTGCGCAATGGCTGCACTGACTGCCGCTACTGCATGCCCTGTCCGGCGGGCGTGAATATTCCGCAGAACTTTGCCGTTTGGAACGGCATGTCCATGTTTCAAAACCGGCGCCTCACCCGGCAGAGGTGGCGTCTGCTGGGGGAGGGCAAGGCTGAGCTCTGTGTGGGCTGTGGGAGCTGTGAGGAAACATGTCCCCAGCACATCCCAATCCGGGCACATTTAAAGCAGGTGACAGAGGATGTGGGGGCCTTTGTGGCGAGAACCTAGCATAGTCCAATGAACTCTGACAACGCAAAGAGCCCACGCAGATGCGTGGGCTCTTTTGACTGCAGGCAAACCAATTTCTCCGTTTTCTACTATGCAAAATCAGAATATTTGCGCCACTAAATGCACGGAGCGTGTTCCCTGCATTTGTATATGTAGTTTATGAATATCGATCTCCATTTTGCACCTCATGATATCAAAACGATTGGCGGGGAAATTGATTAGATACTATTTTTTGAAGAGTTTTCTATTTCTTAAATACTCAGCCACTTTATATAATTCAGGATACATTGTGGCAAGTGAGATTCCGCACTGGTCTAATGTTTTAGTGATCTTTGGCTTGTATTCTTTAGGAATCTTAATTTTGTATTGAATATTGGGCGATTCAACTTCTGTGGCTGGCACTGACTCCTTATTATTATTGTCTGGTATGCTTTGGTCTTCAAGCCCAAACAAAATGAAAGCCCCACTTTGTTTGATAATTCTTGGATGTGTCTTTTGCGGAGTAAAAATAAAATTATCTAACAAATGTGCAGGATTAATTTTAGGCTCAAAAGCAGGCGTTTCTTTCTTGATTTCATGAAGTAACCTTTGCACCTGCTCATTGTCATTTTTATTAAAATCAGCGATTGCGTCAATAGAACTTGCAGAGCATAAAGCATCGTGTGCGTTTTGCTTTATTACAGTTTGCGCTGCTAATGTAAAACGTGGCAGCGAAGAAAGAATGGTTATTGTATCGCTGTCATATTCTTTAATATGATTTTTATCAGAGCCAATGATGTATACGACCCCATCTTTGCGGGAATCAGTGCCATCTTCATTTACGCACGCAAAGAACAGTGCTGCCAAAGCATTGCTCGTTATGTCCAAAAGTCTGGTTGGAACACCGTAATGTTGCATTTTGGATAGAGTTTCACAATGATTTAAACATGCGGTGAATTCGTTGGCACATTCTGTCATGACATACGAATAGAACTGGTTTTCACGAGATAATCGCTCATTTCGAAATATTGACGGCGATGGTTTCCATTCAATAAATTCTTTGCCTTTATCGTCACCTAACTGCGTTTGGCCTCGATAAAACAAATCTTGATCATTACTTTGAGCTATTTTTTGTATTGTATCAAGATATGCTGCTACGGATGAAATAAGTATATAGCCTAGATTATCTTTTTTCATGCGAACACCTTTCTCGTTACATGATAGCCATAGTATAACCTTGCTGAATTTCGATTCCTTTAATGATATCAAACAGCCCCCTGGTAATGTCCTGGGCAAAATCCTTTAAAAGGAGGGAAATAAACAAATGAATGAACCCTTGCTAAGGGCCCCCTATGGGTCGTTGTTTTTCTCCTTTGCAGTGGTCCTCCTTTTATCGTTTCGGGGGACCCAACCGTGTGATCTCTTGTGGTCAGTAAGCGCCTGCGGTATTTGTTTCATTCAGCGTATCCTCAAGCTCAATCAGCAGACATTTGACAAGGCCTTTGCATACCGGACGGTGGCGCGTTCCCCGGGGAATTATAATGAAATCCCCCTCAAAGAGATGGATCAAGCCGTCCTCAAGCTCAAGATCAAATGTCCCCTCAATGCAGTAAACTAGCTCGTCTGACTGCTCATGCACATGAAATTCCAGCGTTCGGTTCTCCGCCAGCAGCACATTGAGCATGTGGCGGTTGAGGGTTCCGACTCTGACATAGGAAAACAGTTCGGGAACGGAGTTGACCGCCTGCTTCAAGTTTATTTTTTCTAGCATAAAAGCATCCCCTTTTCTGACCGTCCGGTATTGGCCGGTTATAGTAAATTTTCCCCGATCCTGCCGCGAAGGAAACAAGTTCTCATTCGTGAGGCCGCGCAGCGGGGTTCACATCATCTCCTACGCGCCACGTGCGATCGAAACATATTGATATGCGCTGGTAATGATTACACCAAAAACAGGGTGATCAATGAGGTGATGATGCCGCATACGCAAAGGGCGATGGAGCTCATTGCGCCTTGAACGGAGCCGATCTTCATGGCCTTTGTCGTGCCCAATGCGTGGCTGCTTGCGCCAATGGCAAGTCCTTCGGCGATGGGATCCTGGATATGAAATAGCTTGGCAAAGAGGGGGGAGAAGACCATGCCGGTGAGGCCTGCCACGGTGACCCCGGCAATGGCAATTCCAGCCACGCCCCCGCGGCTTTCCGCAATGCCAATGGCGATGGCGGTGGTGACGCTTTTGGGGAGAAGGGAGACGGCTAACACGTCCGGAAGGGTAAAGAGTTTGCACAACAGTAAAATGATGCCCAGGCTGGAAAGTACGCCGGCCAGGCAGCCAATCAGGACGGGAAGAAAATATTCTTTTAAAAGCGCTCTCTGCCGGTAGATGTTCAGCGCCAGAACGGCCGTGGCCGGGCCGAGCAGCAGCGTAATGAGCTGTCCGCCCTCGTTATAAGTTTCATAAGGGATGTTGCATACCGACAGCACGCATAAAATCAGCGCAACGGCAATCAGCAGCGGATTGCACAGCTCCCAGCCGGTTTTTTTCTGCAGCCATATGCCGGCACACCAGCACACACAGGTGAGGGTCAGGCCGAACAGAGGGGTGGACAGGAGTGTATCAATCATGCCGCGCCTCCTTTTTGCGGCGCGCCCTGCGCATGAGCAGCTGCACAGACCAGGCGGTAACGCCATAAATAAGCGGCGTTGTCAGGCCCGTGATCAATAGAAATGGCAGTAAGCTGTTACGGATCATGTCAAAGTACTTGGCGACCCCGACACAGGCGGGTACGAAAAAAATGCCCATGTTAGATAGAAAAAAATCTGAAACGGTGCGGATGCGCTGTTCTTTGACTACCCCGGAGAAGAGTAGAAAAATCATCAGCAGCAGACTGACAACGCTGGCGGGAAACTGGATGGGCAGAGCACCCGAAATCCCCTCTCCCGCAAAGCACACTGCAAAAATCAGAGCGAGCTGGGCAATGATATTCATTGCAAAACCTCCATAGTGCAGTATCCCCGCCACTGGCGGGGATACTGCAAAAGTGACTGCATCGGATGGCAACTTTTATTCTGATATGTAACATAGAAAAGGGCGGATATCTGTGCAGGCTACCAAATGCAGGTGGTGAAATAGTCATCCGGGGTTTCGGCCCGCCGGATGAGCCGGGGAGAGCCGTCTTCCTGAAGGAGAAGTTCCGCGGAGCGCAGGCGGCCGTTATACTGGTATCCCATGGAATGACCGTGGGCGCCGGTATCGTGGATCACAATCAAATCGCCGAGTTCAACCTCCGGCAGCATCCGGTCAATGGCGAACTTGTCGCTGTTCTCACAAAGGGAGCCGGTCACATCATACATGTGGTCGCAGGGGAGGTCTTCTTTCCCCAGCACAGTAATATGATGGTACGCGCCATAGATGGCCGGACGCATCAGATTGGCGGCGCAGGCATCCACGCCCACGTACTGCTTGTGAGTATTCTTTTTATGCAGGACCCGTGTGACAAGATGACCGTAGGGCGCCAGCATAAAGCGGCCCAATTCCGTGTAAATGGACACATCGCCCATTCCGGCGGGGACTAAAATGCGCTCGTATGCCTTGCGGACCCCTGCTCCGATTTCTGCAATGTCATTTTCAGGCTGTTCCGGGCGATAGGGGACTCCCACGCCGCCGGAGAGGTTGATGAAGGTGATGTGGCAGCCGGTTTCCTGTTTCAGCTGAACGGCAGTTTCAAACAAAATAGAGGCGAGGGCCGGATAATACTCATTGGAGATTGTGTTGGAGGCCAGAAAGGCGTGAATTCCAAACTCTTTTGCCCCGAGTTCCTTTAGACGCAGGAAAGCTTCGGTCATTTGAGGGCGGGTGAGGCCGTACTTGGCCTGCCCCGGATTATCCATGACCTGAAAGCCCTCCTTGGATTGGCCCAGGGTAAAGGTGCCCCCGGGATTGAACCGGCAGGAGATTTTTTCCGGAATGGATCCAATGGCGTTGTTCAAGAAATCAATGTGGCTGATGTCGTCTAAATTTATGGTGGCGCCTAATTTTGCAGCGAGCTCAAATTCCTCCGCTGGGGTGTCATTGGAGGAAAACATGATCTCAGCACCGGAAAAGCCACAGCGGTCAGACATCATCAGCTCAGTCAGAGAAGAGCAGTCCACACCGCAGCCCTCATCCCGCAGCAAGTTCAATATTTGGGGATTGGGGGTGGCTTTTACCGCAAAATACTCCTTAAACCCGGGATTCCAGGCGAAGGCCTGTTGCAGCCGATGGGCATTTTCGCGGATTCCTCTCTCATCATAGAGATGAAAAGGAGTGGGGTATTGCTGTGTAATTTCCTCCAGCTGTGCCAGTGTGACGAAGGTTTTTTTCATGGTGTCCTCTCCTTACCGAGTTCAAAGTCATGGGACATGATAAAAACTGCATTCCCGGAGGAAAGCAGTGAAGATCCAGGCGGGAAATTATGTATCAGTATAATTTTTTTTTTCTCATTTGTCAATCCAAGAAAGGAAGAGAGGCACAGAGCCGGTCTGTTAAAAGATGAAAATACGACAGATTCTCCGATTTCCTCTTGCAAATAAAATTTATTTCTGGTATGATACACCGGAATATGGAAAGGGGAGGGAGAAGCTGTGGAACAACTGGGCGGAGAGAAGCTTCGGGTTGCCTGTGGCGGTAGTGTTTCTCACCCCCTTTTCTCTGTTGTTTGACAATCACACGGTGGTTGTCTTTTTTTGTGCCGCTGTGCCACATGCAGCGTGAACAAAATTGCGGTGTGTGGAACGGGAAAAGAGAGAGTGCGAAGGGAGAAAAAGAGAAATGAATGAAGGAAAGCCAATTCGCAACGCCAAGGAATTAGGGATTCCAAAAATGCTTGTCTTGGGGATTCAGCACATGTTTGCCATGTTTGGCGCCACGGTTTTGGTGCCCATTTTGGTGCAGGGATATGGTCTGCCGCTGAATATACAGACAACGCTGTTTTTTGCGGGTGCGGGCACCTTGTTTTTCCATGTGTGTACAAAGTTTCAGGTCCCTGCCTTTTTGGGTTCGTCTTTTGCGTTTTTGGGTGGATACGCCACAATGGCGGGAATGAATACAGGGATTTATGAGGGCATGGACCCACAGCTGAAGCTGGCGTATACCAGTGGAGGAATTGTCTGCTCCGCGGTGTTGTATCTCATCCTGGCCGCTCTGTTTAAGGGGTTGGGGGTCAAAAAAGTGATGCGCTTTTTGCCCCCTGTGGTCACCGGTCCCATTATTATCTGCATTGGATTGTCTTTGGCGCCATCTGCCATCAGCAATGCGTCTACCAACTGGTTGCTGGCACTGATCGCCCTGTGCACCATTATTGTGTTCAATGTCTGGGGGAAGGGGATGTTCAAGATCATTCCGATCCTCATGGGGGTGGTGGTTTCTTATGTTGTGGCCCTGCTTATGACCGCGGCGGGGATGACCAACCCTGACGGAAGCGCCATCTTAAACTTTACCGCCGTGGCTGAGGCGAGCTTTGTGGGGTTGCCGCCCTTTCTGACCAATCCCACCTCCTGGGCCAGATTTGATGTAAGCGCAATTCTGGTTATGGCTCCGATCGCGCTTGCGACAATGATGGAGCATATCGGCGACATGTCCGCCATCTCCGCCACAGTGGGTGAGAATTTGATGGAGAAGCCGGGCCTGCACCGCACCCTCTTGGGCGATGGGCTGGCAACGGCGCTGTCCGCCTTCTTCGGCGGGCCCGCCAATACTACCTATGGCGAGAATACCGGGGTTTTGGAGCTGTCCCATGTCCATGATCCGGCGGTGATCCGCATCGCCGCCAGTTTGGCGGTCATTTTGGGCTTCATTCCTAAGATGGCGGAAATCATTGGCTCCATGCCAAGTGCGATTGTGGGCGGTGTGTCGTTCATCCTTTACGGTATGATCTCCGCCATTGGTGTGCGCAATATGGTGGAAAATCAGGTGGATTTTACCAGATCACGCAACCTGATTATCGCCGCTATCATTTTGGTGTGCGGCCTTGGCCTGACCGGTGGGGTTACCTTCACCGTTGGGACAACCCCTGTCACACTGACCTCCCTGGCCATTGCGGCGCTGACAGGAATCCTTCTGAATGTCATATTGCCTGGAAATGACTACGAATTTGGGACCAATCTGCAGGGGGACAAAAACCGGGGAATCCATCATTAATCTGATGATGTACAACGGCACGCAGCACTCAAATCATGAAAACAAACCACTTTGTTTTTGGGCGTGGGATAGGCTGTGTCCGGCATTTCAATGGGATAGCAGCAAAGGGAAGAACCTTCATTTTTTCATACAAAATGAAGGTTCTTCCCTTTGCTGCAGTGTGGCTGATAGAACTTGTTTAAGCGGCGAAGTATTGGCCTAAGGCTTCAGGATTTGCAATGTGATAGAAAACGATGCCTCGCACTGTGCGGTGGTCCTCGCTGCTGCAGCCTAAAACAGCATTGGTCCGGCTCTTTTTAACCGGTGCGGTGATTGCTGCATTGAAGCAAAGATTGCCAGTTTTTCCATCGTGTTCTGTGACGGCGGCAACCAGGGAGTTGTCACGGGGGAGAGTATGCACTTTATCCTTTACGATGGCGATGACCCGCTTGTCTGTAATGGCGTAGATTGTATTTTTCTCCAGCTGCCGCTTGTCTAAAAAAGGGCGGATTGCAATGGTGAGGGGAACAAAGTTGAACACAACGAGTGCGATGATGATGGCAGACATCTCCCGTCCAGACACAATGGAGTTGGGGAGGAAATAGCCAAAGGAGAAGAGAAACATGAGGGCTGTTACACCCCAGGCAACATACTGGCTGACCTTATCCGGGGCGGAGAACAGCTTGATTTTTTGGGGAGTGCCGTACCAAATTACTTTTTCGGATTCGTCTAGGGCTGACTTTAACCGATCTTCCATAAATAGAACTCCTTTCATACAAACACAGTGGGAGATATCTTATATCTGTATTATAAATGGAAGGGCATAAAGTCAGTGTTAACGAAAGGAAACAGCTTGTTAAAAAAGCGTAAATCGGAGAAAAGGGGGCAACGGCCGCGCTGCTTACGCTAGCTGTCCTCCAGCAGGCGGTAGCCAATTCCCAGTTCGGTGAGAATATAGTTGGGTTCGGAAGGGGTTTCTTTCAGCTTTCTGCGAATATTGGCCATGTTAACCCGGAGAATCTGGTTGTTGCTGCCGCTATAGGGGCCCCAGACTTGTTTTAGGATAAAATCATAGGTCAGAACTTTTCCGGCGTGGATACACAGCAGCTCTAAGATTTTAAACTCATTTTGCGTTAAGTGGATCTCCTCATCTCCCATGAATACTTGATGTCGGGCCACATCCACGGTTAAATCCTTGATTTGGTAGCTATCTTTTTGGACTCCGTGGCTGGCCTTGATCCGGTCGGCCCGGCGCAGTGTGGTGCGGATCCGTGCCAACAGCTCCGGGACACCGAAGGGCTTTACAATATAGTCGTCCGCGCCCATATCCAATCCCTTTACCTTTTCCGATTCCCGGTCACGGGCAGAGATAATGATCACGCTGCACACATGGGGCAGACCGGATAACTCCTCCAGGACGTCCAGTCCGTCAATATCGGGAAGCCCTAAATCCAGCAGGACAAGTTCCGGCTGATGAGAGTAAAACAGGGTCAGAGCCTCTCGGCCGCTGGAAGCGGAGATTGTTTTGTAGTTATTTGCCGCAAGCGCACGGCAAATAAAATTGCTGATGGCCCGCTCGTCCTCCACCACTAAAATCAGGCGTTTTTCACTCATAAAATCAAATCATCTCCTCAAATTCTGCTTCTGTATCTTCGATTGGCAGTCCAAAGCGGAAGACGGCGCCTCCCTCCGGTGCGTTTTCAGCGGTAAAAAAGCCGCCGTGGGCCTTTATGATACTCTGACAAACGGAAAGGCCAATTCCCATGCCCCGCGTGGAGTCGCTGGCGGAGGGGCGGGGCAGGGGTTTTTCTGTGAGTATGGCCCGTAGGATTTGAGGAGAGAGCCCAGTGCCCCGGTCTGATATTGTGATAACGGCCCAATTGTTTTGCCGGGAAAGACTGAGGCGGATGTGTTCCAAATCACCGGAATGGCGCACAGCATTTTCCAGAAGGTTAATGATCACCTGTTTGATGAGCAGCGCGTCCATGGGCAAATAGAGCAGGTCGTCCGTCAGATCCATCTGAATCTGGGCGGCGGAAAAGCGCCTGCGGATTTTCATAACCCCGGCTTCCGCCACCTCTTCCAGCATTTCCGGGCGTTTGTTCAGCAGCACGATGTGCTCCTGCAGCCGTGTGATAGACAGCAGGTTTTCCACCATGGAAATCAGGTCGTTGGCGTCATCCAGAATATCCTGCAGCAAAATATTATCCCGCTGCGGGCGGTCTTCCGCGCTGGAGAGCAAAACGGACGCGGCGCCGGAGATTGAGGTAAGTGGAGTGCGCAGGTCATGGGAAACGGCACGCAGGATATTGCTTCGAATGGTCTCACGGTCTTTTTCCAACTGAATGGTAGTTTTTTCCTGATTGAGCCGCTCGTTTAGTGTGTAGAGCGCTTTGGTATTCTGTTCCCGCTTTACGGCCTCTATGGCCTGAAGCTTTACCCGGGAGGTCAGAGCGCAGACAACGATGGAAACGCCCACCATGCTCACCATGGCTACGGGATAGCCTTCGAAGCTCAGGGAGAAGGCGGAATAGGGATACATAAAGTAATAATTGATAAAAAAGGTGCCGCATATCGAGGCAACAATCCCCCAAAAGTATCCGTTGGTCAGCAGGGAGATCAGGGTTACCGTTAACACGTAGATCAGAGCCGGGTTACGCTCTGAGCCGGCATAGACGCTCAGAATTTTGCAGGCCCAAAAGGCGGCAAGGAGCAGCAGCAGGGTAATCAAACCATCCTGCAGCCACCGGGGAATACGCTGTGTGCGATGATACCAGAATTCCTTAAGGCGTTGCAGCATGGACGAACACCTCCTCTGAAAAATAAACACAGTGTGAAAGGCTAATGAGATTATACCAGCAAATTTGATTTGCGTAAAGTCCAATGCACCTGCGCAGAAAAGGTTGAAAAGAGGGTGGCGGCATGGTAAACTAGGCAAAAGTTCTTGTGAGAACGCATATTTATTTTATAAACGGCTGATCAAAAAGATAAGATCGTTGGGAGGAAACTATGAAAGGAATTATTCTTGCAGCAGGAAAGGGGACAAGGCTCTATCCGATGACAAAGCCCGTTTCCAAGCCATTGCTCCCCGTTTATGACAAACCGCTGATTTATTATCCCCTCGCTGTTTTAATGCAGGCGGGGATTTCTGAGATATTGGTCATTGTTCCACCGGAGGAAACCAATACTTTTTTTGCTCTGCTGGGGGATGGCGGCCAGTTTGGGATACACATATCTTATGCCGAGCAGATGGTGCCCAGGGGGATTGCCGATGCGCTGCTCATCGGCCGTGATTTTGCCGGAGACGACCAGGTCTGTCTGGTGCTGGGGGACAATATTTTTTATGCGCCGAGGCTGTCCGATATCTTAAAACAGGCGGCCCGGCATTCTGTGGGGGCTACCGTGTTTGGATATTATGTGGAGGATCCGCGCCCATTTGGCGTAATAGAATTTGATCCCCAGGGGCGGGCCATCTCCATTGAGGAAAAGCCCCGCCACCCGAAATCAAACTATATTATTCCCGGATTATATTTTTACGATCAACAGGTTATGGAGATCACCCGGAATTTAAAGCCCTCTGCCCGGGGAGAGCTGGAAATTACAGATGTGAACCTGGAATATCTGCGCCGGGGGCAACTGCAGGTGGTGCCGTTGAAGAAGGATTTCACCTGGCTGGATGCGGGGACGGCAGACAGCCTGCTCTCGGCGGGGGAGCAGATTCGTAAAATCCAGGACCAGACGGGCCGCTATGTGGGCTGCCTGGAGGAACTGGGGCTTGAGGAGGGCTGGCTCACGGCGGAGCAGGTGCATGGAATTGGAAAAGGTCTGGATATGACGCTGTATGGAAAGTATCTTCAGGCGCTGTAGCTGAGTGGAGGGGAGGGGAATGAAGCATATTTTAATGATCACCACCGGCGGAACCATCGCCTCCCGGGAAAGCGGCAGCGGACTGGCCCCGGTATTAAATTCAGAAGAGCTGCTCGATTTGGTTCCGGAGGTGGGGACGTTGTGCCATGCGGAGACCCTTGCCCTCATGAATCTGGACAGCACAAATATAACCCCCGGGCACTGGCTGGAGATGGCGGGGGCGGTGCGTGGAAATTATGATGCTTATGATGGCTTTGTCATTACCCATGGGACAGATACGATGGCTTACACAGCCGCGGCGTTGAGCTATCTGATCCAGCGCTCCCCCAAGCCCATTGTGATAACCGGAGCCCAAAAATCCATCTGTGAGGACAGTACGGACGCAAAGCGGAATTTGACAGGGGCCTTTCGTTATGCCGCTGACGGCGAGTCCCACGGGGTAACGGTGGTCTTTGATGGAAAGGTGATCTCCGGCACCCGGGCGCGGAAGGAGCGAACCAGAAGCTTCAACGCCTTTTCCAGCGTGGATTACCCGGAGATCGCTGTCCTTCGGGACACAAAGCTGATCCGCTATTTGCGGGATATGGAATATGGGGATGAGCCGGTGTTTTTTGACCGGCTGGAACAGCGGATTTTGCTCCTCTCCCTGATTCCCGGAATGCAGGCGCAAGTCCTGTATGCTCTGAAGGACCGGTATGAGGGGTTGATCTTGCAGAGCTTTGGGATGGGCGGACTGCCTGGCAGCGACAGCGGAGAGCTGGCCGATGCGCTGGAGGAGTGGATTCTGGCGGGAAAAACCATTTTAATGATGACGCAGGTTCCTTACGAGGGGAGTGATATGGAGGTCTACCAGGTGGGTTACCGGGTCAAGCGGCGCTACGAACTGCTGGAGGCTTACAACATGACAACGGAAGCGGCGGTGACGAAGCTGATGTGGGCCATGGGCCAGACGAGGGAGGCAGAGCGCATCAAGCAGCTGTTTGATACGCCGGTTCAATTTGATCTGATCCGCTGATGGGATCAGGCGCCCGGACAAACCGGCGCAGGTTCAGCCCGGTGCCGCTGCGTCTGGCAGAGGACGGTGCGGGTTGCTATTTTCATCGATTTGTTGCATAATATACCGTATGAACTTTTTTGGGGGAGGTGTTTTGGTTGAGGCGTGTGCATCGGTCTGTTGCGGGACTGCTGTTGGCCTTGCTTTTGCTATCCATAGCTTTGCCGGGGAGCCTGGCAGTGGGAGAAAACAGAACTGTCACGGTTCTGTTTACGCATGATTTACATGCACATTTTTTGTCGCAGACGGCGGAAGACGGAGCGGAATCTGGTGGATTTGCCCGGCTGGCCGCCGCATTGGCCGCGGAGCGGGCCAGTTATCCTCAGGCGCTGACGTTGGATGCAGGAGACTTCTCTATGGGGTCGCTGATTCAAGCGCTGTACGCCACCCAGGCCCCTGAGCTTGTGACCATGGGGGCAATGGGGTATGACGCCACCACCGCCGGAAACCATGAATTTGATTACGGGGCATTGGACTTTGCAAATATGCTCAACGCGGCCAAGAACAGCGGGGCCCCGCTGCCCGCGCTTCTGATGGCGAACTATGTCGTGGACAAAGAGAATCCGAACCGGGAAACCGTGCTGCGCGCCATGTCCCGCTATGGGGTGTCGGAGACCATGCTCTTGGAACGGGGGAACGTGACCTACGGTATTTTTGGAGTTATGGGCGTCAACAGCGCGGAAGACGCGCCTGCTTCCGGATTTGTGCTGGAGGATGCGGCGGCGGCGTCTCAGCGCTGTGTAGATGCGCTGAAGGAGCAGGGAGCGGAATTTATCATTGCCCTGTCTCACAGCGGCACCAACGCCAATCCCAGGAAATCGGAGGATGAGCAGCTGGCGCGGACCGTGAGCGGAATTGACCTGATTATCTCCGGCCACACCCACACCACCTTATCGCAGCCTGTTGTGGTGGGGGACACTTACATTGTATCGGCAGGCGCCTATTGTGAAAATCTGGGTTCCGCTACCTTCGTGCTCGGCGAAGGGGAGAAGGCGCTGATTGATTACCGGCTGATTCCCATTGATGGGACCTTGCGGGAGGATGCCGGGATTGCCCAGCTGGTGGATACATGGAAAAAGCGGGTGAGCAGTGGATATCTGTCAGAATATGGATATACTTATGATCAGGTTCTGGCGTACGCCCCCTTTGACTTAACAGCGCCGGAGCATGGAGTTCAGGCGGCAAACAGCTTAGGGGAACTGGTGTCTGACGCATACCGGTATGCTGTGAAGCAGGCTGAGGGGGAGGACTACGTCCCTGTAGCGGCTGCCATCACGGCGGAAGGTTTGCTGCGCGCCTCGCTGCGGGAGGGGGAGATTACCATCTCCCAGGCCTTTGATGTGCTGCCTCTGGGCATTGGGGAGGATGGCCGGGCGGGGTATCCCCTGGTGTCCGTTTGGCTTACCGGAAAAGAACTCAAGGTAGTGCTGGAAATTGACGCGTCCATTGCGCCCGGTATGCCGGAAGCGCAGCTGTATCTATCCGGTGTGGAGTATCAGACCAATACGCTGCGCATATTTTTTAACCGGGTCACAAAAAGCGCGCTCATCCTTCCGGATGGCGGGATAGGGAAGCTGGAGGATGAGAAGCTCTACCGTGTGGTGACCGGTCTGTATTCCATTCAGATGCTTGCCGCGGTTGAGTCGAGATCATTGGGGCTATTCAATCTACAGCCCAAGGATGCCCAGGGAAATCCCGTCACCGATTTTACCCAGCATATCGTCCGGGACCGGTACGGCGGTGAAGTGAAGGAGTGGTATGCATTGGCCAGCTATCTGGAATCCTTCCGGGAGACGGATGGCGTGGCCAGTGTGGCTGCGCAATATGCCCAGCCGGACGGGAGAAAGGAGATCGTTTCCAGCCTGAACCCGGTTCTGATGCTAAAAAACGCCAACTGGCTTACCCTGGCTGCCGTGGTGGTTTTGCTGATATTCGGTGGGCTTTTCATATTTGCGGTGCGGAAAAGCGCGCGCTATCTCCGCAGGCGCAGATATGGGGGAAGCTTTAGGGGCCGCCGCCGCTGAAGCGAGATCATTCTGACAGGGCGGCGGCCCTATTTGAGAAAGAGGGAGAACAGATTGGTAAGATACCGTATTGCAAAAAAAACCGCGTTGACGCCGGACATCACCCGCATTTCAGTGGAGGCGCCATTGATTGCCGCCAAAGCCCGCGCGGGACAGTTTATCATCCTCCGCGTGGATGCGCAGGGAGAGCGCATTCCCCTGACCATTTCCAGCACGGAAGAGAATCTTGTTACCGTGGTGTTCCAGAGGGTGGGGGCGTCCACATTGGAGTTGGATGAACTGCAGGTTGGGGAGAGCCTGCATGATTTTGTCGGCCCGTTGGGCACCCCCACTGAAATGGAGGGGTATGGCCGGGTTGCGGTGGTTGGCGGCGGTTTGGGCTGCGCCATTGCGTTGCCTGTGGCCAAGGGACTGAAGGCCGCGGGAGCGCAGGTAGATTTAATCGGGGGCTTTCGCAGCAAGGATATCGTGATTTTAGAGGAAGAGATGCGGGAGGCGTCCACCGCCCTTCACATTTGTACGGATGACGGAAGCTGCGGCTACAGTGGTTTTGTGACGGGAAAGCTGGAGGAGCTCATTCAGTCCGGCGTGCGCTTTGACCATGTGTTTGCCATTGGCCCCCTGGAGATGATGAAATTCACCTGTAAGCTCACGGAGAAATATGGTATTCCAACCACAGTGAGCATGAACCCCATTATGATTGACGGCACCGGAATGTGCGGCTGCTGCCGGGTTACCATTGGAGGAGCGGTGAAGTTTGCCTGCGTGGATGGCCCTGACTTTGATGGGCACCAGGTGGACTTTGACGAGTGTATCGCCCGCAACGCCACATATAAGGACTTTGAGGCCAGGCAGAAGGAGAGGCACCTTTGCCGGTTGGGAGGAGGTGCTATGCATGGCTAATATGCAGAGGAGTAAGACCGCCATGCCCGAGCAGGAGGCGCAGGCCAGGAGCCGGAATTTTCTGGAGGTGGCTCTGGGGTATGATCCCGGGCTGGCCGGCTGTGAGGCGGGGCGGTGTATTCAATGCAAGAATGCGGCCTGTGTGGCCGGGTGCCCAGTGGGAATTCCCATTCCGCAATTCCTGGCCAAGGTGCGGGATGGAGATATGGAAGGGGCCTATCAAATGCTCAGCGATGCCAACGCGCTGCCCGCCATCTCCGGGCGGGTGTGTCCTCAGGAGAGTCAGTGTGAGGGGAAATGCGTCCGCGGTATTCAGGGGGAGCCGGTGGGAATTGGCCGGATAGAGCGCTTTGTGGCCGACTGGGCCGCGGCCCGCGGCCTCTCCAATGTGCAAACCGCACCCAAAAACGGGCGCAAGGTCGCCATCATTGGCTCCGGCCCCGCGGGTCTGACCTGCGCTGGCGAATTGGCCCGTATGGGCTATTCGGTCACCGTGTTTGAGGCGTTTCACCTTCCCGGCGGCGTTTTGAGCTATGGGATTCCGGAATTTCGCCTGCCCAAGGACATTGTGATGAGAGAGGTCTCTAACCTGGAGAAAATGGGTGTGGAAATTCAGCTGAATATGGTCATTGGCAAGGTGCTCACCATCACCGATTTATTTGAGATGGGCTATGAGTCGGTGTTCATCGGTTCCGGCGCCGGCCTGCCCCAGTTTATGAAGATACCGGGAGAGACCTTGGTGGGGGTGTATTCCGCCAATGAGTACCTGACCCGCATTAACCTGATGAAGGCATACCAGAACGACAGCCGGACCCCCGTCCACCACTATCAAAAAGTGGCGGTTGTGGGTGGAGGAAACGTGGCCATGGACTCTGCCCGCTGTGCCCGCCGCTTGGGGGCGGAGGTCCATATCGTCTACCGGCGCAGTGAGGCGGAACTCCCCGCCCGGCTGGAGGAAATCCACCATGCCAAGGAGGAGGGAATTGTGTTTGATTTCCTGACCACTCCGGTTTCCGTGGAGGGCGATGAGACGGGCAGGGTCAAGGCCATCACCTGCATGCGAATGGAATTGGGTGAGGCGGACGCCTCCGGCCGCCGCCGCCCTGTCCCGGTGCGGGGAAGTGAGTTCACCATGGAGGCGGACGCGGTGATTATGGCCATTGGCACCTCTCCAAACCCAATGAGTTACCAGGGGACCCCCGGCCTGGAGCAGAATCAATGGGGCTGTGTTCAGACGGATGAGAATGGACGCACCTCCCGGCCCGATATTTTTGGCGGCGGTGACGCCGCTACCGGAGCCGCCACCGTCATCCTGGCCATGGGAGCCGGGAAGCAAGCGGCAAAATCCATTGATGAATATATCAAAAGCAAGACCTGAGTCGCGAGCCTGTCATACGATGCAAAAAGAGCGGGGGGCACGAACCATCGTGCCCCCCGCTCAGGCTGTCAAAAAACTCTTTTTTGACAGCCAATTGCCTCGCAGAGTTTCCGCTGAATGGCGGAAATAAAATGGAATCTGTCATTTCCGGGGGCGTGTACCTGGGAAATGACACTGCTCACGCAAGGAAGTGTGCGAACTCCGAAGGAGTGAGTGCGCGCACTTGCGTGCACGCGGCGCCCCGTCCCCTCAAACAAGTGGCACGGCCACTTGTTTGACACTCACAGCGGGGGGCACGAACCATCGTGCCCCCCGCTGTTACGTCTGAAGGATCCCTATTCCTGCTGAGGGGCAAACAAGGTGCGGTAATAATCCAGATCCAGAATGGCGGCGGAATAGGCCACCCGGTTTTGTACCTCAGCCAATGTTTCTGTCAGGTAGCTCTCAGGAAGAGTGACTCCGTCCCTTGGGAAGAACTGATCCAGTTTGGCATTGTATTCGCCCAAGTCGGAGATAAAGCTATAGTCAGAGAAAATGACGAGTCCCGGGGCATCGGACAAAATGTCCCTTCCGGCCATGAGCCGCGAGTCATAGTCCAGGCCAAACAGGTTGGAGAGGGTGGGGAGTATATCAAGGCTGGCGCAGTAATTTTCTATCGGGATTGGCTGCTCCATTTCGCTATTCCATATAATTAGGGTATTCTCATAGATCTCAAGGGTGGGATTGACCGCGTGCCCCAGAAGTTCGCTGTACTGCTCGTCATTGAGTCCATAGGGGTAGTGGTCGCCTGAGAGGACAATCACCGTGTCCTCCAGGCGTCCGGCTGCGTCCAGCTGCTCAATCAGGCTTTGCATGGCCAACTCCAGCTCCATCTGGCAGGCAAGGTAGCAGCGTACCGGCTCAGAGTACGGCAGATCCTTCACCTGCGCCCAGTGGCGCCGGCACATGGCGTTTTCTTCTAAATTATAGTTTAAATGGCCGCTGACGGTGAGACAGTAGACGGCAAACTGTTCTTCCCCCACAAATTGCGGGACGATCTTCTCCATCATCTCCAAGTCGGAGGGAGGCCAGGTTTCCTCCAATTCCAAGCCCTTGCCCAGAGCGTAGTACTCATACCCCATGTTGGGATACGACTGGTCGCGGTCATAATATGTATAGGTAAAATTATGATAGGCCAATGTGCGGTACCCAAGCAGACCAAGCTGGTTTCCCATAGCAAAAGGCATATAGTTATCTGAGGACTGGGAATAGCTCCAGACCCCGGATTTGGGGATCAGCCCGGTGGTGGTCACATACTCCCCATCGGAGGTGGAGATGCCCCACAGAGGAGTGTAAAAGTGCTCAAATTGGAAGCCCCCGTTGGCCAGCATCCAAAGGGTTGGGGTGCGCTCCTGGTCTATGGCCAGGGTACAAAACCCCTCGGCCACAATCCACACCAGATTCTTCCCCTGAAAGTACCCTGTCCACTCATGTTTACTGGTGGGCTGAAGTGCGGAGAAATATTGGTGCATATCCAGGGTGATTTGATTCCCCTCCTGCGTGGCCTGGGCAATCAAGGCATCAAAATCCAACTCCATCGCATTGTATTCCTGAGGAGAAAAGACAGGGGCAGCGTCCTCGTGGGAGTCTCCCATGCCGACCAGCGAGGAGTCGAATTGGGAGGAGGCGCCGGACGCATTTTCGTGGTCGGTGGGGATGCCAAAAACCACCCGGCGAATCTCCAGCGTGGTCTGGGTCAAAACCCCGAAATTTCTGGCCTCCAAGTCCGGCGTTGCGGTCCAGAGATAGATGTACCGCAGAGACAGCGCACCCCCGCCGCACAGGAGCACCAGAGCAACGGTGGCGAGATAACTACCCAGAGAGAGGAAAAGCCATCGGACGCGTCCGGTTGCTCCGCAGAGATATTCCGGAAGGATCTTACGGCGGAAAATCCAGGCTGCAGCCAATGGCAGAGACATCATAAGCACGGGAAACCAGTTCATGGCGATTTCACCCACGGCCATACCGCCAAAAGCTCCAGCCACCATTGTGAGCTTGGTTAGTGAAAAAATGGTGAGAAAGGTTTTAAACAGTCGGAAATAAATGGCTTGCGCCCCAATCCAAAGGGAGATCAGCGCCACACAGAGGAAAAGCCGCCGCCGCCCTTTGCGCCAATGCACGCCGGCGCAAAACTGCCCCAACAGCAAGCTGAACGGAATGGTAAAGAGCAGTGTGAACAGCGCGCTGGTCCATGACAGAGAACCAAAGCTATACAGCTTAAAAAAGAGCTCCTCATAGTAAATAACAGCTCCAAAAAACAGGGAGGGGGGGAGCATCCGGCGCCATTGGATCGAGGTGCCGGGCCGCCATATTCTCTTGTAGGACTTGGTTGCCAGTGCCATAATGTCTGCCTCCAGCAGCTTGATTTTCTTCTGTGGGCTATTGTAACCTTTTGTGTGTCCACTGTCAAATGTAAGGATTGGAATGCAAAATTTTTTGCTGGAATGCATTTTTTTAAATTTAGTTCATTTTCTTTCTTTTTTCTAACAATAAAATGGAAAATTTTTTAAAAAAGTTGCAATAGAATAAAGATTTCGTAAAAATATCAGCTTGCAAAGATAAGCTTGTTCTGGTATGATTGCATTTACAATTTATTCATATTTTGTTTGACATGGAAGTTCTATGCCTGCCTGACGGTGTAAACCATCCGCATTCCGATGGAACAGGCGGCAGAGCCATTGGTCTTATAAAACGGTTTTGTTTTGTGCAACCGGATAGGAGGGGAGCGCTTGAGTTCAGTGCGGCAGAGATTAGAGCACCGGCTTTTGGATGCCTTTGCTGGCTATTATGATATTGACCGGCGGGAGGATGAACCCTCCCTGTTGGCTCTTTGCAGCTATCACTCCAGAGACAGCCGGTATGTCCTGGTGAAGCGGGCGGAGCTTTGGGCGGCGGAACGGCATGAATATTTGTATCTCTTCTCCTCTCCCCAGATGGACGATGGACAGGTGGAGCGGATCTTCCGATTTGTGCTGGAGGATGGGCAGCCGCGTATTACACCCAACAGCCAGCATATGTGTACTTATCTCACCGCGCTCATATTATGTGATGAAATGGATGCGCAGACCCCTGCGCTGCTTCAGAAGCTAAAGGGGCGCAAAAATTTTAAGCTATCCCTCCATGGATGGATGGAGTTTAGAATAGCCGCTGTGGATCTGTCCAACGGCGCCGTAGTCACCAACCGCTGTGGCCGCGAGCTCGGCAGGGAGATACAGCGGTTGGTGTCGCCTGTGTTAAAAAACTGTAGTAAAGGAGAGGAGAAACCAAAATGAATGCTGTATTGGTTCTTCTAATCGGAATTGCCATCTTGGTCATCGCTTACTTCACGTATGGAAAGTGGCTGTCCACCCAGTGGGGAGTGGATGAAAAGCGGCCGACTCCGGCCCATGAACTGGAGGACGGCGTGGACTATGTTCCCGCAAAGGTTCCCGTGCTTATGGGTCATCACTTTTCCTCTATCGCCGGCGCAGGCCCAATCAATGGCCCCATCCAGGCCGCGGTATTTGGCTGGGTTCCTGTTATGCTTTGGATATTGATCGGCGGTATCTTTTTTGGAGCGGTCCACGACTATGGCGCGTTGTTTGCGTCCATTCGGCACAAGGGCCAGTCTATTGGTGAGGTCATTGCCGCCAACATTGGCAGCCGCGCCAAAAAGCTTTTTATTATCTTTTCCTATCTGACCCTGATTCTGGTGGTGGCGGCTTTCGCCGCCATCGTGGCGGGCACATTTGCAATTTCCTATGACAAGACCACCGGTGAAGTACTGGCGGCGGCCACGGAGACCAATGCCTCAGTCGCGATGATCTCTTTGCTGTTTATTGTGATGGCCGTCATCTTTGGCTTTGCCGTATACCGCAGAGGCGTATCCATCGGGATTGCAACCGTGGTGGGCATTGTAGGTATCATCGTGTGCCTGGTCATTGGGCTGAACTTCCACCCCATTTATCTGGACTCCAACATTTGGATGATTCTTTTGGGGATCTATATTCTGATCGCCTCGGTGGCTCCTGTATGGATTTTGCTTCAGCCCCGCGACTATCTCAGTTCCTTCCTGCTCTATGGTATGATCATTGTGGCGGTTGTCGGGATCATTGGAGCCGGACTGATGGGGCAAAACCTGGATATGCAGATTCCCGCGTTTACCGGTTTTGTGGATACCATGACCGAAAGCTCTCTTGGCACACTATTCCCGGCCCTGTTTGTCACCATCGCCTGTGGCGCCATTTCCGGCTTTCACTCTCTGGTGGGGTCCGGCACCACCGCAAAGCAGCTGGACCGGGAGCAGGACGCGCGCCCCATCGCATATGGCGGTATGCTGATTGAATGCGCGCTGGCTTTAATTTCCCTTTGCGCTGTGGGCTACGTGTGGACGGAATTTTCTGCGCGCACGCTGACCACACCCACTCTGGTTTTCTCCCATGGCCTGGCCAGGATGGTCGCCACCATTCCGGGACTTGCGGGAACTCAGGCTGTGGTTCAGTCCCTGCTGGTTCTGGCCGTATCCGTATTTTGCCTGACCTCTCTGGATACCGCCACCCGCCTGGCCCGCTACATGTTCCAGGAGTTCTGGCTCAAGCCCGGGGAGACCTATAAGGATGTCAATGGGGTGCGTAAGGTATTGTGCAATCCCTATGTTTCAACCGCGATCACCGTTGTGATCGGGATTGCTTTAGGGATGGGCGGTTATTCCACCATTTGGCCGCTGTTTGGCGCTGCCAACCAGCTTCTGGCCGCGCTGGCGCTGCTTGCGGTTGCCGCCTGGCTGGGAAATATCGGCCGCAATAATAAGATGTTCCTCTTTCCCATGGCCTTTATGTTGGTGGTGACGCTTACTTCACTGGTACAGACCATTATGGCCAAGATCCGGGTCATCGGCACAAACGGCGTTACCGCAGCCCCGGCGATTCAAGCGGGGCTGGCCGCAGTCCTCTTTGTGCTGGCCATCATTCTGGCGATTGAGGGCATTCAAACATTGGTCAAACATGAAAAGGCGGAAAAGTAATCCTTTTTTAAGTATGTAAAAAAAGGAAACCGCGAGCCCCAACATCAGGGGCTCGCGGTTTCCTTCTGGTCCGAATCTCGGATCAGAAACATTCCGCATGGTTTGATCGCGCGCGGCGCGTATGAGATAATATGTGGCGTGCTGCCCAGCGCCGCCTCGCGAATGCCCTGCTTGTCATATTATCCATGTTTTTTTGGACGGTCCAGGACGATCAATACGCCGCAGAGTGCGGCCAGCACACCACCGATGAAGAGGGCGCAGTTGCGGAAAAAAGTCTGGGGAAGGATCAAAATGACGGCATCGGTACGCCAATCGAACAGCCAGTTGTCCTTCCCCGGGAAGAAGATGCGGTGAAATACGGTGAAGGCGCGGTCAAAATCCGTTGCCGCCAGAATGCCCACCAACAATAACGTGCAGATCAGTCCAATGGCAGCCCAAAAGCCGGGCCCATGCCCCCCAAAGCGGTAGGGGCGCAGCTTCTGCCGGGAGAACAAAAGCAAAAGGAGCAGCAATCCGGCGGTGGCGGCAAGCAGCCTCAGATCCAACAGAAAGAGCGCGCGCACATCCTCAAAGTGCGCTTTGCCGGACTCAGACCAGGGGAGCACGCCAGTTGAAAAGTCCGTACGCAGTCCAAGGCAGAAATCCAGCATCTCGTCATACGCGTGGGTAATCTCGGCTTGTGACAGTCCGGTGTACTCCTCTAGTCCCAGCGGTGCAATATGGGCATAGTAAAATGGCCGGCACAAAATTGGGGCTGCAATGGAGGCTGTCAACACGATACAGGCCAAAAGAAGCGCGGTGAAAACCGTGAAAAGCTTGCTCTGTTTCATCGAATTACCTCCACAGTGAGTGGATATTGCCCGGACAGGACAATCAGTACTTGCCCTGGCAGATAGAAAATCCACATGCCCCACTCCGCAAATGTATGGAGCCAGCCCGGAAGGGAAAGAGGGAAATTGAACAGCCCTACGCAGAGGTCGCAGCAGAAAAAAAGCAATAGCCCCCAAAAAAACAGCTGCCCCTCTTTCCCGGAAAGGGTGACCCCCTGCAAGAGATTGACGAAAAAAAATGAGATATACAGGGCGGCCGCGCCAGTCAATTCGTCCAGCAAATGAAATTCGTTCAAGAACAGCAGAAGCAGGACAAACAGCGCAACTCGCATGGAAAGCCAGGCCCTGCCCTGCTTCGCCTGGCTCATGCGGATCAGATAAACAACCTGCACAGCATAGAACACCATCACACCGAACAAACTATGGTTCAGAAAAAACAGAAGGGTCAGATCTGCCACCAAGGTGAGACATAGACCCAAAGCCACAAGGCGGTCGCCGCCAAAGGCGGCGCTGAGCAGTGCCGCCACGGCGCAGAGCACAATGGACAGGTATTTTACCACTGGGGCGGCTTGAGCATAGTTCATCCGGTCCAGCCAGAGAAAAAGGCAATATAACATTCCCTCCAGCCCGAGAAAGACGGCGATACACCGCCGCCGCAGTAGCTCAGTCAGCACATGAGAACCTCCGATATGGTAGATTTTTGTTTATGTCGTCTTTGGCCCGGCGGGTGGATGGAGTGCCGTCATTTGCTTATAAAAATCCAATGTATGAAAGCCGCGCTCCATTTGCGTCAGCAGGTAGGCCTCGGTGAGTGCGGCAAGCTGCTCCAGGGAGGCGGGATCCAGTTGGAAGGAAAAGCTCCGCTTGGCGCTTCCCCAAGCGATGTGGCGCAGGGCGGCAAGCGCGCCGGCGTTGACCGGCACTGTGATACCGCTGTCCGGCATGCTGCGGCAGGCGGTGCAGTGAAGCACTCCGTCCCGTAAGTGGAACCGGCCCTGTGCTGGTTCCTTACCACAGATGGCACAGGGTTCCAGCATAGGCGTATAACCGGATAGGCACATGAGCCGCAGCTCAAACACGGCTTTCACTTGGGAGAGAGGGAGTTCTCCCTGTTCCAGGATATGAAGACTGTTTAAAAGCAATGAGAGCAGCTCCGGAGAGGTTTCTCCCTCCACGGCCAGAAGTTCTGTCAGCTGGGAGAAATAGCAGGCCAGGGAAAACTGAATTAAATCGCCCTGTACGCCGGTAAACAGCCGCTGGGCTGTGGCCTCCTTGATGGACCAGCGCCCCTGGTGCTCATATAATACCATATCGGACCAGGATAAAAGCTGACTGCTTGCCGCCAAAGGGCTGTTTTTCCGCCGGCAGCCCCGGCTGGTGACAGTGAGCTTTCCCGCCTCCCGGGTCAGGAGCGTGAGAATTTTATCTGCCTCCTTGTAGCTGACTTCTCGTAATACCAGGGCCTGAGTGGTTATGTGCATAGACACCTCCCACAGGTCAGGGGGAGCGTTTCCACTCCCCCCGTTTTAGTCAGAAGCTGTTTTTCAGCTGTCGTTCGGCCCGAAAACTGGTGGACGTCAAGGGGAGAAAAGCGGTTTGCGCTTCTTCAAGCGGGGGATGCTCCCGGAGCTCTGCTTTCCGGGCGGCTAGATATGCCTGCGGCAGCCCGGTGGCAAAAAACAGCTTCCAAAACGGATCTGATATCATGTTGCGCCACCTCCTTCTAATGGATAGGATTTGAAGGAGATGAGAAAGTTATAAGAGGTAAAATTTGTGCAAGCAAAGGTTGGTTAGATATCCTCTGAGATGGGCATGGGGGCGGACTTCTTTTCCGTGTTGGTCTTGGTGTAGCATTCCCCCAGCGCTTCCAGGGCAATGTCCTGACCTTCCAGCAGGGCGGTCATCCCAACCAGTGTCTGTTCTACCTGCTTGAGCTGCTGGCTTGAGTGCGCCACAGCGGCGTCCACCTGGCTGCGCAGCCGGGCGTACTCCCGGGATACTCTGCCAATCCACTGCTCCATCTGGGTGCGCAGCGCCTGTGCCTGACGCTCGGCATCATCCAAAGCCTCCTGCGCCCGGCGGTGGGCGTCCAGCTCCACACCGGCGGTGCGCTCCTTGATGGCGGAGTAGGCCAGGGCATCCGGCTGGAGCTGGAGGACCTGCTGCTCCAGCTGGGAGAGGCGAAGTCCCTGAACATCTAGTTTGGAAGCGGCGTCAAAAAGTGCCTCCTCCCGCGCTGCCAGATCCTGCTGCAGGGAATCTCGCTGAAACGTCAGCGATTCCTGTTGTTCGCGCAGGGACGTAAGATCCGCCTGAGACTGGCCCTGCTGAACGGTGAGGGTTTGAAGCTGATGTTGCGCAGACTCCAGTTTGCGCTGCATTTCCTGAAGCAGCTCACTGTGCTCCTTGGCGCTTTTCTCCAGGAAATCCAATACATCTTGTTTGTGAAACCCGCCAAACGTGGCGTTACGGAAGGGATGGTCCATAGCGTGCACCTCAAACTCTGCCCGGTGGGGCGTGTCGTTTTTTGCCGATGAATGCGTCTCATATTTATTTTCAGAATATTATAGCATAATTCGACTGGGAATACAATTCTTTTGCTGTGGTGCGCGGAAATCTGTTTCTCAACAGTCCTTTCTCTAGCCGGAAAGAGAAAGAACGGGTTGAGATTCCCTTGTTTTTTTGATATGATAACCACATAGCAAGAGGAACTCGGAGGTGTGCAGTGGAAGACATTCTAAACAGAGCCATGCCCATACTGAAACCGCTGTGGGCAGCTGGTGCGCAGGCCTATCTTGTGGGAGGATGCGTGCGGGACACACTGCTGGGTCGTCCTGTCCATGATTTGGATGTTGCGACCTCCGCCCTGCCGCAGCAGGTAAAGGAGATCTTTGCCGAGTGCCGCGTTGTAGATACTGGAATAAAATATGGCACGGTGACGCTGGTGTGTGCTGCGGGAGCGGTAGAGATCACCACCTTTCGCCGGGAGGGGACCTACTCCGACCACCGAAGGCCGGATGGAGTCTCTTTTACGTCCAGCCTGGAAGAGGACTTGAAGCGGCGGGACTTTACCATCAACGCCATGGCGCTTGGCGCCGAGGGGCTGGTGGATTTCTTTGACGGACAAGGGGATCTGAGGGCGGGGCTGCTGCGCTGTGTGGGGGATGCGGATGCCCGCCTGCGAGAGGACGCGCTGCGCGTCTTGCGGGGGCTGCGGTTTGCGGCAACTCTGGATATGGAGCTTGAGGAGGCGACCGCCCGCGCCATTGAACGCAACGCGCCAATGCTGGCGGGCATTGCCCAGGAGCGCATTACAGTGGAGCTGATGCGTATTTTGTGCGGCGATGCGGCGGGGCGGGTTTTGGTGGATTTTCCCGGGGTCATGGAGATTCTGATTCCAGAGCTGGGACCCAGTATTGGATTTGATCAAAAAACGCCCTATCACTGTTATGATGTTTATACCCACTGCGTAAAGGTGATAGAACATGTGCCGCCCAAGCTGGCGCTGCGCCTTGCGGCCCTGCTGCATGATGTGGCGAAGCCCGCCACCTTTCAGCAGGACCAGACGGGTGTGGGACACTTTCCGGGGCATGCCCTGGCTGGGGCTGAGATGGTGGAAACTATTTTACCGCGGCTGCGGCTGGATAAGCAGACACAGCGCGATGTTCCCCTGCTCATTGCACACCATTCTATGATACGTACGCTTCAGGTGCAGGAGGTTCCCAAGCTGCTGGCGCAGCTGGGGCCGGAGCTGTTTTTTGACCTGGTTGATTTGGGATATGGAGACAGCCGGGCCAAGCCCGAGCCGGAGGTCTCCCTGGAGAAGCATTGGGAGCGCCTGCGTCAGACAGCCAAGCTTGCGCTGAACCGCGGCATTTGCCTCGATGTGAAGGATCTGGCCGTGGATGGCGGAGATGTGATGGCGGCCGGTTTCTCCGGAGTGGAGGTGGGCATGGTACTGCGCACGCTGTTGAATTTGGTGTTGGAAGGGGATATGGAAAACCAACGGAAACTCTTACTCCGGCAGATCGCCCGGATGAGGGGGCAGATGCCGCAGCCGGAGGGGAGACAACGTTAGGAGAGAACTCATTTTTTGATCCATGAGACTTGCTCCATTGTAAAATGGCTCATACTATGTAGACACAAAAGACCGGTTAAGCCACCTGTTTCATGCTATGGAACAGGTGGCACAGGCTGTCAAAAAACTCTTTTTTGACAGCCAATTACCTGGCAGAGTTTCCGCAGAATGGCGGAAACAAAATGGGAGCTGTTATTTTCGGGGGTGTGTACCCCGGAAATGACACTGTTGCCCTGTGAAAAAATAACGTTGGAGGATCAATGATAACAGACGGGGTGATGTCCTTCAGCGCGGTATACTTGTTTTTTTGTTGTAAAAACGATTTTTTTGACTTTTTTGGATATCTATGGTATATTAATATAAATTAATTTTATCTAATAAAATAAACAAAAAAGAAATAAAATAGTATTTGACAAGTTCGTGAATATTTAATATAATTTTAGAGAATAATACAAAAAAAGGAGGTGATGACGATGTTTTCAAAATTTGAGTTGGAAATTATGAAGCTTTTATGGAGTGAAAGGAGAGAACTCACAAAAAAGGAAATTGTAGATCTGACGCCGAATAAATCTTGGAAGCCCAACACCATTCACGCGCTTTTGAATAATCTTCTGGCAAAAGACGCAATCCAGGTGATCGGGCTGAAGCGCTCAGGTAAAGTTTACTCCCGGACTTATATCCCTGTTGTAACGGAAGAGGTCTACACGGCGGAACATTTGGAAGAGACGCTGCCCCAAAGTGTAAACCTTGTGGGGGTCTTTTCCGCCATGGTGGATCGCGAAGGCGTGAGCCGTGAGACGCTGGATGAACTGCGCAAGATGATAGAGAAAAAAATTGGGGAGTTGGATCAATGACTCTGTCCTATTATTCTTTTCTGATGGCCATCACTTGGTTTAGTGTCTTTATTCTGGTGGGCGATTTTCTACGAAAGAAAACGGGATTTTTGCTTTATTACAGTGTAGGGGTGCTACTGGTCTTAATTGGACTGAGCATTTTGCGCCTGTTTCTTCCGATAGAGTTCCCGTTCACCATGGTACTGCACTCTGAGGATATTTTTCCAGTGATACAGGCGGTTTTGACGTATCCGATTCTTACCTTGCAGGGCTTTTCTATTACGATAATAACGCCGTTTGTCGCTGTTTGGGCCGTTGGCAGCTTGCGGTTTCTCGTGCAGTTGATCCGCCGGCTCAAACAGGATAGCATGGTTCTGGATACCTATTACGAGGTGGAGGACGAGCGGGCAAGGCGCTATCTGGAGGAAATCGTTGCCTCAACGAAACCCGGGCAACAGTACCGACTGATCGTATCGCCTGAGATTGCGGCACCAGCTGTTGTCGGCTTTTGGAGGCCGACCATCCTGCTGCCGAAGACCAATTTGGACGATGAAAGCCTGCAGTATTTTGTGGCCCATGAGTGGCGGCATTTTCTAAACCGCGATCAGTGGATCAAGCTTTTGGTGGATTTGCTGCACTGCGCGCTTTGGTGGAATCCGGTACTCCAGCCGCTGAGGGATAATTTGTTCCAGGTGCTGGAAATTCGCTGTGATCTAGGTGTGACGCGTCATTTGGACGAGTTGAAAAAACAGAATTATCTCTTGGCCATTGTTAACGCCTTAGAGTGCACCAACGAGGCCAATGACCCGGTGCGGGGCGTGACCCAGGGCTTTTGGATGGCCGGTGCAACCACAAAGGACGAGGCGGTCAAACAGCGATTTGAGATGATCAATAAATATCAGCATGACATCAAGCGCGACACAGTTGTTTTTGTCGCGGCGGTTTTGTTTGCCTTTATCCTCTCCTATTTTGTGGTTGTTCAGCCGTATTACCCACCGCCAGCAGATAATGTGACCTTGTCAGCGAATGCCGGTACGGAGCGTTTTTACATCATTGCGCATGGTGATGGATCTTATTCCATGATGAGTGAAGGAGTATTTGTCGATTCCATTGCACCAGAGGATTTGTCTAAGCCACCCTATAACGCATTAACAATAATTGAAGAATGATGGAGGTAATTAGTATGAAACGTAAGTTATGCCAGGGAATCGCGGGCCTTTTGTGCGCGGTGAGTATGATTGGGTGTGTGCCCGCCTTTGCGGTGGAAGCAGTACCAGTGCTTGTCAGCGCAGAACAGACCACATCGTCCACTATGTCAACCTTTGCCATAGAGTATGAGTGGGTCTATTATCTGATCGATGGAGTGTATTACAAGCGCAAGTGGAATTCTACATACGGAAGATGGGAGACAGACTACATTAGGTGTGGTTAAACGAGAACCGAACGAAGAGTGCCCGCGCTGTCCTGAGCAGTGCGGGTTCCTTTTTCAAATCGCGTTCCGGATGCGGATTGTTCAGGTCGCTTCTCTGCGATACGGCAAGGGCAATCAAATTTTAAAAAGTTCAAATGACTTGAAAGTTGACCACCGCCATCTAAATTTAATCCACTGGCTACTTTTTTTGAAAAAAAGAAGATTTACAAGGGAAGAATTGCTATATGAAAGACTTTTTAATCAGTTACAATCAAATGGATCAAGAAGTAGCTGAGTGGATTGCGAATTTGCTGAAGGGTCAGGGGTATGAGGTGGCGGTGAAGGTCGGGAAATACCAGGCATGGGAGGGGCTGGTAGAACAGATACAGACCATGCTGCACGGCTGGGAGCACTTTGTCCTTCTCTTGTCTGATGCCTATTTGGAGGAGGAGTACGCCAAGCTGGAGTGGGGAGTTGCCCTGTGCGGGATTCCAGACGGGGTTCAGAGCCGGATCATTCCAATTCGAATTTCCAGTGTCAGACGGAAGGGGCTCTTGACCTGCGGTGACTGTATTGATATTTATAATATGGATCGGAAACGCGGGGAAGAAAAGATCTTGAAAGAGCTTCGGCAGGACAGGGCGAATGAGGCCCGCCGGTTTGCCTACTCTAACGGATTCGGATATGGCGTGCGTGAGAGAGTGTGCTTGAATACGCATGTGTTTCCAAAGCCATTGAGGCGCAATGTGGAGGATCTGCTGAGTCAGCGCATGCTCAATGGTGATGCTGCGGCAAGAGAATTGTTGTACCAGCACAATCTCAGGTTGGTGATCAATATGATGCGAAGATATCGCAGCTATGCCAGAGAGATTGAGGTGGATGTGTTGTTTCGGGTGGGCTGCCAGGGACTGAGCAAGGGTTTGGATACCTTTGGCGAGACGGAAAAGAAATTTTCTGCTTACCTATCCAGATGTATTGAACGTGAAATATTGAAGATGCTGCCTGAGAAAGTACAGGCATCGCTCTATTGAGGTGGTTTTCCGGCCGGGCGGGGAGATGAGGGGCTCAGTGCTCCCATCCGGTGGCGGTTGACCATACGCAATAACGCCTATGCATTGACAGCAGATTCCTTTTCTGCGCGCATATGCTTGCCTGTTATTATGCCCTTTATTGATCAAAAAGCAGATGTTCTGAAAACACCGGATTTTCAGAACATCTGCTTTTTGATTTTCATCAGAGCCTCCGGCGGAAAGGATAATCGGGATCAAAATCGATTGTAAGCGGAGTATTGGTGTGATAGAATAAAAAAATGATTGATTGGGACACTGGGGAACATGGATATGAGATTGCATGAGACAGGACAGAGGCGGACGGTGGTGTGACCGGGTACAAGCCGCTTTATGAAGCTGAGGGAGCGGTATCCTCAATAAGAACCTGTATCCCCAGCTAAAAACACCGTATCAACGGCGCTTTTTCTGGCATACCGCGTTAAATTTTTTTAAAATAAACCAATGATTTCTGCAAAAATTTGCCTTGCCTGGCAAAAAAATCCTTTGCTGCTTCGGCAGTTCCATCTGTGAATACAGGTTCTAAGACACGGAACAAAAGGGAGGCGATGATTTGATTCAGCTGTTTAAGCGTAATAGTATTTTTGTCGGCATTTTTGCTGTGCTGCTGGTCATTGCGGCGGTGACAATTTCCGGCTATGGATATTTTGTCAATGTAACCGCCTCCAGAGACCACCGTGAGCAGATACACCAGTCAAATTTTGACGGGTTGAGACAAAGCGCCAATACGCTGACTACCGCACTGGGGTTTTTGCAGCAGGGTATGCGGCAGATGCTTTGGAGTAAGGAGTTTTTGCAATACGGCATCTCTCCGCTGTCCGGGAATGACGCTGTGGAATACGGCCTGCTCAGCAGCTTGGAAAACGCCGCGGAAAGCCAGGGGCTGCTGACTCAGATCCTGTTTTATTCCCCCTATGCCAATACTGTTTTCACATCGGACCGTGAAAAACACCGCCTGGTTGATTTTCAGGACGTCTCCATGCTCCAGCGCCACCGGGAGAGGCGGTCCCAGTGGTGCCAGTTGAGCCAAGACATGTATTTTGATCTTTTTGTTTGGCAGAACCGGCTGATTTTAGCCATGGACTTTGTACTGTCTGAGCCCGTTGCCACAATGGTGTTTGAACTTGACACTGAGGCGCTCTATGGTCTGGTTGGGAGCGATCTCTACCTGTTTGGGGAAAATGGTTTGGCGGTGGGGGACAACTGGAGCCAAAAAACCGGAAGTAGCCACATAGATGCCGGCAGCAGTGAAATCCTCCTGTGGGAGGGGGGCGAGCCTCAGGGGAGCCGGGTGCAGTACTATGCGTGTGCGGATAGCGGCAGCGGCATGTTGCTGCTCAAGGAGATTGACCCGGTGAGCTTGAATTTAGACCTCTCTGAGGTTATGGCGGTGATGCTGCCCAGCTGTGTTGTTTTTTTAATCATTGCGCTTCTGGGGGCCGCCCTGATTACACAGCGGATTTACAAACCCATGAACCATTTGGTGAATCTGACATTGGAGGCCCGCGGCCCCGGCAGTCAGCTCCAGCTTCAGGCCCAGGGGAAGGATGAGCTTGACTACCTGACCCTCATCTATACCGACACAATGCACCATAATATCAAAATGCGGCAGGCGCTCACCCATCTGACAGATGACATGCTGGAGCAGACGGTACGCAACCTGATTCTGGGCAAGGAGATGGAGGAGGGCTATTTGGAGGAGGTGTTCAGTGTTTTGAATACCACCATTCAGTCTGATTGCTATTGCACCGTGCTTGTATGCAAACGGATGAAGTCGCCGGAGCATGTGGTTGCTCTGAGAGAGCATAATTTTTACTATCTCTCCATTTATCAGGTGGTATCCCAGCATCCTAAGACAGATTGCCAGGTGATTTGCACCCAAACGGAGCTGGGAACGGCGGTGGTTGTCTTCTGCTTTGTGCCCAGCGTGTCCGCGGTGGAAGCGCAGACAAGTGTGGCTGAACACAAAAAGCACATTGAGCAGCACATGGCCCGGCTGAATTGCCCATCAGTTGTGGAGCGGGGCGAACTGTATCGGGGTCTGTCACAGGTGTCCAAGGCCTATCGACAGGGCGTACAGGCGGTGAATTATGCCATCTATCTGGCGGAGGCCGGGGAGGAGGCCGCATTTCAAGAGGAGGATACCGGCCAGTACAGCACCAGACAGTTGGATGCCTATACCCAACAGGTGAGGGAACTCTCCCAAGCCGCAGAAAACGGCCTGGAAGCAAAGTCGCGTTCCATTTTGGAGCAGACTCTGGAACAGATCCGCCTGAACAGTCTGGATGAACATGAGTGCCGTCATTGGTATTCCTGGCTGGAGGATACATTGATTGAGCGCCTTTTGGCCTATATGGGCGAGGAGGGGGAACGCGTGAGAGCGGAGTGGATGGCCCTGCAAAGCCCTCAGGATCATCAGGAAGATCTGCACCAGAGGGTGTCCAACCGCTGCAACGAACTGCTCAGCCAGCTGAACCAGTATGCCCGGAAGAGCCAAAACCGCTATGTGGCAGAGGCGAAACGGTATATTGACATGCGTTTTTCTGACCACAATCTGACGGTAGGGATGGTCAGTGAGCACTTGGGGATCCATGCCGTTTATTTTGGCAGTCTTTTTCATGAGCATACCAAGGAATCCTTTTCCGGCTATCTCAACCGCGTTCGGGTAGAGCATGCGAAGGATATTCTCTCTATGACCCGTATTCCGGTGAAAGATGTGGGCTTTAAGTGTGGCTTTAGCACAGTACAAACTTTCAACCGGGTATTCAAGAAACAAACAAAAATGACACCTGGCCAATACAGAGAGTCGGTCAAACTGCCTAATTCTCAATTGCAAGATGAACGATAAACAAGAAACTTCTCAAAATCTAAGATCTGATTTCAAATTGCGAAGATTCTTTCATTTTGTTTCTTTACAAGAAAGAAAAATCAGATTAATGTGAATGCGGAGGCACCCAATGAGACAAATACCTAAACTACCAACGAGAGAGATCCGGCGAAGCGGGTTGGTTCTTTTGCTTTTGCTGTTGCTCGGGTTGAACGGGTGTGGCAGCCAGAATCTGAAAGAGGGAAAGGAACGGCAGAGCGATCAGATTCCGGCGGGAAACAGAGAAGAGGTGCTCCGGCTGTCCTTGGCCACTGCGGCGGAGGTGGACAGCGAGGAAATGACCCGGCGCATGTCCGACTTTACCGATGGGGGCATTCAATTACTGGTGTATGGCGCAGGGCTCCTGGGCGGAGATGATACCATTATCCAGGGAGCGCGGATCGGTACTATTTCCATTGTCTACGGAAGTACGGCAGGCCAGGTGGACGCAGTATCTCAGCTGGCCTTTTTGGATATTCCCTATCTTTTTCAGGATGTCGAGCGTGCCAATGACATACTCAACGGTCCGCTGATGGAATGGATGCAGCCTTACTATCAGGAAGCGGGATTACAGCTATTATCGTGGAACTGCAACAGCTTTCGAAACCTCACAAGCCGAACCCCCATCTACGCGGCGGAGGACCTCAGGGGATGGTATCTGCGCATTATGGACAACCAATACCATCAGGTGTTTTGGAGCAGATTTGGCGCGCTTCCGGTGGTGATTCCATTTGAGGATCTGCAATACGCCCTGAAAATGGGAAAGGTCGAGGGACAGGAAAACAGTGTATTTGCCGTGACCAATTCCGGTTTATATACCGGACAGAGCTATCTGATTATGACGAAACATCTGCCCCAAATCAGTACCTATGTTATGAATCTGGAGCAGTATCAAGCGCTGTCTCCGGGGCAGCAGCAGCAATTGTCAGAGTTCTTCCAAATGCTAAGTCAAGAGTCAACAGCGCAGCAGGATCTGCAGGTATCAGAGACCATGGCATTTCTGAGGGACCAGGCAGGCCTTGAGATAATTTATCCCAGCGATGCATTTTTGCAGGAGCTCTATTCCGGGCGGGAGACTGTGATGAACCGGGTGGAGCAGGCGTTGGGCTCTGAGCTGTTAGAAGAATTCTTGACTGTCGTTCAGAGCAGTGCCGGCTAAATGCGAAAGGCGTTGCATACGGGAATTCTCGTTTTGCAGCGCTTTTTTTGCGCCAAAAATTGGAGAATATTGGAAGGTAACGGGCAATAGGGTCCGTTCAATAATAGGCAAGGAGGAAAGATTATGTTTGGAAAACTTGGAACAGGGGAGCTGTTGGTGATTCTGGTAATTGCCCTGGTGATCTTCGGGCCGTCCAGGCTGCCCGCGCTGGGAAAAATGGCTGGAAAGGCCATCGGTTCCTTCCGGCACTATGTGAACAGTGCAGAGAACTGGGATCTGGAGGAGGAGATGAACCCGCCGCCTGCGGCGACAGCGGCCTCTAAACAGGAAGGGGCAACGCAGCAGGCTCAGGAGACTGCCGACACAGAGGCGGAAGAGGGCGCACGGACACAGGCCACCGCTTAACGGCGGCCGGAGAAGGAAAAGGAGGTTCACGATATGAAAATAGGAATGGCCGAATTATTGGTGATTTTAGGGATCGCGCTTTTGATTTTTGGTCCAAGCAAACTGCCGGCTTTGGGTAAGGCGGTTGGCCAGACCATCCGTAATTTTCGCTCCGGAGCGGACGGGGTTGAGCAAGACGGAGTGAAAAAGGAGGCCGCCGAAACTCAGGGAGAAAAGGTTTGATGGTGCCCTATGAAACAGCTGGAATGGGAGCGCGTGAATGAAGCGGCCGGCGGCGCTCAGGCCACGGAGGAGCGCCCGCCGGACATACGGAAAGGACGGCGGCCCAAGGCCGAACAGCTTGATGAAAAAAGAATGTCCCTGGTGGGACATCTCAGCGAGCTGAGAAACCGTCTGATATTCTGTCTGGTTGCTTTTTTAGCGGCAACGGCAGTCAGTCTGTATTATGCCGAGTGGTTTACCGATCTGCTCATTTCCCTGGGGGATCAGTTTTCCTTTGTGTACATCGCTCCGGCGGAGCTGATGCTGTCCTATTTCCGCGTGGCGTTTGTGGGCGGCACTGTGGCAGCGCTGCCGGTCATTGTGTATCACGTCTGGCAGTTCATCCGCCCGGGGCTTAAAAAAAAGGAAAAGCTGGGCGCGGGGATTGTAATGACCTTTGGATTGGGGCTATTTGCGTTGGGAGCATGCTTTGCGTTTTCTGTGGTAATCCCCATTCTTCTGGGTTTTTATGCAAGGCTGGACACCACCCACACCGTTACCGCCATGGTGTCCATTCAGGAATATATCAGCTATGTGCTTAGCACAATGACCACCTTTGGGATTATTTTTGAGTGCCCAATTGTCATTTTGACGCTGGTGGCGATTGGAATCATTAAGCCCGCCACACTGCAAAAAAACTTTAAATATGTAGTTTTGATTGTGGCGATTGTGGCGGCTATTATTACGCCGCCGGATGTGACATCCCAGATTTTGGTGGCAGTGCCTCTGCTGCTCTTGCTGGAGGTCAGCATTCTTGCCAGCGCGGTGCTCTTTCGAAAGAGACTTGCCCGGGCGGCGGCAGAGGAGAAAGCAAAATGAGCAACCGGTCGGTGTGTGAGCTGATCAGTTGAACGAGTAAGAGGAGGTAAAAATATGAGTAAGAGGCCATTTGCCTCACCCACGGGTGCGGAGACCCAGGAGATGACGCGCAGGGAGTTTGTAAAGCGCCTGTCAATCGGCGCGGCCGGATTGGGCCTTGCCACAATTCTGCCCAGTGGAATTATCACCGCGGTCTCGGCGGCAAGCGCCACTGCAACGGCGGAGCGGTCCAAGGCCAAGGTGACGGTGAATAAGAAATCGGCGAAAGTGGCGGCCTATACCATTGAGGAGACCGATTACTTTGCCCTGCGTGACCTTGCCAACGCGTTAAATGGCACGGACGCCCAATTTTCTGTGAGCGAGAGCGGCGCCATTCTTGCGATGGTGGCCGGAAAGGCCTACACCGCAGTGGGCGGAGAGGGCAACAGAGCGGTGAAAGGAACTGCCGAGGCCGAGCTCTCCCAGTGCACCGTAAAGGTAAACGGGGATGTGGTATCCATGCGGGTTTATGTCATATCGGATACGGACTATGTCCGGATGAATGATATTGCCCTCGCCATAGGCTTTTCGGTGGAGTACAACGGGCAGAAGGACACCTTTGCCATTGACACGAAAAAGAGTTTTTACGGGGATTCCGGCATCTTCCTGTACGGCCAAAACGAAAACATGGACAGCAAGAGCTATACCCTGGAGTTTGTCCAGCCCATTCAAATGGTGGCCATTGTAAACGGCAAGGAAAAGACGGACGGGACCTGGCGCAGCAGCAACAAGCACCTGGTTTCCGTTGACCCCGATGGTACCATCATCATGCGGGACGGAGTGGGCGGATATGATGTCACCATCTCATGGACCTTTGATGACATTACTTATTCCATGACGGTTCGTACCGGACAGCTGGCGGGAGCCCGCTCCATTGAGGTGGATCGCCCCATAAACCGCGGAGACTTTATGATCCGGCTGGCGGAATATTTCGGCTGGTTTCACTATAACGGCACCATGGACGATGGAACGGATATTGACAAAGACGGGAATCTCTTGACGGTGGAGCGTGTGCGCGGCTACTACGATGTGACCGGGGACAACGATTATGTGAAGGCCATCGAGTGCGCTCTGGATATGGGCGTCCTCACCGCCGACTCCCCTCAAGCGTGCTTTTACCCCCTGTCGGATATGACCAGGGAGGACGCGGCGGTCATTTTGTGCAAGGCGTTTTTGCTCAGCGATTTGACGAAGGACTATATTTCAAGCTTTGTGGATGCGGGGAAAATCAATGCCTCCTGCTATCAGGCGCTGAACACTCTGGTGGGCAAAAATTACATGCGCGGGCGCACGAACACCACGCTCAATCCGACAGAGGGGATTACGGAGACAGAGACACGCATTATCCTGGAGGCCATTGACCGCCGTGTGGTGGCGCCCGTCTGGGCCATGCCGGTGAGCCACCGGAAGTTTGTCCGCGTGCGCCCCAGGTGGTTTACCCCTACGGAGGATGCGGTGGTGCATTACCGTTGCCGGGCCTTTCATCTGTCCCATCCCTCAATGGAGGGACTGTTTGTGGGAGACCGGGGCGTGGGCGTTACACTCAGCTCTCAGTGGGGCGACTGGGTGGATTATATTCCCGGATACTCCAGCGATACAGTGTACGGCCTGAATAACAACTATGACTTCCCCTATGAAAATGTGTATTTTTGTGTGGAGGTACAGGCATACGCAACCAAGCCCAGCTTGGAGCAAAGCCCTGTTTCCACCTTTGTCTGGCGGATTGACCGTCCCGCGTGGCACGACTTTGCCACCGACAAGCTGCACGAGGGGGGTGGGAGCTATCCCACAGTATACCGCTTTTTCGATAATTTCCAGGCGGCCGCCTATTATATCGAGGGCGCCAAGATGGGGATTCTCTATGACGGCCTGATGCCCACAAACACCAATATCAGCCTGCTAAATAGGGTAAAGGAGCTGGCGACAAAGCCCTTTGTCTTTGTTTTGGGGCACAACCATGTGGACCACAAGGGGGCGATGGCAGAGGCGTACCGCGAGGGAATCGATATCTATGTTGCCGACCGTGTCGGCCCGCAGGGGACGGAATGGACCATCAATGTCTATGGAGAAGACTATACCAGCGCAAATACAAATATCACCGCCACGGCGAGCGGGATCTATCAGGGCGCGCAAATGAAGATCATTGACGAAGGATATGTCTTTGACCTGGGGAATTGCAAGTTTACCGCCTACCGCCTGCCCGGACACTGTGACGACATGATTGTGCTCCATGATCCGGAAACCGGTCTGTTGTTCTCCTCTGATATCTACGGCGTAAACCGGCACTGGGTGGCCGACCAGTTCTCCGCGAAGGCGGTAAGGCAAGATTTGATCCTGTCCCTGCAGCAGCAGCTAATGGACGCGTACACCAAAGATGGCGGACAGGTAAAGGAAGTCTACACCGGCCATAACCGCATAGGCGTGGGCTTTGATTACATGATGGTCTGGGAGCAGTGCCTGCAGGATCTGGTGAACTACGGCCCTGACGCGGTTTCGGACGACCGCCGCGGAGAAGGGGCAGTTGTGGCGAAAAGTGGAAATAGCTGGACAACGCTCAACTGGACGGCGTTCTCGGTGGAGGGCAAGCAGATTCGGGCGGAGTATACCGGAGCTTATGACGGAAAGAAATTTTACCGCTTCGAGGTGGACAACCGTGGAACGGAAAACGCGCTGGTGGAGTCTAATTTATACTTTGACTATCGAACCAACGCGCAGCTGAGCAACATCACATTCCATGACGCGGCCTTGGTAGGGCATGATTTTAAATATAAAGCGGGCCAGGATACCGCGGACGATGTGCTTGAGGACGGACGCCTGAAGTATGTGCTTTCCAACAAATTTGTTCCCTTTGAATATGAGTATGAGGTTAAAATCTCCGCCGGGCAGAGCGAGGTGACCTTTACGCCCACCGCCATGTCCGAGCGGATTACCGGCCTGAAGGTCAATGGGATAGACGGCTCCAGCCGCTGCCCGGTGACGGTAAAGACCAACTCTCCCGCCACCATTGTGGTAACCGGCCCTGACGGGAGCACGACCCGAACCTATACCTTGAAATTCATCTCAGCATAAGTCAGCGTACATCTTTGCTTTCTTCCATTTTTGCCTGTCTTTGGACGGTTCTCCCGGTTCTTGGGAGACCGTCCAAAGATAAAAATGAATACGATACGGGGGAATTAGACACATGAAACAGAACAAAATTCGGCTGGCGGTGACTGCGGCGGTTGCAGCGCTGCTCTTGAGCATCTCCGCCTCCGCAGTGCAATTTCAGGACGCGCAGGGGCACTGGGCGGAAACCACCATTGAAAACTGGGCGGACGCGGGACTTCTTTCCGGGTATCCGGATGGAACATTCCGCGCGGACAATACTGTAACACGGGCGGAGTTTTCCGCCATGCTTAACAGCATGTTGAAGCTTCAGGGGCAGGGAAACGCCACCTTTGCCGATGTGGCGAGGAACGCCTGGTACTATGATGCCGTGACCGCTTTGGCCGAGGGCGGAATCATAGAGGGGACCCGCTTCCGTCCGGGAGAGGCGATTACCAGGGAAGAGGCCGCGGTGATGTTCGCGAAGGCGATGGGCCTCGCCGGAGCAAGCGGAGAGGGCTCTTTTACCGACCGTGCCGAGATTTCTGCTGCGGCGCTGCCCTACATCAACAGCATGGTTGCTGCCGGATACATCGGGGGATATCCCAATGGGAGCTTTGGCCCCAACCGCAGCCTGACCAGGGCGGAGGCGGTGCAGATCTTCGAAAACGCAGCGCAAGAGGTGCGCGCCATGCTTGCCAAACCGGTACAGCCCATTGATCTGACTGAATATTTGCTGGCGCATACCACCGCAGAGAGCCGCGCGCTGCCCATCGACCGCACCGAGACCAACGAGCATCCCCTCACAGGTTACTTCACCTATACGTTCAGCGGCGGCGAGGCAGACGGGCGGAGCTTTAAGCTCTACATGGGCGAGCACGCGGCGCTGCGGGCCTATATTACCGTAATCGCCATCCCTGACGGAGTGGAGGACACTTACACATTTTTGCAGGAGCAGGGCTGGCTGGAGCTGGCAAACCGGTACGGTGAGCTGCTCTTTGTATTGGAGCCAGGCATCGGCGGCTGGGGTACCCCGAAGGAAGAGGAAGCCTATCTCGCGGCATGCATTGGAGAGACCGTTGGGAATACCGCCTTTGATACCAGAGCGCGCAATGGCGGTGGTGTGGTTCAATCGGGTAGAATTACCCTGCCGGACGGCAGCAATTGCCCCGTTTTCACCGGCCACTCCTGTAACTACTATGTTGCCTATGAAGGGGGATGCGCTGTGCTGGAGTCCTGGACATCGTATCATCCCACCTATGTCATCGCCCAGGCGCTGATCAATGGAGAGACTGTGGGCAGTGCCTATCTCAACAGTTCCGCCGCACGCACCTATAATGGAATCAACACCGGCTCCTACTATCCCGGATTTGACAACGAGGCATTCTCAGCCACGCTGAAAGCCATGGCGCGTGATGGTGCGATTGCAAACACGAACTTCATTACCAACAGAGATATCCCGGTGCCCACCCTGCTGGTGGGATACGGTTCCAGCGATGCCAGCGTCTCCTATTGGAAAGAGGTGAATGATGTGGTGTCCGCCCAGACGGCTCAGGGCGTTTACCGCCAGTCTCTCAGTTCCGATGCGTGGCAGACCGCCTACGCAAACCAGTTGGCAGAGAGTTGGGGCGCCACCTATGGCATTTCGCAGGTACAGGTGCGCAGCGGCAATCCCGGCGCCGGGGAAATTCGTGACTTTTTGGCTACCTATACCCGGTATACCAATCCCTTTGCTTACAGTAACAACCTGGCCTACCGCATGGACTATTATGAGGCAACGCAAACCGCCCGCACCTCCGCCGAGAGCGGGAAGGCCATTACCACCTACTCCCTCAACGGATATAACGGCAACGCAATACCTCTGGAGGTGCGGGCTCTGGAATCTGCGAGAGTGAGCGCACCCGGAAGCAATGTGGGAGGGACGGTATATTCCACTATCTTTGCGTTTGCGGACTACGATGACAATGGGATTCTTGATCCGCGGGAGGCGTTAATTTATGTGCCGGATATCGCGGCCAATAACCGCGGAGATGGTGCGCCTGCTGTGGTCGTCTTTCCGGGCATGACCCAGGCGGCGTCCACCTTTATGGACTGCTCCGCCTGGTGGGCGATTGCCAATGAAGAGGGCTGTGTGGTCATTATTGTGGGCGAGTATTGCGCGACCGGCGCGGTCTCCCTGATTTATGGCAGTGAAGAGGACAACGCAAATCTCAGCCGCAGCGTTCTGACCATTCTGGATCATGAGATTCAAAAGGCCGCCGGGATCTCTGTGGACTTTACCCGGGTTTACGCCAGCGGGCATTCTCTGGGAAGCCGCACCATTCAGACACTCACCCATAACACGGAATCCTATTACTTCGCGGCCGTGGCATCTACCTCCTTCCCCAACACGCAGTTCACAGCCGATGGCATGCCGTCCTATCTGCTCATCGGACAATCCGATATCTGTGAGCCGGATGGGGCCGGCGACATGGTGGCCGACCCCTGGATGGTGGGCGATGTGAATGTGGTGACTCAGTGGATCCAGAAAGCACAAACCATGAACGGCCTCAAGGTAACCTTTACCCCAAACAACAGGGAGAGCTTCCTGGCCGCCTGCTCCAGCTATGATGAGACCGGGCGCTATTATACCTATACCTGGGCCAATGAGGATGATGTGCCCCTGGTGCAGTTTACCCGTTCATTGGCCCGTGAGCACAACTGCTACCCGGAGGAATTCCGCCTTTGTTGGGATTTCCTGGAAAACTACCGTCTGGGTGAGGACGGCGTACGTTATTACAGCGCGAGCGCCTTCGAATCCAATGACGCAATCGTCATTCAATTTGACTGACCCACAAGTTCAGTTGGACAATACACCTAAAAAAGGCTTAAAGCAATTGGGTTCATCGCGATAACCATTTTGCTGGTTTTCGAAACAGTTCAGGGCAAGTGATCGGGACCAAGCAACCAATAGAAGCGAGGCTGAACATAGTTCGCCTCGCTTCTATTGATGATAAACGGATCTTCGCCTGCCATGCGAACCGGATGTTCAAGCCATATCAATCGGTAAGGTGGGTTCGCAGTTTACGGTTGAGATTGTCAAGAGGCGGTATGATTTTGATCGGAAGCGCTTGCATTATGATATGATCTGTGATATCACAACTATTCTTCCATTGCTTGCAGATCATGTTCTGCGTGAATCAAATCATGATACCCGCCTTCTACGTCAATTCGGTTAATTTTATATAGGAGTGGCAGTAACACTGCCTGCAATGAAGAAATCCAGTAATATCAAGGGAAAAGCTGTCGAACTTACAAAGTCCGACAGCTTTTTTAGTGG
>Ga0154000_1000023_pt1 | contig 58794 bp, 52 predicted proteins | sample TSNC084MetaG_FD_104674 | JGI IMG/M metagenome (GOLD analysis project Ga0154000, IMG submission 104674) | Attine ant fungus gardens microbial communities from North Carolina, USA - TSNC084 MetaG | ecosystem: Host-associated > Fungi > Mycelium > Unclassified | place: USA: North Carolina, Lumber... | reverse complement strand
TTTCTGTCGGATATCTGTGACGGAGATGCCCGCTCTGCCCTGAATGCTATTGAACTGGCCGTGCTGACGACGCCGAAGGGGGAAGATGGTAAGATTCATATTACCATGGAAGTGGCGGAGGAATGCATCCAGAAGCGGAATGTCCGTTACGATAAGACCGGAGATAACCACTATGACGTTATCTCAGCTTTTATTAAGAGCATGCGGGGCTCCGATCCGGATGCGGCCGTGTATTATCTGGCCAGAATGCTGTATGCAGGGGAAGATCCGAAGTTTATTGCCAGAAGGATTATGATCTGTGCATCGGAGGATGTGGGAATGGCAGATCCCAATGCCCTGACGGTGGCCGTATCAGCGGCCCAGGCACTGGAGCGGGTAGGTCTTCCGGAAGGACGGATTCCGTTAGCACAGGCTGCAATCTATGTGGCGACCGCCCCCAAGAGCAATGCCTCTTATATGGCCATTAATGCGGCTTTTGAGGCAGTGGAAAAGGTACAGGTAAAGACGGTTCCGCCGTGGCTGCAGGGGTCCTCTTACAGCGGCGCGTCCGAGCTTGGGCGGGGGCGTGGTTATAAGTACGCCCATGATTTCCCAGGCCACTATGTGAGGCAGCAATACCTGCCGGATGAACTGGCAGGAAGGCGTTTTTTTAAGCCTGGCGAAAACGGATATGAAAAAGAAATTCAAAAATATGTGGAATTCTGTCGGAAACTATAGTATGATTATGTAGGTAGGTGACCGTATTGAAAGAGAAAATCAGCCGCTTGTCCAGAGGGATAGTGGAACAGGATGCTCCGCAGCTGGAGCTTTTACATCCTAGTATTGAAGAGACGATCGCATACGGTCGTATTCATCGAGGTGATTTCCGAATTAACAGTGGAAATCAGCTCGCTTTTCGTGGCCTGATTTATACGAGCGATACCCGTGTTACCATTCAAAAGAAATATTTCAGCGGACAGAGTGCATTGATTTCCTATGAGGTCGATGCGGAGCAGATTGCAGAGGGCGAGAATATTCGCGGAGCCTTTACCCTGGTCAGCAACGGCGGGGAATTTTTGATTCCTTTCCGGTTCTCCATAGCGCTTGCACCGGAGCAGTCCTTCGGGGAAATGCAGACGGCAGAGCAGTTCGCCGTCTATGCCAGAGAGGAGCCGGAACAGGCGCTGCGGCTGTTTGAAGCAGAGGCGTTTACCAGGCTGGCATTTATGCAGGATCTAGGCTGCCGGGCGGTGTACGACGGCCTGCGGATGAGCGGAGGCCGCTGGAATGCATTGGAGGAATTCCTGGTAGGTATAGGGGCTAAGGAAGCGGTCACGCTGACGATGGATCAGCGCGAACGCTGTTACGATACCGGGGGTGAAGGCGACCGGATTACCGTGACACGCAGCACCTGGGGCTACCTGTCCTGTGCTGTAAAAGCAGACGCTTCTTTTATCCAACTGGAAAAAGAGAGTTTAACGGAGCTGGATTTTGTGGGGAATACCTGTGAACTGGCGTATACCATTAATAGTGCGCACCTGCACAAAGGGCGTAATTATGGGCGGATCCTGATAACTGGAATTCACCAGACCTTGGCTTTGCCGGTGAGTGTCAATCTGGGTCGGCAGACGGAGAAGACCGGGGGCTCCAAGCAGGAATATGAGCGCCACTTTGTAAAATACATGCAGGCCTATCTGGACCTTCAGGCCGATCATTACGAGAAGAATCTTTTGTTGAATACCATGCAGCGGGAGTGGGATGCCATGGCCCGTCTGCGGGAGCCGGATGTGCGTATGCGGTTGTGGGAAGCAGAGCTGGCACAACAGTGGGGGCGCCGCGAACTGGCCGCCCGTCTGCTGAATGAGATTCAGGTCCCTGTGCAGCGTGGCCGGATTCAGGATCCGGATGCCTATTGTTACTTCCTGTATCTGCAGATGATTCAGATTGACAGCTGGGAATTAAAGGAACGGCTGCTAAAGCTTTTGAATAAATACCAGGAGGATGGACATGCTACCCCGACTATGGCATTGCTGCAGGTGCGGGTAGATGAGAGCTGGGGGAACCGGCCTTCTGAATGTCTGGACCGGATGCGGGGCTTCTTCGAAGAGGGGCTGCGCAGCCCTTATCTTTTCCTGGAGGCCTGCCGCATCTATAATAAGATTCCCGAGATCCTGCGTGATTTGGATCCTTTTACAAGACAGGCGCTCTGGTTCGGAAGCAAGCATCAATATCTCTCCAGGGAGGTAGCATTAAAAGCCGCGGAACTGGCGGTAAGGGAGCATGCTTATCAGGAGCTTTTGTATCGGATTCTGAAAGCATTTTATGAGAAGTATCCTTTGGATGAGATCCTGCATGGCATCTGTGCGGTGCTGATCAGAGGAGACCGTCGGGAGAAGGGCTACTTTACCTGGTTTGACCGGGGTGTGAAGCAGGATATCCGTCTGACCAGATTGTACGATTATTACTTATATACATTGCCGGAAGACTTCACCGGGGAGCTGCCCCAGGAAATTCTTCTGTATTATTCTTATAACAGTCCTGCGGACCAGCAATTTCAGAACCTGCTGTATCATAACATTCTGACCTATTCTTCACCGGGCGGACCGATGTATCAGGCTTATGAAAAAGGAATGCAGAAGTATTGTGTGGAACAGGTACTGGCAGGAAATGCCGATGATTTTCTGGCGAAGCTCTACCGCCAGATGCTGTTTCCGGAACTGGTCGACGAGAAGATGGCGAGAGTTCTGCCGGATATTTTGAAGACCTATCGCGTAGACGTAGAGAATCCGGGAATGCAGTATGCAGTGGCAATTTATGGAGAATTAACGGAGGAGCTTCCGGTTCAGATCCGAAACGGAGTTGCTTATGTACCAATGTATACGAAGAACTGTTCGCTGCTGTTTATGGATGCCTATGGGAACCGCTATGCGGGTATTCCCTATACCAGGCGCCTTCTGATAAACGAAAGTGAGGAACTGCTGGCCCGGTGTCAGGCAATTTATCCTGAGCATCCGATGCTTCGGCTGCTAGCCTGTAATCAATGCCTGGAGCAAGGGTATATGGGAGAAGAGAAGCTCCGGTTACTGCAAAGTGAAATTGGAGTAGCAGGTATTCATCCTCTGTATCAGAAGCAGCTGGTGGCAGGAATTATCCGCTACTATTCGAGCCAGGAGAAAATTGATGCGGATGCAATCCTAAATTTTGTAGACAATCCGTATCTTAGTAAGAAAGACCGGAATCATTTGATTGAGGTTCTGGTTTCCCAGAATTACCTGCAGGAGGCTTATAAACAGGTTCAGAAATATGGTTACGGCCGGATCAGCCGGCGAAGCCTGCTGAAGTTATGCAGTTATCTGGTGCGGAACAGCCTGTATGAGAAGGATGAGTATCTTTTAAAGCTGGCGTATTATCTGTTCCGCAAAAACCAGTATGATAATACCGTTTTGCAGTATCTTTGTATACATTTCAATGGTCTTAGCCGGGATATGCTGGAGATTCTGCGGCATGGAGTCCGGAATAAGGCGGATATGGGAGATCTGCCGGAGCGGCTCTTGGGACAGATGCTTTTTACCGGTGAACGGGAAAGCATGGATGAAGTATTCCAGTTGTATATTGGTATGGGACCTTCGGACAGGCTGCTGGTAAATGCCTATTTTGTAATGAAATGTTTTGGTTACTTTATGGAAAATGAACCGGTAGGCGAGGACGTGTTTACCCATATCCGGGATATTGTACAGAGAGAGCTCCTGGCCGGCGGAATTCCACTGTTGTGCCTGCTGGCGCTGACCCGGTACTTTGCCGGGCTGCCGGAGCTTCATGAGGAGGACCGGATCCTGTGCCAGGAAATGCTGAACCGGCTGGTACAAAAGGGTATCGTATTTCCCTACTTTAAGGCACTGGGACGGATGGTCCGCCTGCCGGATGAGTTATACGATAAAACATTGATTGAATACCGAGGCCTGGAGGGAGACCGGGTGGAGATTTCTTACCGGATTCTGCCGGATATGCAGGAAGCTCCCTGGATACATATGGAAATGCCTCATATTTTCCGCGGAATTTTTGTGAAAGCTTTGTTGCTGTTTGAGGATGACATTTTAGAATATGAAATTCGGGTAACGCAGAATGGGAACCGGGAAATTGTAGACCGGGGTACCAGAAAAGGCGAGATTTCCCCTCCCTTTACCCCGAATTGCTTTACGGCATTGAATCGCCTGATCCGGGGAGGGGAGAGTCCGGAAGATAAGGACTGGCAGCAGGCAATGTTGGAATATGGTGTACAGGATACATTGATTCAGAAGCTGTTTTATCCGCTTTAATGAAGCTGCGAAAGGAGAGCCGGATGCAGGGTTTGTTATTAGGCATTGATTTATGTGATGATTACAGCCAGATCAGCTGCTTTAAGTCCATGGAAATGGACGTCGACCCGGTTGCCATCAGCAAGGAAGGTTCCTCCTGTCTGATCCCTACCGTGATTTGCAAGAAAAAGGGAGAGGACCAGTGGTTTATTGGCGAAGAAGCCTACCGCCTGGCCTTGTTTGGCGGCGGTACGATGGTGGATAAGCTGGTGAAGCTGGTGCGAAAGGAAGGCAGTGCAACCATCGAGGGCGTCCGGTATTCAGCAGAAGAGATCCTGGAGAAATATCTTCAGAAATTGCTGCTGCTTCCCGGGGAGAAATACGGAACCCCGGGTGTGGACAGCCTGGTGCTGACCGTACAGGAGCTGGAGGGGCGGTTTATTGATTGCCTGATTCGGGTATCTGAGCGATGTGGGGTCCCCAGAGAGCTGGTACACGTGCTAAGTCATACGGAGACCTTTGTGCATTATGTGATCAGCCAGCGGAAGGAGGTCTGGGCGAACCAGACCAGTCTCTTTGATCTGACGGAGGACGGGCTTCACTATTATGAAATGAGGGTTATACGGGGGCGGAAGCCCCAGGTAATAGAGGCAGTGCATGAAAAGCTGGAGGAGGGCTTCAGCCTGGATGTGCTGGATTCTCCCGCAGGGGAACGGCTGGCCGATACGATTTTGACCGCCTGCGGAGAGCGCTTGCTTCAGAGAAAGATTATTTCTTCCGTGTTTCTGACCGGCAAGGGATTTTCCACTACGGACTGGGCGCCGGGTTTTCTTAAGCTGGTCTGTAATAAGCGGAAGGTATTTGCTGGCCCGCAGCTTTTTGCGAATGGAGCGGCATATCTTGCATATGATTATCTGCAGGAGACAACTTCCTATCCCTTTATCTGTATTTGTGAGGGGCGGATCCAATCGACCGTCAGTGTGTATGCCGTATACGATGGCCGGAAGGAGCAGATAATTCTGGCCAATGCCGGCAGTAACTGGTATGAGGCCAAGACCTCCGTGCAGTTTGTTCTGGATGATGTGCATACATTGGATTTGGTAGTGACACCGGTGGGAAGCCCCCGTGTGGAGAAGGTCAGCATATCCCTGGATGATCTGCCGGCCAGGCCCAATAAGACCACAAGAATTGAAGTCATTTTGTCCTTTACGGCAGAAAAGTGCATGACCGTACGGGTGATTGACAGGGGATTTGGAGAGATTTTCCCTGCCACAGGGAAGATGATTCGCAGAGATTTTTATATTTCATGATACCAAGGTCAAAAGGTCATGCGTTTCATGCTTGCATGAAAAAGCTTGACTTTGGGCCCCCCACATCATTTTTATAGAAGAGCAGTCAATTTTTCAGAGAAAGGAGGTATCATCATGGGCGGATTGATTTTATGCAAAAATTATCAGGTAAAGCATCCCTATTACGTAGAGGAGCTGGGAATTCATCTCCATTCTGCGGAAGAACTGAGCTATTTTATCTATAACAATCTGATGCTGATTGGTGAAGACTTCCTGGACGAGAGGCTGTTCCGATTTATTGGCCAGGAGTTAGGGATGGCTGGTCTGGAAACGAAACTCCGTAAATGGACGGGGCAGGCAGATCAGAGCGAACTGCTTCTGGTGATTTTACAGGATATCCATTATTACAGCAGCGGCGAACTGTTTTCCTTTAAGGAGGAGCTTGCCCGAATCAGTAAAGCGGGAACTGCGGAGCTGATGAAGGAAAAGGCGGACTATCTTCTGAAAAGGCGGCAGTATTATAGTGCGATCAATCTGTATGACCGGATATTTTCTTTGAAGAGCGATGAGCTGATGAGCGAGGGATTCCGTGGGAATGTCTGGTTTAATAAAGGCTCTGCCCTGGCTGGGATTTTTTCGTTTGACCAGGCAGTGGAATGTTATCGAAAATCCCATGAGCTTCTTCAGCAGGGGGAAGCGCTTCGAAAGATATATGAGATCCACTTGTTGGATCCGCTAACCGGGATTCCCGAGGGAATTCTGGACGCAGTACCAGTCGGAACCCTTTACGGCTGGAAAGAAGAATATGAAGAAAGCAGAAAGCGAGCACGCTACGAAGGGAAAGCTCTGGAGGCCGCAGGTCTGATGGAGAAGGACAATATCCGGCGGGCAGCCGGCTTCGGGGAATTAGTCCGAGCTTGGAAAGCGGAGTATCGAAGGAATCAAAGATGAGAAATACCCATAAAAATATTTTTTTAATTGGCTTCATGGGAAGCGGGAAAACCAGTGTGTCAGCGGCTATGGGCCGCTTATATGGCAAAAACGTCATTGAAATTGACGATCAGATTGTTGCCAGAGAGGGTAGAAGTGTAAAACAGATTTTTGAAGAATCGGGAGAGGAATATTTCCGGAATTGTGAGACGGAGCTTCTGTGTGAGATTACTTTCCGCAGCAATGCGATTGTCTCCTGCGGAGGCGGAATTGTACTGCGTCCTCAGAATGTGGAGCTTATGAAAGAAAACGGAGTTATTGTGCTGCTGGAGGCCGAAGCCGGGACCATTTATGGCCGGGTTAAAGACGAGAATGTGCGTCCAATACTGAATGGAAATATGAGTGTGGAATATATTCAGGAGCTTAAGCAAAAGCGGGCACATACTTATCAGCATGCAGCCGATCTGGTGATCCGGACGGACCGCAAAACAATTGAGCAGGTAGCAGGAGAAGTTTATGAAAGTGTCTATAGGGCAGGATAGCCATCGATTTGATTTACAGGAAACGGAACGAAAGTGCCGGCTGGCCGGCATCGAATTTGAAGATGCGCCGGCGATCCGCGCGAACAGTGACGGCGATGTGGTTTTGCATGCCGTGACCAATGCCATTTCCGGCATTACCTGCCGGAATATTTTAGGGAAAATTGCAGACGAAATGTGTGAGGCAGGTATTACCGACAGCAGAGAGTACCTGGTGCTGGCAATGGAGGATCTGAAGGCCAGGGGCCACTCCATCGTCCATCTCTCGCTTTCCATTGAGTGTAAACGTCCGCGTATTACACCGCGCCTGGGAGAGATGCGGGAACACTTGGCGGAGCTGCTGGGAATTGAAGCGATGCAGATCGGCATTACGGCCACCTCCGGAGAGAGCCTGACAGAATGCGGCAGTGGCTTTGGTGTCAGCGTACTCTGTGTGTTAACAGTCGAATAGGAGCCTGTTATGATTGTAGAAGCAAGGGCAAAAATCAATCTGGTTCTGAATGTGACTGGGCGCCGGGCGGACGGTTATCACGACCTGGAGTTGATTTTTCAGCCGGTCTCTCTTACAGATCGCCTGACCATTGAGAAAAAGCCAGACCCTGGTCTGGCCTTTTCCTGCTCTATAAAGGCTTTTGAGAATCCGGAGAATCTGGTTTGCCGGGCATACGAATTCCTGTGGGAGAAGTATCCCCAGGCAGAGGGCCTGCAGGTGCATTTAGAGAAGCGGATTCCTTCCGGTGCGGGTATGGGAGGCGGCAGCACAGACGCGGCGGCATTTATTCTGGCAGCAGATCAGCTGTTTGAATTGGGTATGAGCCGGCAGGAGCAGATCGCGCTGGGCGTCCGGCTGGGAGCCGATGTGCCGGCGTGCATGCTCTCGGGGGCAGCCCTGGGGCGCGGTATTGGGGAAGAACTAAAAGAGATTGCTACTAGCATGGAATATTCTCTGCTGGTTATCAAACCGCCCATGGCTTTTTCCACTGCCCAAATGTATCGGGCAATCGATGAAGCAGGCCGAATCCGACAGAAATTCACCTCTGCAGCAGTAGTCAGAGCGCTGGAGGAGCAGGACATGGAAGGCCTTTGTCAGAATCTGTATAATGTATTTGAAGAGGCAGTTCCGGAGAGAGATAAAATTCAGCAATACAAAAAGTTGCTGCTGAAACATGGAGCAAAAGCCAGTCTGATGACTGGCTCCGGTTCCTGCGTATATGGGATTTTTCAGGATCAGGCCACGCGGGATCAGGCATATGAAGCACTAAAGGCGAAGCATGAGGTCTATGCCTGCGAGGCAGTCAATAAAGGAGAGTAGAATGATACGATTAATTGCCTTGGATTTGGACGGCACTACCCTGCAAAGCGACAGTACGCTTTCGGCAAATACGAAGCAGGTGCTGGAAGAGGCTATCTCCAGGGGCGTTCATGTGGTGGCAGCCAGCGGGCGTTCTTTTCATTCGTTGCCGAAATTTCTCCCTGAAATCCGGGGAGTGGAGTATGCAATTTCATCGAACGGCGCGTCGGTCCACCGCCTTTTTGACAGCAGGCGGATCTATGCAGATCTTTTAAAACCCGGTAAGGTTATAGAATTTTTACGGCATATGGAAGCTTATCCAGAACTGGCTTTGGAAGCATTTGTGGATGGGGATGCCTATACGGAGCAGGCGTTTATTGAGGAACCTGAGCGCTATGGTATGCCTGGAAGAGTGAAAGAATATTTAAAGACAAGCCGGCGGCCGGTAGACAATATTCATCATTTTCTGGCGGAGTGCAAGGATGGGGTAGATGCTTTAGCAGTGATTGTAGGGGATATGGATTTGAAGCTGCGCATCCGAGAGCAGCTGAACGCCATGGATGGTTTCCGCATAACCTCTTCCTTTGTCAACATGCTGGAGATCGTAAGCCCCACTGCAGGTAAGGGGGCGGCAGTAGCCTGGCTGGCAAATCGCCTGGAAATTGGTCCGGAACAGGTAATGGCCTGCGGTAATGCAGAAAATGACCTGGATATGATCTGCTATGCCGGAGTCGGCGTAGCAGTGGATAACAGTCCGGAGGAATTAAAAATGGCAGCGGATTATGTGACAGCAGACAATGATCATGAAGGAGTGGCGTTGGCGATCCGGAAATTTGTATTAGAAGGAGACAACGGATGAGGATTAGCCGCGTTGGCGGGATTATTGCCGCTGCAAATAAAAGGTCAGTGTATAGTGAAGAGAAATCTGCACAGATGAAAGCTTCTTTTTCTCTATAGAAGGGTCAAGTTCCGCCAAGAAAGAACTTGACCTTTATAGATGCAAACGTTATACTTTGGTGAGAATAATGAATCTATTTCCATAAGCAATGATACGATTACGTCCATGGAGGGAGAAAGCAGATGATTCAGAAGAGAACCGGGCTGCCAGAGATTTTTGACAGCTTTGCGGAGGCCAGGAAAAATGGCTTTTTAGCCATGAAGAACATAAAGGACAGTGGTAAAGGCGTAGTTGGCCAGTTTTGTACATACACACCGCTGGAGATTTTTATGGCGGCAGACTTGGTTAGTGTGGGGCTTTGTTCGACTAGCGATGAAACGATTCCTGAGGCGGAAAAAGTCCTGCCGGGCAATCTCTGTCCGCTGATCAAATCCAGCTATGGATTTGCTATTACCGATAAATGTCCCTATATGTATTTTTCTGATCTGGTAGTGGGTGAAACCACCTGTGATGGTAAGATTAAAATGTATGAGTTACTGGGGCAGGAGAAGAATGTGCATATCCTGGAGCTTCCCAAGCGGCAGGATACGCCGGAAGCAAAAGCACTTTGGCGGGCAGAACTGGTACGTCTTGTAGAACGGGTAGAAAAGGACTTTGGTGTTACAATTTCAGAGGATCGGCTGCGGGAAGCGATCCGCAAGCGAAATATTGAGCGGCAGCTACTCAAAGAATTGTATGAGTTAAGTACGATGACACCGCCCCCCATTACCGGTCTTCGCCAGCTGCAGATCCTGTTTGGTTCTCAATTTAAGTTTGACTGGGATGAGAAGGTTGCGGAAATTCGTGGTGCCATTGACAGTATCCGGGCTGCCTATGAAACCGGGGAGCGCCCCGTGTCGGAACACGCGCCCAGAATTCTGGTCACCGGCTGTCCGATGGGCGGAGTAACCGAGAAGGTTGTCAAGGTGATCGAGGAGGCCGGTGCCGTGGTAGTTGCCTTTGAGAATTGTTCGGGTGCCAAGCAGATGGATCGTCAGTGTCCCGAGGCGGGGGATCCCCTGACGAACATTGCCGAACATTATCTGCAGATCGGCTGTGCGGTTATGACGCCGGACCGTAACCGGTTCGAGTTGTTAGACCAGCTTTGCGATCAGTTTCAGGTCGATGGTGTGGTTGAGATGACCCTGCAGGCTTGTCATTCCTATGCCGTGGAAGCACATCTGATTAAAGCCCATTTGCACAGCAAGGGAATTCCTTACCTGCAGCTGGAAACGGATTATGGTACGGCAGATATAGGGCAGCTTTCGACCCGGGCCGGTGCCTTTGTGGAGATGTTATAAATGATGAAAGAAATAACGGTTGGCATTGACTGCGGTTCTGCTGCCTGTAAAGGCGCCCTCCTTCGTGAGGGCGCCGTTGTTTCATTCTGTGTAAAGCCAACTGGCTGGAGCCCAAAAGAGACCGCCCGTCTGGTTTTGGCTGAATTATTACAGCAAGCGGCAGTGGATCGTGAGGATGTATATGTAGTGACCACCGGCTATGGGCGGGTGGGGATCGACATTGCGGATCGGGCAGTGACGGAAATCACCTGCCATGCTCTGGGGGCGGAGTACCTCCTGCCGGGAGTGCGGACTGTGCTGGATATTGGTGGACAGGATGTAAAGGTAATTTCAGTAGGAGATGGTAAAGTCCTCTCCTTTCAGATGAACGATAAGTGTGCAGCCGGCACCGGCCGCTTCCTGGAGATGTCAGCCCATCGGATGGGCGTGGATTTAACAGCGTTTTCAGCGCTTCTTGAGGCTGGCCAAAGCTGTGCTTTAAGTAGTATGTGCGCGGTTTTTGCCGATTCGGAAATTGTGTCGTTATTAGCCTCTGGTAAGAGTCGTGAGGAAGTGGCGGGCGGAATTGTCCGGTCGGTGGTTACCCGGGTGGTCACGTTAACCGGCCGGGTCGGAGTCGACTCTCCAATTCTGCTGACCGGTGGTCTGGCAGGTCTTAATGGCCTGCGTATTGAGCTGGAACGGCAGCTGGTACATCCGGTCATTTCTCTGCCCCTCTCGCGGTTCGCCGGGGCAATCGGCGCGGCAAAGGTTCAAGGACGGCGCTAGTGTACTTCCCATGGATAAGATAGGTGGTCACCCTAGCGCTGACAGGGATATAAGGCAGGTATAGCGCAAATCAATTTATTAACAAGCATGTGATATTATTAATTAACTTATTGACAAGCATGTGAATCGGTAATAATATAAAAGCATGACAATGAAATATCAAATTTATAATTTTATGAAGGAGGTTATAGGATGTTTGATTTAAAAGGAAGGGTAGCCGTAGTGACCGGAGCGTCTTCCGGACTGGGTGTGCACATGGCTAGGGCTCTGGCGGCTCAGGGAGCCGACTTGGCTATTCTGGCAAGAAGAACGGACCGGCTGGAAGCGGTGAAAAGAGAAATCGAGGAAATGGGTGTCAAGTGTCTGACGGTGACTTGTGATGTAACCAAAGAAGAAACTGTCGCCGCTGCCGCAAAGGCAGTAGAAGATGAGTACGGCAAAATAGATATATTGATCAATAATGCGGGGGCAGGAGGAACTGTCCCAATCGAAGAGACAACTCTGAACGACTGGAATAAAGATATTAATGTCGATCTGACAGGGGTATTCCTGACCACAAGAGAATTTGGCAAGGTGATGATAAAGAATCGATATGGACGAATCATTAACATTGCTTCAATGTATGGCTTAGTTGGTAATACCGCGTTGCCTTCAGGCGCATACCATGCGGCGAAGGGGGCGGTCGTCAACTTCACCAGAGCAACAGCAGCAGAGTGGGCAAAATACGGCATCAATACCAACTGCATCTGTCCGGGATACTTTGCCACCGAGCTTACGGAAGAAACGCTGAGTAGCGATGAATTTACTGCGTATATGAAGATGACCGTGCCGTTGGGAAGGTATGGAAACGGGCCGGAGCTGGCGGCAGCGGCGGTATTCCTGGCAGCTGACGAAGCATCTTACTTAACCGGTGCCATTCTGCCTGTCGATGGCGGCTACACCTGCGTCTGAGATTGCTGTTCAGCCAATCGTATCGCGAGGTATTTTTTTGTGAGTGTATCCTTCTTTGACAATGTAGTACATTGTCAAAGGAGGGTAGCGAAGCGGAAGCTACGATTCACGGACGAATATAATAAAATAATAAAATTCACTTGCAATTTCTGAATAAATTCGATATAATTCAGATAGAATTAACAGAATAAGAAGTCATTACAAACTTATATAGGTTCATAATTGGATGAACGTTTCTACCGACTGCCGTAACAGTTGACTATAAGTTCCTGTGATTTATCGTGGGAACAAGGACAACTGGAGGGCAGTTTTTTTGTACCACGATTTCAGAAAGGAGAGTCTGCATGGACAGTCGAAACTTCATTTTAAAGGGGAACTTTGCATACAGCGAAAGTCAGCAGGGAATTGCTGCTCGAGAGAATGCCTATCTGGTATGTACGGACGGAATCTCCCAGGGGATCTATGCGGAGATTCCCGCAGAGTACCGGGACTTTCCGGTGACGGACATGGGGGACCGGATTGCAATACCGGGTTTGATTGATCTCCATATTCATGCCTCTCAATACAGCTACCGAGGCACGAAAATGGACTTGGAGCTATTGGACTGGCTGAACCAAAATGCCTTTCCCGAGGAAGCAAAATTCAAAGATTTAGATTATGCTAAGAAAGCGTATTCAATCTTTGCAGAAAATATGAAACATAGTGCGACCACCAGAGCCTGTATTTTTGCCACTGTCCACGAAGAGGCTACGGAGCTTCTGATGAATTTGATGGAAGAGACCGGCCTGAAGACTATGATCGGCAAGGTCAATATGGACCGGAATTCACCGGATTATCTGGAAGAGGCCAGTGCTGACGCTTCGGCAGAGGCCACGGTCCGGTGGCTGGAGAAAACCATACATAAATACCGGAATGTCCGGCCGATTCTAACTCCGCGATTTATTCCCAGTTGTTCGGACGAACTGATGAACCGATTGGGAACGATTCGACATACATTTGGAATCCCTGTTCAGTCTCATTTATCAGAGAATCAGGGTGAGATTTCTCTGGTAGAGGAGCTTTGTCCGGAAGCAGACTTCTACGGTGATGCCTATGACCGGTGCGGCATGTTTGGCGGAGAGTCAGGCACGATTATGGCCCACTGCGTTTGGTCATCCCGGGAAGAACTGCAACGGATGAAAAGGCAAGGAGTCTTTGTGGCCCACTGTCCTCAGTCCAATGCGAATCTGGCTTCGGGGATTGCACCGGTTCGCCGCTACCTGGACGAGGGATTGTCGGTCGGCCTGGGCAGTGATGTGGCCGGCGGCAGTACGGAGTCGATTTTCCGGGCTATGGTGGATGCGATTCAGGCCTCTAAGCTGCGCTGGCGGCTGGTGGATCCGAGCTTGAAGCCGTTGAAGCTGGAGGAGGCCTTCTATCTGGCTACCAGGGGCGGAGGCGCGTTCTTTGGCTCTGTGGGAAGCTTTGAGAGGGGATACGAGCTGGATGTGATCGTACTGGACGATCAGAATCTGAAGCATCCACAGCCACTCGGGGTGAGAGACCGGCTGGAAAGGATCGTATATCTGGGGGACGAGCGAAATGTATGGAAGAAATATGTAGCCGGAAGTGAGATTTTCTAAATTTAAAGGAGGAAAAGCTATGAATTTTGACAAACTATTTCGACTCAAAGAAAATCATACCGATGTTAAAACCGAAGTGCTGGCCGGTGTTACTACGTTTATGACGATGGCGTATATCCTGGCCGTAAACCCCAGCATTCTAGCGGATGCCGGTATGGACAGCGGCGCTGTGTTCACCGCAACAGCTCTGGCCGCCTGTTTTGCCACCTGCCTGATGGCGCTTTTTGCCAACTACCCATTTGTGCTGGCGCCGGGGATGGGACTGAATGCGTATTTTGCCTACACCGTGGTAATCCAGATGGGATTTTCCTGGGAAATGGCCCTGGCCGCCGTATTTGTAGAAGGGATCATTTTCATTCTGCTTTCACTGACCAAAGTCCGTGAAGCAATCTTTAATGCAATCCCGATGACGCTGAAACATGCGGTGTCAGTGGGCATCGGTCTCTTTATCGCTTTTATCGGCCTGCAGAATGCCAATATCGTGAAAAACAGCGATGCAACTTTGGTACAGGCGTTCTCCTTCTCGGAATCTTTTTCTGCAGGCAGCTTCCGTACCGAAGGAATCACAGTCCTGCTGGCACTGATCGGGGTGCTGGTTATCGCCTGGATGATGATTAAGAAGGTGAAAGGAAATATTCTCTGGGGTATTTTGATCACTTGGGGACTGGGGATTATTTGCCTGCTGACCGGGCTTTACGTGCCGGATGCGGCGGCAGGAGCTTATAGCCTGCTTCCGGATTTCTCAAATGGACTAAGCATTCCCAGCCTGGCCCCTACTTTTGGGCATCTGGATTTCTCACGGATGTTTTCACTAGATTTCGTGGTAGTAATGTTTGCTTTCCTGTTTGTGGATATGTTTGATACGCTGGGAACGCTGATTGGTGTGGCTTCTAAAGCGGATATGCTGGATGAGAAGGGGCGCCTGCCCCGGATTCAGGGTGCATTGCTGGCGGATGCAGTGGGTACTGCTGCCGGTGCCGTACTGGGAACCTCCACCACTACGACTTATGTGGAAAGCGCGGCTGGCGTATCAGAAGGCGGCAGAACCGGTCTGACTGCGGTGGTAGCGGCGATCCTTTTTGCATTGTCTCTGTTCCTGTCCCCGATCTTCCTGGCGATCCCGGCCTTCGCAACGGCTCCGGCCCTGATTATGGTAGGATTCCTGATGATCGGCTCACTGATGAAAATTGACTTTACGGATATGACGGAAGCTATTCCGGCCTTTATCTGCATGATTGCGATGCCCTTCCTGTACAGCATTTCCGAAGGCATCTCTCTGGGAATTATCTCCTATGTGGTGCTGAATCTGTTAACCGGAAAAGCGAAAGAGAAGATCAGCGTGGTGATGTATGTTCTTTGTATTTTATTCATTCTAAAATATATCCTGATTTAGCGGTTAGTATGATAGGAACAGATGCGGTTCCGGAAAGGAGACATTATGGGAATTGGAACGTCCATGAAGCGTGTGGATGCCTATGAGAAAGTGACCGGAGGGGCGAAGTACACGGCGGATCTGACGCCGGAGAACTTTCTGGTGGCTAAGGTGGTACACAGCACCATTGCAAACGGGCTGGTTAAGCGATTCGACCTGTCGGAGGCACTGGCGGTGCCCGGCGTGGTGAAGATCGTAACCTGTTTTGATGTGCCGGATATTCAGTTTCCCACACCAGGGCATCCCTGGTCGGTGGAAAAAGCCCACCAGGATGTCGCGGACCGGAAGCTTCTGAACCAGCGCGTGAGGACCTATGGCGACGATATTGCCGCCGTGATTGCGGAAGATGAGGTGGCAGCGAACCGGGCTGTTCGTCTGGTGAAGGTGGATTACGAAGAATACCCTGCGCTGATGGAGGTAGAGCAGGCATTGGCGGAGGGGGCTTCCGTGATTCACGAGGAAGCACCGGGCAATATCTTAAAGGCGACCAGGCTTACCCTGGGAGATGTCTCCTTTGAAGAAGCAGCGGCGGAAGAAGGCTTGACCGTAATTGATCGAATCTATGACACCCAGACCGTGCAGCACTGCCACATGGAGGTTCCGGTATCCTATGCCTATGAAGAAAGCGGAAAGGTCGTGGTGGTGTCCTCCACCCAAATTCCCCATATCTGCCGTCGGGTGATCGGTCAGGCATTGGGGATTCCCTGGGGACAGATTCGTGTGATCAAGCCTTACATCGGCGGCGGCTTCGGTAATAAGCAGGATGTATTATACGAACCCCTGAATGCTTTTCTTTGCCGGCAGGTGGGCGGGCGCGGTGTCCGTCTGGAACTGACCAGAGAAGAAACGCTGGCCTGCACCCGGGTCCGCCACGCGATCCGTTTCCATGCCAAGGCGGCTGTCAGAAAAGACGGAACGCTGGTGGCCAGAAAGTTAGCGGCTTATTCCAATCAGGGTGCTTATGCTTCTCATGGGCATGCGATCGTAGCGAATGCCGCCAATGGTTTTAAGCAGTTATACCACGAGGAAAAGGCACTGGAGGTCGACAGCTATACGGTGTATACAAACCGTACAACCGGTGGGGCCATGCGGGGATATGGGATCCCCCAGTCCTGCTTTGTGACCGAATGTCTGGCCGAAGATACTGCCAGAGCCATTGGAATGGACCCTCTGGAATACCGCCTGAAGAACTGCATGCGGGATGGCTACCAGGATCCTCACACCGGTGTGGTATTCCATAGCTATGGTCTGCAGAAGTCGATCGAAAAGGGCCGGGAGTGGATCCATTGGGAGGAAAAACGGAAGGAATATGCCGATCAGACCGGTCCGGTAAGACGGGGCGTGGGAATGGCGATATTCTGCTATAAGACCGGTGTGCATCCGATTTCGCTGGAGACGGCTTCCTGCCGGATGACCCTGAACCAGGACGGCTCCGTTCAGGTTCAGATGGGAGCCACGGAGATTGGCCAGGGCGCGGATACGGTCTTTACCCAGATGGCAGCCGAGGTTACAGGGATTACCGAGGACCGGATCTATGTGGTTTCCACCCAGGATACGGATGTCACACCTTTTGATACAGGCGCTTACGCGTCTCGCCAGACTTACGTCAGCGGCATGGCCCTGAAGAAGACGGGGCTTTTATTAAAAGAGAGAATTTTGGAGTATGCGTCTTACCTTCTGCAGGCAGAGTCAGATACGCTGGACATTCAAAATAATGAAGTAATAGACAAGGAAAACCGTACACCCATGGTTACACTGGCGGCTTTGGGGGAAGAGGCCTTCTACAGTCTGGACCGTTCCGTGCACATCACGGCAGAAGCCACACACCAGTGTAAAAATAACACCTTTTCCAGTGGAGCCTGTTTCGCTGAAATTGAAGTGGATCTTCCCCTGGGACAGATAAAAGTATTGCGAATCGTCAATGTTCACGATAGCGGAACACTGATTAATCCGAAGCTGGCGGAGGCCCAGGTTCACGGCGGCATGAGTATGGGGTTAGGGTATGCTTTAAGCGAACAGCTCCTCTACGACGAGAAAGGAAAGCCGCTGAATGCCAATCTGTTGGATTACAAGCTTCCTACCAGTATGGACACCCCGGATCTCCATGTGGAATTCGTCGAAATGGAGGATCCCACCGGCCCTTACGGGAACAAAGCTCTGGGAGAGCCGCCGGCCATTCCCGTGGCCCCGGCGATCCGTAACGCATTATTGCACGCTACCGGCGTGGCGGTGGATTCCCTGCCGCTGGATCCCCAGAAGCTGATTACACATTTTAAGGCAGCAGGCCGGATCTGACAGCGAAAGGAGGACAGAAAGGTATGTATGATATTGAGAAATACTATCAGGCGAACAGCATTGCCGATGCCATCCGTGCGCTGGAAGAGGATCCAGAGGCCATCGTAATCTCAGGAGGCAGTGATGTCCTGGTGCAGATCCGGGAAGGCCGGCTGGCGGGATGCGGCTTGGTAAGCATCCATGGGATTCCGGAGCTGGAAGGAATTGGAATGGAGGGAGACGGCACGATTGTGATTCGTCCGGCCACTACCTTTTCCCATATTACAAATCATCCTCTGATTCAGCAGCATATACCGATTCTGGGAAATGCGGTAGATCAGGTGGGAAGCCCCCAGGTGCGGAATACGGGAACCATCGGAGGGAATGTGTGCAATGGTGTTACCAGTGCCGACAGCGCTTCCAGCCTGTTTGCACTAAATGCTGTACTGGAACTCACCGGAAGCAGCGGCTCCCGGCGGGTGCCTATTGAGGAATTTTATATAGGTGCCGGTAAAACCGTTCGGGAACACGCAGAATTGTTAACGGCAATCCGTATTGACAGGGAAAATTACGACGGCTGGTATGGACATTATATCAAATACGGCAAGCGGAATGCGATGGAAATTGCTACGCTGGGATGTGCCGTGCTGGTGAAGCTGACGGAGGACCGGAAACATCTGGCCGATGTGCGTATTGCTTATGGCGTAGCCGGCCCGGTGCCGATGCGCTGTCATAAGACCGAGGAGACCGTCAGAGGAAGGGCTTTGGATGGAACTCTCACAGAGACTTTGGGTAAGGGGGTACTGGAAGAGGTCCATCCCCGTTCCAGCTGGCGTGCTTCGAAGGAGTTCCGGCTTCAGCTGGTAGAAGAACTGGTAAAACGGGCATTTACACAGGCGGCAGCCTTTGGCGGAGGTGAGATCCATGCTTAAGATTATGCAGATGAATGTCAATGGTAAGGATGTGGAGGTGGCGGTGGACCCAAGAGAATCTCTGGCAGATACCCTGCGTAACCGCCTCTATTTGAACAGCGTGAAGAAGGGCTGTGAAGTAGGAGAGTGCGGCGCCTGTACGGTCCTGGTAGACGGCGAAGCAGTGGACTCCTGCATCTATCTGGCGCTTTGGGCCGCAGACCGGAAGGTACTGACAGTGGAGGGCTTAAAGGGACCAAATGGAGAATTGAGTCCGATCCAGCAGGCATTTGTAGACGAAGCGGCAGTACAGTGCGGCTTCTGCACCCCGGGCTTGATTATGACGGCAGTAGAAATTGTTGGAACCGGTAAAAAGTACAACCGGGAAGAGCTGCGTAAGCTGATCTCCGGTCATCTGTGCCGGTGCACCGGATATGAGAATATTCTGAATGCTATGGAACGGATCGTGGAAGAGACTTATAAGGTCGTGGGAAATGGCTGAAGAAGAAATTTACTATATATATATTCTCCGCTGCAGGGATGGATCTCTTTACACTGGCTGGACGAATGACATGGCGAAGCGGATAGAGGCCCATAACAAAGGGCAAGGCGCTAAGTATACCAAAGGACGCGGCCCGGTGGAGTTGATTCATCATGAGGAGTACTCGAATAAGTCAGAGGCATTGAAGAGAGAATATGCGATTAAACGTCTCAGTAGGGCGCAGAAGTTAGAACTGATTCAGAAGTCTTCCTAATTTTTACAAAAACTCTTGTGTGCACGGATTTCTTCGTTTATAATAAAGACGATAGTTTGTCCGATGACGAAAGGAGCACATAAAAATGAGTTTTATTGATGTAATTAAAGACAGAGCACGTAAGAACAAAAAGACAGTGGTACTTCCGGAGTCCATGGATGCCCGCACCTTTGAGGCAGCTGAGAAGATTCTGAAGGAGGGATTTGCGAATGTAGCAATCGTAGGATCCCCTGCGGAGATTGAGAAATTTGGAGCCGGCTTTGACATTACCGGAGCAACGATTGTAGATCCTGCTTCCAGTGAGAAGACGGCAGGATATATTGACAAGCTGGTGGAGCTGAGACAGTCTAAGGGCATGACCCCGGAGCAGGCGGAAGCGCTGCTGCTGAAGGACTATCTGTATTATGGTGTTATGATGGTTAAGATGGGCGATGCCGACGGTATGGTATCCGGTGCCTGCCACTCCACAGCCGATACCCTGAGACCTTGTCTGCAGATCCTGAAGACGAAGCCCGGCACCAAGCTGGTATCTGCTTTCTTCCTGATGGTAGTACCGGATTGCGAATATGGGGCGAACGGCACCTTCATATTTGCTGACAGCGGGCTGGTACAGAATCCTTCTTCCGACGAGCTGGCTTCCATTGCGAACTCCAGCGCAGAGTCATTTGAACTGCTGGTAGGCGAAGAAGCAAAGGTAGCGATGCTGTCCCATTCCACGAAGGGTAGTGCGAAGCATGCGGATGTAACGAAGGTAGTAGACGCTGTGGCAATGGCGAAGGAGCAGTTCCCGAACCTAAAGGTAGACGGCGAGCTGCAGCTGGATGCGGCTATTGTTCCCAGCGTAGGTGCTTCCAAGGCTCCCGGCAGCGAGATCGCCGGGCAGGCTAACGTTCTGGTATTCCCGGATCTGGATGCAGGCAATATCGGTTACAAGCTGACGCAGAGACTGGCGAAAGCAGAAGCTTACGGCCCCGTAACTCAGGGGATCGCGAAGCCGGTAAACGACCTGTCCAGAGGCTGCAGTGCGGATGACATCGTAGGCGTGGCGGCAATCACGGCCGTACAGTGTCAGGCTGAGTAATTTTAGAGACTAAAAATAGTAAATAAAACGCTGAGAGGAACCGAATGAGGTTCCTCTCAGCGTTTTATTTACTACCTGGTGTGACCCACCCTAATTAAGGTGGGTTATGCTAGCATCAGCCCTCTGTCCCATTCTCATCCAGCCACCTCTTAATATTCTTCACCGTCTCCGGATCAATAAAGTGCTCAATCCGCTCCACCAAAGTCAGTTCATTTTCCGAATGGTTAATGTAACAAAAAAAGCGCTGAAGTACCTCATGCCGGTACAAGAGGTATTGACCGGTTTCTCTTCCCTTATCGGTCAGCAGGATATGACCATATTTTTCAAATAAAATATATTTGGCTTCCTTAAGGGCCGCTGCCATTTTTGAGGTGGAGGAAGGCTTGACATGCAGGAGTTCCGACAGACGTTTAATCCGGATGATTTCCTGATCGAGATACAGCCGGTATATCATTTCCAGATAATCCTCCATTGCGGTAGTAAGCGTCTCTTTTTCCATATGGGAGGAATACCCTTTTAGCGTGTAAAATTCATTAGAATTCAGCATCAAACACCTCTTTTTCCGGGATTATGGGTAACACCGTACAGGAAAGCCGCATATGGTAGAGCAAAGAAAAAAGTTTCCCTTAGCTAACTTTATTTACGGGGAGGTAAATCTATGCAGTATATAAATACGTTATCAGAACTCACTCAGGGCGAGAGCGGTCTCGTATTAGATATTTGCTCGGAAGGTCATATGCGCCGCAGGCTTCAGGATCTTGGATTGATTCAGGGGACAGAGGTGACTTGTGTCTGCAAAAGTCCGTTGGGAGATCCGGTTGCATTTGAAATACGGGGAGCTGTTATTGCTCTTCGAAGCGAGGATTCTTCCCTCGTCCGGATCCAAAGCTGTGAGGAATAGCCGATGGGATTGAGCAAGGACTCGATGGGTTTAAAAGCGATGGATCTGGGACTGGTAATTCAGAAGAAGCATGCAGATGATAAGGTAATTGCCCTGGGGGGCAATCCTAATGTGGGGAAAAGTACGGTTTTTAATGGGTTAACCGGACTTCGGCAGCATACGGGCAATTGGCCGGGAAAGACAGTTACGAATGCGCAGGGATATTGTGAATATCACCAGAACGGCTATGCAATTGTGGATTTGCCGGGCTGCTATTCTCTGATGGCACACTCTGTCGAAGAGGAGGTGGCACGGGATTTTATCTGCTTTGGAGGAGCAGATACAGTGATCATTGTCTGCGATGCCACCTGCATGGAGCGGAGCCTGAATCTGGTACTGCAGACATTGGAGATTACTTCCAGTGTGGTTGTGTGTATTAACTTATTGGATGAAGCAAAGAAGAATAAAATTCGGATTGATCTGGAGACGTTATCAAAAAGGCTAGGGGTTCCGGTGGTAGGAACTGCCGCCAGAACCGGTCAGGGTCTTGACCGGCTGATGGAGGCGGTAGAGCAGGTTCTGCAGAAACCGCCGGCTACCCCGCTTCGGATCACCTATCCGGAGCATCTGGAAGCTGCACTCTCCAATCTGGAGCCGGAGGTGGAGCCTTATAGTGAAGGCGTTATAAGCAGCCGCTGGATTTCCCTTATGCTGCTGCACGGGGATCAAAGGATGCATGCCTTTATGGAGCAGAATCTGGGCCGTGACTTTTTGCTGGAGGAAAGGGTTTCTCAGTGCCTGCGGGAGGAGAAGGAAAGGCTTACGCGTCAGGGAGTTACGGAAAAGCAAATCAAGGATGAGATTGTATCGGCAATTGTCCATACATCCGATGATCTTTGCCGGGAGGTGGTGGTTACGCTTCCCGGAAAGTATGCAGGCAGGAATTCTAAGCTGGATTCGATCCTGACTGGAAAGTGGACGGCGTTTCCTATTATGGTGCTGGCACTGCTGGGGATTTTCTGGATTACCATTTGCGGTGCAAATTATCCTTCCCAGCTATTGGCGGATGGTTTGTTCTGGCTGGGAGACCAGCTGCAGGTATTTCTGCTGTGGATACAAATACCGACATTTTTGACGGATATGCTGGTGTCGGGCGTTTACCGGGTGCTGGCCTGGGTGGTTTCGGTGATGCTGCCGCCAATGGCGATCTTTTTCCCGCTGTTTACACTGCTGGAGGACGTGGGGATTCTGCCGCGGGTGGCTTTTAACCTGGATAAATGTTTTAAGAAATGTTGTGCCTGCGGCAAACAGGCACTGACGATGTGAGTAGGAAATTTATGCTACAAAGAAAAAAGGCCGCAGTCAGCGGGTTTCTACATTATAAAAGAATAGAAGAAACTTCTCGATCGTCAGAAGTCAGTAAACAGGAAGCGTAAAGGGGTAAAATTATAATTGAATATAGTATTTCACCCCATAATGGGTAGTTTAATACCCTCTGTTTAGCAAGTAATTAGCGAATTGAAATTAAAAGGCGATTGTTCCACCCTACATAATAGATTTTACAATGTTTGTGTAGCATAAAAATTTCAACTTGAATAGCAATCTTGAATGAAGAAGGCATCAAAATATTGATGTCCTTTTTCATTATTATATTATAAACCCATTCAACATAATATGAAACCGTTTGTTCATGGATTAAAAGAACAAGCGTTTTTTTGATTTCCAGAATACATAGCCGGTTCCTACCGGAATCGGCTAAATAAATTGGAAGGAGGAAACCAAAATGTCAAATTGCAAGGTTATGGCCGTGTGTAATCAAAAGGGCGGAACCGGAAAAAGTACCACGGCAGTCAATCTGGGCATCGGACTTGCCATGCAGGGTAAAAAGGTACTGATTGTGGATTGCGACCCCCAGAGTGATGCCACTACCTGTCTAGGCTGGCCAGATCAGGACAGTTTACCCGTCACACTCTCCACCCTGATGGAAAAGGTCATAAGCGATCAGCCTATTTTGCCGCGGGAGGGCATTTTGCACCATGACGAGGGTGTTGACCTGATACCATCCAGCATTGAGTTGTCTGCTATGGAAATGACTTTGGTAAACGCCATGAGCCGCGAGTTTACGCTTCGCACATACCTGAAGGAAGTTAAAAAGGATTATGAGTATTGTATTTTGGATACGATGCCGAGCTTAGGTATGATAACCATCAATGCATTAGCGGCGGCTGACAGCGTTATTATCCCTGTGCAGGCGCATTATCTTCCGGCAAAAGGCATGACGCAGCTTATGAAAACCATTGGCAAAGTGAAACGGCAAATCAATCCGCAATTAAAGGTGGACGGCGTTTTGCTGACACTGGCGGATATGCGTACCAATCTGGCAAAGGCCACGGCGGAAACAATACGGCAAAATTATGGGAGCGTTCTGAAAATCTATAAGACAACGATACCGCTTGCCGTCAAAGCCGCCGAAACGAGCGCCGCCGGAAAGAGCATTTATGCCTATGACAAAAACAGCAAGGTGGCCGCCGCTTATGCTGAGTTCACAAAGGAGGTATTAGCGAATGAGCAAAGAAATAAAGCTAAATCTGCCCTCAGTCGATGACCTCTTTTCCACGCAGGAGAGCCGTGACGATGCGAAACGGGAAAAGGTGATGGATGTTCCTTTGTCTGAAATTGATGATTTTCCCGACCACCCGTTTCAGGTAAAGGACGATGATGCAATGCAGAACATGGTGGAGAGTGTTCGGAAATTCGGCGTTTTAACTCCCGCCGTGGCAAGGCAGAAAGAGGACGGGCAGTATGAGCTTGTCAGCGGACACAGACGAAAGCGGGCTTGCGATCTTGCGGGCATAGATACCCTGCCCGTGATTGTTCGCCAAATGAGCCGTGATGAAGCCATCATTTTTATGGTTGACAGCAATCTCCAACGCGAGGTTATATTGCCGAGCGAAAAGGCTTTTTCTTACAGGATGAAACTGGAGGCTATGAAACGGCGAGCAGGCAGACCTAGTAAAGATAATTCTGTGCCAGTGGCACAGAATTTCGATGGAAAAACATCACGGCAACTTTTAGGTGAACAAATAGGTGAAAGTCAAGACCAAGTACGCCGCTATATCCGCCTCACCGAGCTTATCCCACCTATCCTGCAAATGGTAGATGATAACAAAATGGCGTTCCGTCCTGCCGTGGAGATATCCTACCTGCCAAAAGAGGAACAGCAATCCCTGCTTGACACAATGGAGTACGAGGACTGTACCCCATCGCTTGCCCAGGCCGTCAAGATGAAGCAGTTTTCACAGGAGGGGCGGCTGAATGGTGATGTGATCCTCTCCATTCTATCGGAGGAAAAGCCAAACCAGAAAGAACAGTTTAAAATTCCAAAAGAGCGTATCAGCAAATATTTTCCCACGGGGACGCCCGTACAGAAGATTGAGGATACCATCATCAAGGCGCTGGAGCTGTACCGCAAACGGCAGCGCGACAGGGAACGGTAATGCCCGCCAAGGGGAAAGTCTGCCTTTTACCAGATAACGATGTCACTGCGCTTTCTCCCCTCTCCACACCTCACCCCTCATTACCAGCTATACCAGCTAAAAAGAAGATGTTATGATCCCTGCCGGATGGATATATACACCCAATATCCGTGAGCCCAAGATATATGTGGTTGCTTGATGAGTCCCACGGCTGAAAAGCCGATTTTCTTTTTCAGCCGGTAAATTACGCTTTCAACCTCTGTCTATGACAGGGGAATTTTTATGTTCAAAAATGATTTTTAGGGAGGTAAAACACAGATGGTTAAGAAAATTTTTAAAAAGATGACCGCACTTGTACTGGCGGTGGTTACAGTGCTATCGCTGTTCCCCGCAGGCACAGTGTTTGCGGCAATCGGTGATGCAGGCACGATTTCATTTGCCCTCACCTATGATTCAGGCGGCAATGCCATAAGGTATAATTCGAGTGCTGTCATTAATGGGTATACGGCAGGCGGAACAGGAAGGGATAAATACCGCATATATATGGACGGGGATACCGCCTTTTGTATCCAGCCGGGTGTACCTTTGCATTCAGGCGATTCGCTGAAAGAAAGCTCATCCGCCACCTGGAGCGACCTCTCTGCCAGCCAGAAGAAAGCCGTCGGGCTTGCCCTTTTATATGGGTATCAGGGAAATAAAAACAACCTGACAGGAAACGATGATGAAAAATGGGTTGCGACACAAACCCTTGTCTGGGAATTTGTGACGGGATACAGAAATGCCACAGGCCCCTATACGCAGACAGGCACTGATGTATATCAGCTTCATTTTGGCTCCAACTATGCAAACAGCGGTGCAAAAGCAGCCTATGACCAGATTGTTGCCCTGCTGGAAGAACACGACACTATTCCGAGCTTCATGTCGGAGAGCAGGACGGACATCACAAAGGAGCTTTCCTACAACGGCGGCAGGTACACCATCACCCTGACGGACAGTAACGGGGTACTTTCGGACTATACCTTCTCCTGCTCCGACAATAACGTAAGCGTTACGAAATCGGGTAATGCGCTGACGATCAGCTCCACCACTGCTCTTGATGGCTCTGCCAGGATTACGGCAACAAGGAATAACGTGCCTACGGTAAGCCAGAGCGCGAAACTGCTTGCCTATGGCGATGACAGCTTGCAGGACGTGGTGACCGGCGTGGAAAATGCGGACAGTGTGCTTGCCTATATCAATGTGGAAACGCCCACAGGCACACTTGCGCTGAAAAAGACTTCTGAGGACGGTGTGGTATCCGGCATCCAGTTTACCATCACGGGCAATCACTACGAAAAAACAGTAACCACAGGAAGTGGCGGCTCCATCTCTGTGGAAGGCTTGTTCCCCGGCATTTATACGGTGACGGAAGCAGCCTATGACTGTTACGTGCCACAAAAATCCCAGACGGTAACGGTTATCGGCGGTCAGACCTCTACGGTCAGTTTTTCCAATATCTTCAAAAAATTCAGGGTGACCGTGACCAAGACGGACGCAGAGGCGGGCGAAACACAGGGCGACGCCACTCTTGCGGGCGCAGTCTATGGTATCCATAAAGGCGATACGCTGGTAGACACCTATACCACGGATGCAAACGGGCAGTTCACTACCAAATATTATATTTGCGATGATGATTGGTCTGTCCAGGAAATCACGCCATCCGAGGGGTATCTGCTTGATGAGTCCACCCACCATATCGGTGCGGAAGCCTCAAATTATAGCGTGGAATACAACTCCACGGTAAGCGGTGTGACGGAACAGGTTATCAAGGGCAATATCGCCATTATCAAGCACTCCGATGATGGCTCCACGCAGATTGAAACGCCGGAGGAAGGCGCGGCCTTTGAAGTGTTCTTAAAATCCGCAGGCAGTTATGAAAACACAAAGGAAAGTGAGCGTGATATTCTCACCTGTGATGAAAACGGCTTTGCGCAGACAAAAGATTTGCCTTACGGCGTGTACACCGTTCGGCAGACCAGCGGCTGGGAAGGACGGGAACTTATTAAGGACTTTGACGTGTATATCAGCGTGGGCGGCGAAACCTACCGTTACCTGATCAACAACGCCAATTTTGCCTCATATATCAAGGTTGTCAAAACCGACGCCGAAACAGGCAAAACCATCCCTTATGCCGGGGCGGGCTTCCAGATTTACGACCCGGACGGAAACCTTGTCACCATGACCTACACCTATCCCACCGTGACCATCATCGACACCTTCTATACCAACAGCGAGGGCTACCTGATCACGCCGCAGACTTTAGAATATGGCACAGGCTACACTCTCGTTGAAGTGAAGGCTCCTTATGGGTACGTCCTTGACAGTACGCCTGTGTCCTTTGATGTGATCCAGTCCGATTCGACGGAGGAAAGCGGGATCACCGTCATAGAGGTTGTAAAAACCAACATGGCACAAAAGGGTACGATTACCGTTGCCAAAGTTGGCGAGGCGTTCAGCACAGTCATAGAGGGAGACGGTATCCACCAGCCGGTCTATTCAATTCAGGGGCTGGAGGGCGCTGTCTATGAAATCACTGCCGCCGAGGATATTTACACGCTGGACGGCACTTTGAGAGCGTCGGCGGGCGAGGTGGTTGACACCATCACCACGGACAGCGGCGGCCTGGCTACCAGCAAGGAATTATATTTGGGCAGTTATATTGTGACTGAAATCACCGCACCTTATGGCATGGTTTTAAACAGCGAACCCCATCCGGTAGAGATCACCTATGCCGGACAGGAAGTAGCCGTCACCAATGTCTCCACCGTTCTTTATAACGAACGGCAGAAAGTGGAAATCAGCATGAATAAGGCGTTGGAGCAGGACAAAACATTCGGCATCGGCATGAACGGCGAAATCCAATCTGTACAGTTTGGGCTTTATGCTGCCGAGGATTTGACTGCCGCAGACGGCACGGTTATCCCCGCTTCCGGATTGATTGAAGTTATCAGTGCAGATGAAAACGGCCACGGAATATATACCGCCGACCTGCCCTTTGGCAGCTACTATGTGCAGGAGGTTTCCAGCAATGCGGCATACCTGACGAGCGATACGCAGTATCCGGTGACGTTTGAATATGCCGGGCAGGATGCGGCACTGGTGACGATAGCGGTAAACGATGGAGAGACGATTATAAATAAGCTTATCCACGGCAACATCAGCGGCATCAAGGTTGACGGGGACGGCGAGGCGCTTGCCGGCGCTGTGATCGGACTCTTTAAACCGGACGAAACAGAATTTATAACTGAAAACACTCTTATGACTGCCACCTCTGACAAGGACGGCAGTTTTTCCTTTACGGACGTACCCTATGGGGACTGGATTGTCCGTGAAATCGAAGCGCCCACAGGCTATGTGCTGAACGGGGAACCCTACCACGTTATCATCTCTGAGGACGGTCAGGTAATTGAAATTGAGATAGAAAACACCCTGATCCACGGTTCGGTACAGATTATCAAGACCGATAAATCAGGGAACAGATTAAACGGTGCGACGTTCGGGCTGTATTCCGCTGATGGGAAACTGATACAGGAATTTATCATTACCGAAAACGGCGAAGCCACCATAGACGGCCTTGTATACGGCGATTATTATCTGCTCGAGCTGAAGGCACCGGAGGGATACGAGCTGTCGGATGAGAAGTATGCGTTTTCCATTACGAAGGATAAAGAGGTTATCCAAATCACCGTGGAGAATGAGATAACCCCTGCCAAGGAAACCATACCATCCACAACCCCCGGCAGCACCCCGAAAACCGGTGATGAGAGCAGCATCGGATTATGGCTTGCGCTTCTGGCGGCTTCCGTTGCCGGAATAACTGTGTTCGGCGTGGTTCGTTACCGTAAAAAGAAAAAAGCAAACATTGAAGATGAATGGGAGGATTAAAACATGGGGCTGAAAACAATCTTAGGTATCGTGCTTGTCGTATTTATTGCGGGCGCTGCTGTATGGCTGAATCTCCGTAAAAAGAAGAAATAGCGGCGGGCTGAAACCGGGCGGCTGAAAAGCCGCCTTTTACATACCCCGGACAATGGGGGGAAATAAAGGAGGATGCCTTATGTATCATATTTTGAACACGGGTATTGCCAGACGGTACGGCGTGAACACCGCGCTTGTGGCGCAGTACGTCTGGGAGCAGGTATGTGAAAACGAGTTTCATAACAGACACCACTACGACGGGCGGCGCTGGATGCGGTGCAGCCAGATGATGTTCACAGCGGTCATGCCCTACCTGTCAAGGCACGCTGTTCGCTGCGCGCTGGAACATCTGATAAAGCAGGGCGTACTTATCCGGGGAACGTTCGGGGCAGATAAATTTGACCGCACCTCATGGTACGCCTTTACGCAGTTTGGGCGGCTGTTGATGGAAGAAAGCGAAGGTGATGATTATGAACGATGAAAAACGCATGGCGGATCATTATGAGATTATCCACGCCATTCATATCGGTGACAGGGAGGTTGTCTTCGGCGAGAACCAAAACAGCGAGCCGGACGCACGGTATTTGTGCGCTTATTGTGCCACTAATGAGCTGTTCCAGCGGTATGAGGATTGCATGGTCGGCGATGACTATATCGAAATTATGAAGCTGTTTACAAAAAGGCTGGATGAACAGATGGATAAGGTCATGGCCGACCGTGAGAAAACAACCGCTCCTCTGGAAACCATCACCGCCGAACAGTGCTTTCCCAATGATTTAGGCGAAAGCATTAACGGCAAGGTTGTGGCGATACGGGCTGATGCCCTGCGCCGTGAGTACCAAACTTCGGACAGGCAAATCGTGCTGGTCACCGGCGGTTTCGGTGCGAATGCCAATTCCCGCGGGAGCGCCGTTTTTTGTACGAACCTGTACCATGGCAAGCATACCCGCTTTGAGCGACGTGACATACAGGGCGAAGTCAAGCCAGAACATCGACCTGCGTGGGTGGCAGAGCGTCTTGCGGCGGTTCAGTCGGAACATGTGGGGAAATTGAAATCAAAACCAGACAAGGGGGCGCGATAAATGAACGTAAGAATTAATATCGGATATATCATCACGGACAGCATCCATGTGGGCGAAGCGGAATTTATGCTTGGCGTCCAACAATCCATACCGAATAAGTTCGTGACATGGCGGTGCAAGGATCAAACTGATTATATGTGGGGGCACTATTTTTCCGGCGACCGTCTGGCGGCTGTCAAAGACCTCTGCCAGCGGGCGACGGAGCATGTGCAGTTTCTGGAGTCTTTCCGGGGGGATAACGCACGCAGGGAGCAGGCCAGGCAGAAAGCAGGCAGGGATTATGAACGTTAAGAATGAGAAAGAACCATATGATTGCCAGTTCTGCTGCTACCGCGATAGTACCGTTGAATTCTGCGGATTTTGTATGAGACGGATACTGGACGAATGGAATGAGGGAAGAAAGCACGGGCGGGATAACGCTGCCAGGCATAAGGAGGATTCAGATGGAAAAGAAAAATATACGCTTCATTGACAGCCGATACAACGAACTTTTTACCGTGCCGGACGGCGGCAAAATCCAGATTGCCTATTTAGACGGCAGCACGGTTATCCGAGCCTGTGAATACCTGGACGATTGTCATGTCAGGGTTGGGAACACCGTTTTTCATATTCATGAATTTGCCCGGAGCGCGGAGCAAAATGGCGTGGTTTATGCTCCGGATGGCAAACCGCGCGACAGGTATGAGATTTACCAGATTGAGGATGTTGGAAAGGCCGATTACTGCTTTCGTTCTTTTACAGAGGCAGGATCGAGATTCAATCCAAATGATTACCGGCGAGTGTATGCGGCAGCGCTTGCTTCAAATGTGACTTTAGACGATATATACGCCAGACACAACAGGGATGACCGCCCTTTCGGAAGAAATATGCGCTCCCTATCCATGAGCGACGTGATTCTGCTGGCACGCGGTGAGCATGTATCCGCTTTCTATGTGGATACCGTTGAATTCAAGGAAGTGCCTCATTTCTTGGGGTATACGCTGCCGCTCAAGGACAACAGGCCAAAAAAGAAAGAGTATGAAAGGTAGGTGCGGCAGATGGCAGCGAAATATCAACTGATTACTGAACTGTACGGGCATACCATCGGTGAAATCACACACAGCCATAATAATTGGACGGGCTTTCTCCGCTCCGCCTGCTACAATTATAAGTGCAGCTTTGACGACCAGGTGCTGATCTATGCACAGCGCCCCGACGCCATCGCCGTTTTGGAGCTGGAACGCTGGAATAAGCAATTTGGCAGATGGGTAAACAAAGGGGCGACCGGCATTGCCGTGTTTGACGGTGAGTTCAACGGAAAAATGCGGCTGAAACATTACTTTGACATCTTTGATACCCATGAGACGCGCCATTCACGCCCGGTGCCCATATGGAATATGCAGGAACACTATGGTGACGAGGTCATTGAAAGTTTAGAGAACACCTTCGGGGAGCTGGAAAACAAGGAAACTCTGGCGCAGGCGATCATCTCGGCGGCGCATAATGCCGTAGAGGACAACATGCCCGACTACCTCACAGACCTGCTGTACTGCCGTGAGGACAGCTTTCTGGAAGAACTGGACGAGCTGAACGTGGAAGTCATATACCGGAACGCTCTCCAAAGCAGTGTGGCATATATGCTGCTGACAAGGTGCGGCCTTAATGCGGATGAATACCTTGACCGGGAGGATTTTCAAGGTGTATTCAATTTCAATACCCGCGACACCGTAAACGCATTGGGTATAGCCGCCAGCGATATTGCGGAGATGGGGCTTTTGGAGATTGCGGCTACCGTGAAAAATCTGCAAATCTCCGAGAGAAAACAAAATCGTATATTTGCGGAGCCTGAAAAAACTTTGTACAATGATGATATCAATAATAAATCTAATCCGGAAAGGAGTCTTGATAATGGAACTGACATACAGCAGCGTGAACGGCTACAACATTCCCGACCTGACCGTGCCGGAGGAACCGGAGGTAGTCCTTGGGAGATACGCATTGCTCCGAAAGAGTTATCTGAAACAGCACCGCAGGATACTGTACACAAACCTGCTGACATCGGGCAGGCTGAACAGCCACCTGATGGAGATCGAGCAGACGGCGGTGGACAGGCTGGAGCGGATGACCGCGCAGATGGCGGCGGCACAGGGCGTGACGGAGGAATTGAAAGCCTCGGATCAGATGAAATGGGTTCAGATGCTGAACGGCATCCGTCACTCGGCGGAGGAAACGATACTGAACGACCTTATCTACAGTTAGCACTATTCCCCACGGCAGAGGAACAAATCGCAAACATAGAGAAAGCGGAGGATGAGCGGCAGACAGCCGCACCGGGATCCTCCGCTTTTTCTATTTCGCAGCAGATCATTGATGAAGTCTTATGCAGCGGCAGCAATGAGGATAACAGCCGCCTGCGCATTTGCGCTCTTTACAAGAAAGATAAACCGGTCGCCGACAATATATCGTTCCTGCAAAAGGAATACGGCGTGGGCGGCAAGGGCTTCCGCTTCGGCGGTGAACAGGTGTCGGTCTGGTTTAACGGCGATGGTATCCGCATCGCACAGGGCGACACGGCGCTGAATACTGACAGCGCGACTCTTGTCACATGGGAACAGGCAGGCATCAGAATCAAGGAACTGCTCACCCTTGGGCGGTATATGCCCCAGGGCGAGATTGACAAGGTGGATGATCTGGAAATAAAAGACCTTGCGGCGGGGCTTTGGTATCTCCATCAAGACCGGGACTATGAACGCGGAGACGCATTTTTCATGGATGAGGACTTGTTCAAAGGCGGCTTCCCCGACAGTACGGCGCATATAGCCGAGCTGCTTGCACAGCCTGACGAACGTGAAAAAATCATTGATGGCTTGCAGACCTTTATAAGCGCTTATGAGCAAGACCGCTCCCTGCTCCGCTTCCACTTCCACAGGCCGGAAGAACTGTTGCAGCGTCTTTACGACCTGCGGCTGGAATCCCTGACCTTCACCGCCGACGAATCCTTTTCAAATGCAAGCGTCATGTTCATTACGCAGGACGAGGTGGATGCGGTACTGACAGGCGGCGGTAGCGTACAAGATGGAAAGTTCCGTATTTATTCCTACTTCCTGCAAGGTTACACTGCCAAAGAAAAAGCCAACTTTTTGAAAAATGAATACGGATGGGGCGGCAGCAGCCGGACAGGATTCAGCGAAATGCACGACGGCAAGGGGATTTCATTCAGCCGGGAAAACAACCACATGCCCTATGATAAGGTGGTTCTGCCGTGGAGCAAGGCTGCGGGGCGTATAGATGAGCTGATCACGGACGGCAGATATATGAGCCAGCGTGAACTTGATTATCTCCCTGAATATGAAAAAGGCGTACTGTCCGGGGAGATATATTCGTTTTACCATAACCAGCCGCAGGAAGTTCCGCGCCCGTATCCGTCCGATTCTGATTACCACGACGGCACGAAAATCATCCGGGAACAGCTTGATAATCCTGAAAAAGTAGCGGATATATTAAACATCATGGCGGCGGTACTGGAAAACACCGCCGATTTTGACCGCAATTATGAGCGCATGAACAAGGCGTTTGACGACTTGGAAGCATATCAAAAAGGCACCTTCTCCCTGTTCACACCAGCCAAAAAAGAACAGCCAAACGCTCCCGTCATCCAGAAGCCGCCTGTAGCCACAACACCTTCTCCTGTTGCAACGCCCCCGTCCAACACGACGAATGAAAGCGCACAATATGAATTTCATTTAGGCGATACCGTATATATAGGCGCGGATGAGCATGAAATCTATTCGCTGGACGATGAACAGGTTGTGCTGCGGGATATGCGGTACCCCTTGTTTACCAAGGAGCTTGCACGGGAGGAATTTGAGCGCAGGGTACGGGAGAATCCGCTGAATGACCATTTGAAAGCGCCTGCCGCAGCCGCGATGCCGGATATGACTGCGGAAGAACCGATTGAAGCACAAATCCGGGATGCGCTGGAATGGCGCGGATATATTGTGTCGGATGAAGTGATTGCAGACGCACTGGATGAGTATGACGGCGATGGCGATTACAAAGAGATTGCCGACTTTATCGTGGAAGAATATCTTTCCGAAGTGCCGGAGGAATCTCCTGAGTCTCTTGTCGGCAAAACTTATGAAATTGACGGCAGGACGTTTATTATTGACAGTGTGAATGAGGAAGCCGATACGGTCAGCCTGCGGGATGTGACCTTTCAAAACGGCGTGGGCTTTCCCATCTTCCGCAACGAGCATATAGATTTTATTCGTGGGTATAAAGAAAAAATCGAGGCTGAAACCCCTCTGTTGGATAACCAGCGCCTTGACGCTGCTCCTGTCGAAATGCCTGAACCAGCTAAAAAAGAAGATGAGCCGCTTACTCCCGGTTTTGCAAAACCAAAAAGCCGCACACAGACCTTTGACCCACATCCTGAAATACCCATGTCGGAGCGCCGCAACTTTGTCATTACTGATGATCACCTTGGTCATGGCGGCGCGAAAGCCAAGTTCCAGAACAATATCGAGGCTATCCGGCTTTTACAGCAGCTTGATTCCGATCATTGTTTTGCCACCCCGGAGGAACAGGAAATTCTTTCCCGTTATGTCGGATGGGGAGGGCTGCCCCAGGCATTTGATAAGGAAAATGCAGGCTGGACGAATGAATATGTGCAGTTAAAAAATCTCCTGACCGATGAGGAATACGCTTCCGCGCGTTCAACCACCCTCAATGCCCACTACACCTCCCCCGCCGTAATCAATGCCATCTACAAGGCGATTGATAACATGGGCTTTACCACCGGGAATATCCTTGACCCCGGCTGCGGCATTGGCAACTTTCAGGGGCTTCTGCCTGAAAGCATGAAGGACAGCAAGGTGTTCGGCATGGAGATTGACCTCATCACGGGCAGGATCGCCAGACAACTCTACCAGAAGAACAGTATTGCCATTCAAGGGTATGAGGACACCTTGCTGCCGGACAGCTTTTTCGACCTTGCCATCGGCAATATCCCCTTCGGGAGCTACGGTATCTCCGATAAAAAATACGACAAGCATAAATTCTTTGTTCACGATTATTTTTTCGCCAAAACACTGGACAAGGTGCGTCCCGGCGGTATCATCGCCTTTGTCACCTCAAAGGGAACGCTTGATAAGCAAAATCCTTCTGTCCGGAAGTATATCGCGCAAAGAGCCGACCTTTTAGGCGCGATACGCTTACCAAACACGGCATTCAAGGCGAACGCCGGAACCGAAGTCACCTCCGACATCATATTCCTGCAAAAACGTGACCGCATCATCGACATCGAGCCAGACTGGGTGCATTTGGGGCAAACCGAGGATGGCATCCCCGTCAACAGCTATTTCATAGAGCATTCCGACATGATGCTCGGGACAATGTCAAATGATAACGGCGTGAGAATGTACGGCAACGCAAACAGCACATCCTGCATACCGTACCCCGATACCGACCTTGCGGAACTGCTTAACGATGCAATTCAGAATATCCATGCGGAAATCACCGACTACGAGCTTGACGAGCTTTCGGAGGATGGCGAGGACAGATCCATCCCCGCCGACCCGAATGTGCGGAATTTCAGCTACACTGTGGTGGACGGACAGATATATTTCCGTGAGAACAGCCGCATGGCCCCTGTGGAGGTATCGGTAACGGGCACCAGCCGTATCAAGGGCATGATTCAAATCCGTGACTGCGCCCGTACTCTCATTGAATACCAGTCCGAGAACTATCCCGACACGGACATTCAGGCGGAGCAGGCTAAGCTGAACAGGCTCTATGACAGCTTCAGCAGGAAGTACGGCCTGATTAGCAGCCGCGCCAACAGCATGGTCTTTTCCGGCGACAGCGCCTACCCGCTGCTCTGCTCCCTTGAAGTGCTGGACGAGAACGGCAATCTTGCCCGCAAAGCGGATATGTTCACCAAACGCACCATCAAGCCGCATATAGCGGTGACGAGCGTGGACACGGCCAGTGAAGCCTTGGCGGTGTCCATCTCCGAAAAGGCCTTTGTAGACTTGCCGTTTATGGCACAGCTTACAGGCATGGATGAGGAAACGCTGAAATCCGAGCTGCAAGGCGTGATTTTCCTCAACATTGGCGGCGCAGGCGACCAGAGCCAAACCTATGTAACCGCCGATGAATACCTGTCGGGGAATGTACGGGAAAAATTAACTTCGGCACGGGCGGCGAATGCGGCGCTCGGTAACGATTCGCTGGCAGTCAATGTGGAGGCGCTTGAAAAAGTGCAGCCGAAGGATTTAAGCGCCGCCGAGATCAGCGTCCGGCTGGGCGCCACATGGCTGCCCCCTGAAATTGTGCAGCAGTTTATGTATGAACTGCTATCCACGCCCAAGTATAATCAGTACAACATCAAAATCCACTATTCCAACTTAACCGCCCAATGGAACGTGGAGGGCAAAAGCTATGACCGCGGCAACATCAAGGCGAACAGCACCTATGGCACGAACCGGATCAACGCCTATAAAATCATTGAGGAAGCCTTAAATTTACGGGACGTGCGCATTTTCGATAAGATTGAGGATGCAGAGGGCAATGAAAAACGTGTCCTCAACAAAAAGGAAACCGCCATCGCCCAATCCAAGCAGGAAGCTATCAAGACGCAGTTTGCCGAGTGGATATGGAAGGATCCCGGCAGGCGTGAGCGCCTTGTCCGTATGTATAACGACAAATTCAACTGTATCCGCGCCCGTGAATATGACGGGAGCCACATCAAGTTTGTGGGCATCAACCCCGAAATCGAGCTGCGCCCCCATCAGATCAATGCGATCGCCCATGTCCTGTACGGCGGGAACACCCTGCTTGCCCACGTTGTCGGCGCGGGAAAGACTTTTGAAATGGTGGCGGCTGCCCAGGAGAGCAAGCGGCTGGGGCTTTGCAATAAATCCCTGTTTGTGGTGCCCAACCACCTCACGGAGCAGTGGGCGGCGGAATACCTCCAGCTCTACCCCTCCGCGAATATCCTTGTCGCTACCAAGAAGGATTTTGAAACCAAAAACCGCAAGAAATTCTGCGCCCGCATTGCCACCGGCGATTACGATGCGGTGATCATCGGGCACAGCCAGTTTGAGAAGATACCCATGAGTATAGAGCGGCAGCGCGGCATTTTGGAACAGCAGATGAACGAAATCGTTGACGGTATCGCGGAGCTGAAAGAAAACCGGGGCGAAAAATTCACCATCAAGCAGCTTGAACGGACGAAAAAATCCTTGCAGGTGAAGCTGGATAAATTAAACGATCAGAGCCGCAAGGATGATGTAGTGACTTTTGAGGAATTGGGCGTTGACAGGCTGTTCATTGATGAGAGCCATTATTACAAAAATCTTTTCCTGTTCACAAAAATGAGGAATGTCGGGGGGATCGCGCAGACCGAGGCGCAGAAGTCCTCCGACCTTTTTATGAAATGTCGCTATCTGGATGAGCTGACGGGCGGCAAGGGCGTTGTCTTTGCCACGGGCACCCCCATCAGCAACAGCATGGTAGAATTATACACCATCCAGCGGTATCTGCAATACGGCACCCTTGTGAAAAACGGCTTGCAGCACTTTGACGCATGGGCGTCCACCTTCGGCGAAACGGTCACGGCGATAGAGCTTGCGCCGGAGGGCACGGGCTACCGGGCAAAAACACGGTTTGCCAAGTTTTACAATTTACCGGAGCTTATGTCCATGTTCCGGGAGGTCGCGGACATCCAGACTGCCGATATGTTATCCCTGCCCGTACCCAAGGTCAATTACCACAATGTCGCCCTGAAACCGAGTGAGTTTCAAATGGACATGGTTGCGGAACTGTCCGAACGCGCCGAGGCTATACGCAACGGCAATGTCGACCCGCATCTCGACAATATGCTTAAGGTGACAAATGACGGGCGGAAGCTGGCGCTCGATCAGCGGCTTATCAATGAAATGCTCCCGGATGACCCGGAGGGCAAGGTGGCTGTGTGCGCCGAAAATGTATTTGGGCTATGGGAACAGCACAGGGATAAACGGCTGACACAACTCATTTTTTGCGACCTGTCTACGCCCCACTATGACGATACTTTCAATGTCTACGATGATATGAAGAAAAAGCTCATAGCGCGCGGCATTCCAGAAAACGAGGTTGTTTTTATCCATGACGCAAAAACGGAGATTCAGAAAAAAGAGATATTCGCCAAGGTGCGCAGCGGACAGATCAGCAGCCTGCTTGGTTCCACGCAGAAAATGGGCGCGGGCACCAATGTCCGTGCGTCCGTAAGGATTGCATAATACCGCCCAATAATGGGTTATGAATTAAAGAGAAATTCATATGGTCAACAGACTTACCTGCGGTCGAAAGGCTTAGCGGGGAACACAGCACGTCTGTAAAGCATTTGCGTTTTGAAGTTTAGTTAAAAGCGGGAAATGCAAGACCAAGCGCAATATGGTTAAAGCTAAACTGCCTTAATTCCAGTTTCTTTGCTCTAATGGTGCGAGGCGGACACACACTAAACTTACGTGTCCGCAGAGGTAGTATATATAGGTATTTGGACGTTGCCTATATACTCTTTTACAACCTCTCGGCGTGTGGTAAACACGTTAAAGAGACGAACGGGAAACCTAAGTTGTGCTAATGTATTATGTTTTCTAAACGGAGATTGCCTAAGTCGGAATGCCTTTTAGGCTATGTGTAATGCCTGCAAGGGTGATAAATTTCAAGGGAAACCAAGAAAGATGACACTGAATATCCGATATGGCAACGGAGCTGTCATAGTAGTCTGAGCAAGGGAAAGCCTTGTACATGGCGAAGGACAGCAGGTTATTTATTGATAAAAAAATGGAGGTATGCGAAATGCAAAAAGCTAATGTGATTTTATCAATGGTGAATCAAAAATCCAGACGTGACAAGAACTTCAAATTCACAAGGATTTACCGCAATCTGTTTAATGTGGACTTCTATTTGAACGCTTATGCGAAAATGTACTCGAAAGAGGGCAATATGACGCAGGGTGTCGATGGGAATACCATTGACGGATTCAACATGGGTAAGGTTGAAAAACTGATTACCCTACTCAGAGATGAACGTTATTATCCAAAGCCTGTCAGAAGAACGTATATCCCTAAGAAAAACGGAAAAATGCGTCCGTTAGGGATTCCATGTTTTGAGGACAAGCTGATACAGGAAGTTGTAAGGCAAATACTGGAGGCTATTTACGAGCCATTATTCAGTGACAATTCTCATGGATTCAGACCCGAAAGAAGTCCGCACACTGCTTTGAAACACGTACAAAAAGCATGTAAATCAGCAGCATGGATGATTGAGGGTGACATCACCAAATGCTTTGAATGCATAGACCATGAGATTTTGCTTAATATATTGAGCAAAAAAATTGATGATGGTCGTTTTATTGAGCTTATCAGAAGATTTCTCAAAGCCGGATACTTTGAGTTAAACGCAACAAAACACACGTTTTCCGGTACTCCGCAAGGTTCGATTGCCAGTCCTATTTTAGCGAACATTTATATGAATGAATTTGATTTGTTTATGGACGAACTTATCGCTAAATACAACAAAGGCAATCGCAGAACCCCAAGTACGGAATATCGAAAACTCGAAAGTAAACGGCTTAATGCCAGACGGCAAGGGAATTTTGAATATGCCGAACAGCTACTAAAAGAAATGCGGACAATATCGTCCGTTGATACTATGGATGATAGTTTTATCAGAGTGGGTTTCGTCAGATACGCCGATGATTTTATGATTAGCGTTATCGGCAACAAAAAATTAACCGAGACCATAAAGAAAGAAGTATCCGAGTTTCTATCCGATTCGCTAAAACTCACTCTTAATGAGGATAAAACATTGGTAACAAATTTGGGTACAGACAAGGCAAGATTTTTGGGCTATGAAATTGCAAGAGCCAAGGATGACACCAAAGTCACCAAAAATACAAATGGCTCAACTTCACGAAGTATAAACGGTTTGATACAACTGCTTGTTCCACGGGACGTAATACAAAGAAAGATAAGCGATTTTAGCGAAAATGGTAGGTCATGTGCTCATAAAGCAAGGGTTAATCTTCCTGTGCTTGACATGATTAACCAATACAATGCTGAAATCAGGGGATTGTATTACTACTACAGACTGGCGGCTAATGTCAGTAAAAGGATGTACTCATTCAAGTTTGTGCATTACACGAGTCTGCTTAAAACCATAGCCCGTAAGGAGAAAAAATCGGTCAATGCGGTCATCAGAAAATATGGCATAGATGTTCCACGCAAGAGTGGAACTGGTACTAAAAGGGTTGTCGGTGTTTCTTATAAGACAAAAAACGGTATCAAAACTATGACTTATTTTGATGAAAGCATGAAACGAGAGGATACGCCTGTTATTAACCTTGTCGATAATGCGGTAGATTTTAAAACCAATTGCCAATTACTAACCAGATTGAATGCAAATGTTTGTGAATTATGTGGCTCGACAGAGAACATTGAAGTTCATCATGTCAGGAAATTAAAGGACATTCATGACAAATACAAGCGGATTGGGAAACCTATGCCAAATTGGGTACTCACAATGGTCAAAATGAAACGCAAAACCCTTGTAGTATGCAGTAAATGTCACGATAAAGTCCATGCAGGAAAATGATTCATATAAATAATCGGAGAGCCGTATACAGTGAAAGCTGTACGTACGGTTCGGAGGGGGGCTTTCAAAAACCTACCGTTGAAAAACGGCAAGGCGTTGGCTGCCTACCCAACAGGACAAATTGATCGCCCTCCATGACCTTGATTGCCCGTGGAGGCCGTCAGATCTGGAGCAACGCAAAGGCAGGATTGAACGCCAGGGCAATAAAAACGAGGAAGTGGAGGTATTCCGATATGTGACAGAAAACACGTTCGACGCCTATCTCTATCAGCTTGTGGAGAATAAGCAGCGCTTCATATCGCAGATTATGACCAGTAAATCCCCTGTTCGGTCTGCCGAGGACATTGACGAAACCTCCCTCTCCTATGCCGAGATTAAGGCATTGGCTACAGGCAATCCCCATATTAAGGAGAAGATGGATTTAGATGTGGAGGTGGCACGGCTGAAAATGCTCAAGGCCAACCATCTCAGCCAGAAATATGCGCTGGAGGATCAGGTGATCAAACATTTCCCCCGGCAGATTAAGCAGGCGGAGGAACGCATCGCCGGATACAGGGCGGATATTGAGGTTGTAAGTGCGAACACGCCCGTTGATAAAGAGAATTTCCCGACCATGACCATTCACGGCGTTACCCATGCTGAAAAAGCCGAAGCTGGTAAGGCCATCATTGAAGCCTGCAAAAAAATGACCTCCCCTGATCCCGTTCCATTGGGGAAATACCGGGGCTTTCAGATGGAGATGTCCTTTGATACCTTTGCCAAAGAATACCGCATCACCCTGAAAAACGAACTCAGCTATATGGTTTCGCTTGGCAGCGATATTCACGGCAACATCACCCGTCTGGATAACGGTTTGGAGGGCTTAGCCGTGAAGCTGATCACCTGTGAGGAACAGCTTGAAAACACAAAAACGCAATTTGAAAACGCAAAGATTGAAGCACAGCAACCATTTTTGCAGGAGGAATCTTTGCAGGAAAAATCGAAGAGACTGGATGAGCTGAACATTCTGCTCAACATGGACGAGAAAGATCATGAGCTGATCGATGGCGAGCCGGATATCGGCGATGACGAGCCGAAAAGAGATAAGGGCATGGAACGGTAGATTTGCACCTTTGTAAATGCTTTTAATGAGCGTATCATGTAAGGCAAATATAATTGAGGAGGCGCTTTTGATGGATATGAACGATACGTTCCATGCTTCATATATGGATCTGATTAGGCGGATAGGTGACATCTTCCATGAGGTGGACAATGAGATTGTGATGGACTTGCTCCATAGTGATGAGGAATACGCCGCCATGCAGGAGAAAATCATAGACTATCAGGAAAAGTACCCTTATATTGCAAAGTTAATGGATGGGGATAAGGAAATATCCCTGACTGCGGAGGAACATAAAATGTTCCTCGAATACCATGACTTGTATCAGGAGATTGAAAATGTGGAATGGCAGCAAATCTATTTCCACGGGCATACCTATCTTAATCGGATAGGCGTGATTTGAAAGAATTACTTTATATTGCTGTAAGGCGGTGTTGGCGATTGTCAGTACCGCCTTAAATATGTTGAAGAATGGTGAGATTTGGTATATAATAGTTAATAAATTGCGGAAATGGTTGTGGTTATTATGTAATCCTCAGTGGATTCCGCTAATTGCACTAAATAGCAATAATGCGCAATTCGTGTGTGTATGAGTAAAGCAACTCAAAAATGATATTTTTATTTCAAAGCTGTTGCAATTACCCATAAAAAGGAGAGGATTATATGGGCTCTATGATAACTTTAGGAATTGGCCGTATGGAAATAGATTGGGGAAAAAACAATTCATATACTGACCATTCTGCACTTTTTCAGCAGTCTGACATAAAACAAATTCCTTATTATTATGTTGATATTGATACAGATGAACCTATAATAGAAATGAAAGAAGGATATTCACGAAAACTATCAACCATGAAAGAACGCTTAGATTTACTAGGGTATGACATAAACTCAATCAGAGATATGTATGGATCTGCTGTAAGAGAGCACGAAGAACATAGTTACAAAATACTATTAACATTTGACACTTATTGTAATGCATTAAAAACAATAAATATTGCAGAAATCAATACTATGATGTTTAAAGTTGAAGGCTACGAAAACGGATATGACTTTGGTGAGTATGTTGCGAAATGTGTATTAAAGAATCCACAAATAAAAGACAAAATATTTGTTAAGCACCAAGATGATGCTGCAGATTGGAGAAATCCAACAAGCGATTTATCACAATTTTTAGAGAACCTAGACCCATATATTACACTTCGTATTTTAGCTGAAAACCCTAACAACTCAGATTTTGAAGTGCAATGGAATTTTGCTGATGTTGTTGGAAACGGATGGGTTAAGCGTGAGGATATAGTTAAAGGGTTATCGGTAAATGATAAGGTGCTTATTGTTACTGAGGGTTCAAGCGATTCTTTTGCTTTACATAAAACGATTAATGAATTGTATCCTGCTATATCAGATTTCTTTTATTTTGTTGATATGAAAGAGAATTACCCATTTACTGGGATCGGAAACTTATACAACTTTTGCATGGGGCTATGTCGTATCAGTATACAAAACAACATTATAGTTATCTTTGACAACGATACTGCAGGGATAGAAAAATATAATCAATCTTTAAATTTAATTAAGCCTCCCAATCTTTTAATAACAAAACTACCGGATCATTCTGATTTTAAAAATATTAAGACTCTAGGGCCGCAAGGTCCTATTTGGGATAACATAAATGGAAAGGCTGTGGCAATAGAATGCTTCCTTGATTTTAACAGTGTTTCTCAACCGCCCCAGGTTAGGTGGACATCATATAATAAAAATCAAAATCAGTACCAAGGCGAACTTGAAAACAAAGATAACTATGTGCGAGCATTTAAGCAATGCAATCTTACAGATGGTTCATATGATACTTGCAAACTTGAGTTTTTAATTAAATATATTATTGAGCAGTGGATGGAAAAGAGAGCAGATAAACAATAAATAATTAACGCTAAGCAAAAATCTCAATATCTAGTACTAGGAAATAAATCAGATTTTGTGGAATAAAAATAAATAGAAAAGGAGGAATGAACATGGCGATAAATCAATTGAAAATTGTGATTAGTATTTTAAGAGAAATCACAGATGGAAATGTTCCAGTTGAGGCAGATTACGAATTGTCAAAAGAACAATATTGGGATATAGTTGACGCTATGCAAGATGAGGGATTAATTAAAGGCGTTCGTTTTTCACGTAAAGGCAATAGTATATTTATGGCTTTTATTGAAGATGCAAAGGTAACAATAAAAGGCATGGAATATCTAAACGAAAACTCCACTTTAGTTAAGACATATAAGGGTTTAAAAGAAATACGAGAATGGCTACCACTTTAAGGAAGCTTTATTCCTGTTGTCTATGCCAAAAAGAAGATTCTTTGGAATTTGAACTTCCCATTATGTTTAATATCATCTATACAGCCAACTGCACTTAATCTATAAAGATAGGGATATGTTTACATAGCCGATTGGTTTAATCACCAGTCGGCTTATTTCATTTCTGGAGGTGATGAATAATGCCATATATCGAACCGGAGGTAATACTGGAAGCAAAGAAGATGGACTTGCTGACCTATCTGCAAAACTACGAACCGCAAGAGCTTGTCCATGTATCGGGTAACGTCTACTGTACAAAGACCCATGACAGCCTGCGGATCTCCAACGGAAAATGGTGCTGGTTTTCGCAAGGCATCGGCGGCAGGTCAGCGCTGGACTATTTGATCAAGGTAAACGGGGACTCCTTTCTGGAAGCGGTGGAGCAAATCGTGGGCCAGGCGGCTATGAAGCCGCCCTCTTTCATACCCGCTAAAAAAGAAAGAGAGAAAGCCCTGCTCCTGCCGCCTGCATATGACAGTACCGATATCGTGACCACCTATCTCACAGGGCGCGGCGTTGACGCTGGCATTATCCGCTTCTGTATCGACACAGGGCGGATTTATGAGAGCCATAATCGTGCCAAAGCAAGCGGAAAGACCTATATAAATGCCGTATTTGTCGGCTTTGACAAGACAGGCAATCAGAAGTATGCCACCCTGCGCGGAATCGGCACAGATTTCAAGGGTGAGGCCACAGGCAGCGACAAGCATTACTCTTTCGCTATTCCTGCAAGTCAACCGAGCAGCACGGTCCACCTGTTTGAGAGTGCCGTGGATTTAATTTCATATGCAACATTATTGAAGATGAACGGTAGGGATTTCAGGAGTGAAAATCTCCTGTCCCTTGCGGGCGTCTACCAGCCCAAAAAACAGATTGAGGAAAGCAAAGTACCCGCCGCCCTCATGCGGTTTTTACAGGATCATCCCCATGTAAAAAAGGTCGCCCTGCATCTGGATAACGATTATGCGGGGCGACTTGCGGCAAAGGCGATTATGACCGTGCTGCCAAAAGAGTATGAATCGGTAAACAGCCCCCCACCATGCGGAAAGGATTGTAACAGCTTTCTTTGCATACGTTTGGGGTTGGCGGTTACAAAAACAACGGAAAGGAATGAACGATGATTTTTCTTTTTGGCGGGTAATTGAAATACCGATATCCATAAATACGCAAGGGGTGAACTAACGGATGCACTATCTTACCAAGCACTGAATAATGATAGCATTCGCCATCATTATTCGCTTGTTAGGGGCAAGGCTGCCCCTAAAACCCCATCTGGAAAGGGTGATGTGATTGCTTAAAAGGAGTGTACAAATTATTGTGCGGTTAACAGATGAAGAATGTATGAAGTTTAAAAATAAGGTAAAAAAGACCGGCCTTTCCCAAGCGGCATATCTTCGATGTTTGATTTCAGGCCATGTGCCAAGGGAGAAACCGGACGAACGCTTTTATGCCGCCATGCGGGAAATGAGTGCCATCGGCAACAACCTCAACCAGATCGCGCGCAAGGCTGCCATACTGGGATTTATCGACGCCCCCTACTATAAAAGGGAAGCCGAGAAATGGAACGCTTTCCGTCTGGATGTCAAACGGAAATTTTTAGAGCCTGAAAAATGGGAAAGCAATGATCGGAGGATAGAATGACGTGGCCACAACTAAAATATGGGATATCAAGGGCTGGATCGGCAAGGTGGTCATTTATGTGGAGAACCCTGAGAAAACCGAAAACCCCGGCAGCCACACGAATGAACACATGACAGACTTGCAGCTCCAGCATATGGAGGATGTAATGGAATACGCCATGACCGACGAGCGTGCGGCGGGACTTAACCATGTTATTGAATATGCCACCGACGGTCATAAGACGGAAAAGCAGTTTTTTGTCTCCGCTCTGGGCTGCTCCCCTGAAACTGCCCGGCAGGAAATGATGCTGACCAAAAAACAGTATGAGAAAATGGACGGTATCACGGCATTCCACGGCTACCAGAGCTTCAAGCCGGGCGAGGTCACGCCGGATACCGCCCATGAGATCGGCGTAAAACTGGCGCAGGAGCTATGGGGCGAACGCTTTGAGGTCGTGATCGCCACACATTTAGACAAATCCCATGTCCATAATCATTTCGTACTGAACTCAGTGTCCTTTGCAGATGGCTATAAATATTACGACAATAAGGAAAACTATGCAAAAATGCGGGCGGCCTCCGACCGCCTGTGCCGGGAGTATGCGCTGTCGGTCATCAAAGACCCGAAGCCGGGTAAGTCCAGGCATTACGCCGAGTGGAAATCAGAGCACCAGGGCAAACCTACATGGCGCAGCCTGATTAAAACGAATGTCGATACAGCCGTAGTCGAATCCATGACCGAACGGCAGTTTTTCGACAACCTCAAAAAACAGGGCTATGAAATCAAGAACCAGAAATATCTATCCGTCAGGCCGCCCGGCAAAGAGCGGTTTTTTCGTTTAGACCGCAACTTTGGCGAGGGTTATTCCCTGGCAGGCATCCGTAAGCGCATCCTTGCGCAGACCCGCCCGCATCGCCCGGCGCCAGAGCCTGTGCGTCAGGTGAAACACTACCGCTTGGTCGGCAGCCTGAAAACCGCCAGAAAGATAACGGGTTTCCGCGCCCTGTATTTCCATTACCTGTATCTGCTGGGCAAGCTGCCAAAGAACAGGCCGAAACAGACATCGCCCAAACAGGTATATTTCTTATACCGTGAGGACTTGGCAAAACTTGATAAATTCACAAAGGAAGTCACGCTGCTCTGCCGGAATCGTATTGATACCAGCGGGCAGCTTTCTTCATATAAAGGAACCCTGACTGCCGAAATCGGAAAATTGACCGATGACAGGAAGCATTTGCGTTACAAGTCCCGCAGTATTAAGGATGAGAAAAAACTGGCGGCGGTCAAAACGGAAATATCCGGCATATCAAAGCGGCTATCAGAGCTGCGAAAGGAGGTGGGACTCTGCGACGATATTTTCGTCCGCACGGAGGAAATGAAAGCCAAAATGAAAAAACAGCGGCAGGAACAAAATGCCGCCGGAAAGGAGAAAAAACCATATGAGCCAATCAGGGGACGCAGCTGAACAAATTGTAAAGATGAGCCTGGATGGTGCAGAGGTCGTGTTAAAACTCACCGGCACCGGACTTAAAAACATTGCCGCATTTTTACTGGCGGCGGTGAAATCCGATGGGAATAACAAGATGAAGCTGCGCGGTAAGGAGCGGCTGAAAACCATGCTGAAATCCGGCAAGGAATTAAAGGTTTTTGGTATTAAGGAAAGCGACTTAGAGCAGTTCACAAGGGATGCGAAACGCTACGGCGTCGTCTATTGTGCCCTGCGGGACAAAAACGGGAACCCGGACGGCATGGTGGACGTGATGGCGAAAGCCGAGGACGCTTCAAAAATAGACCGCATCGTAGAACGCCTTGACTTTGCCGCCGTTGACCGCGCGACCATCAAGAGCGAGATTGTAAAATCCAAAGCGGAGAAACAGACCGCAGAGCTGGACATCACCGAAAAGGACGATGCCGACAAGCTGCTTGACGAGCTTTTGCCGTCCGACGAGGGCAAGGCTGATCCTAAGCAGGGCGCGCCTGCGGATAAGGAGGATTATGCCCAAAACCCCAGGACGGCGAAGACGGAAAAAAGCCCTCCGTCAGAGCCTTCATCAGAGAACAAATCGGAGTCCGCAAAGGGTATTTCTGAGCCGAAGAAATCCGTCAGGGAGTTTTTGAGGGAATCCGCTGCGAGGAAAAAGGAAGCGGATGCGCCGAAGCGTGACGAGCCAAAACGTGATGATAGATCCACCCTGTCAAAATCCAATCAGCATAAGCAGCCGCAAAACAGGCACAAACCAAAATCCAAAAAATCAAAAGAGAGGTAAATTTCTATGAATAACTTTGACGATTTATTTGAAAGCAATTCCCAGGAACAGTCCCAAAATCAGGAGTTTGACAAGGAATCGTGGGCGGCAAAGAAAAAGCAGGAGCGCGAGGATGTGTATGCGCTTTCCGACAACACGGCGATGGAGGTTGCCACGGACAGCGATAAGTTCCGGCAGTACCTTGATGTTCAGAGCCGCTTTGACCGTTACAGCGCGGTGAACGCTTTGCTGATAACGGCGCAGAAGCCTGATGCCCAGAGGCTTGGCGACCTGCCCTACTGGAAGGGACAAAAGATATATATCAAAAAATCCGAACTGAAAAACGGCATCGCCATTTTAGAGCCGGGCAACGAGTACCAGCGGGGGGACGGCAGCGTGGGCGTCTCCTATAACGTCAAGCGCATCTACGACGTTTCACAGGCCGAGCGGCGGGTGGTCCAGCCCGCCGTTAATCACGATGACCGGGCGTTGATCCGGGCGCTGATGTCCGGCGCGCCTGTGCCAATCAAGGCGGCTGAAAATCTTGCAGACGGTCTGGGCGCGCTGTATGATCCGCAGCAAAAGGTTATTTTTGTGCAGAAAGGCATGGATGCGGCGGATATTTTCAAAAGCCTGTCTAATGAGCTTTGCCACGCCGAGCTTGACCGCAGCGGTGGCGGATATAACCGGAAGGAAGCGGCGTTCCCCGCCTACTGTGCGTCCTATATGCTGTGCAAGAGGCATGGCTTTGATGTGAGCGATTATCATTTTTCAGACGCGCCCGACTCTCTTTCGGACATGGAGCCGCAGGAGATACGGGGCGCGCTGTCCGCAATCCGCGATGTGAGCGCTGAAATCTCAGGCCGGATGGCAAATGCGCTGGAAAAAGCAAAATCTTCTAAATCACGGGAGGGCAGGTAATTATGAGGGAAGAAAAACGGGTTTTGGAACTTGACAAAACAGAGGAGGGCGTTATCATTACCGCCCTCAACGAAATGCGCAATGACCGGATTGAGAAACAAAAATCCACCGACATCGTGGATGAACTGCTCCTGAAAATATTTGAAGCCCCATCAAGGAAAGTCCGGATGCGGGATGACGCAAGGTAGCTTAAAGCAGACCCTTATCCCTGCCGCGCTTGGGATAATCCCCGCGGTGTGGCTGGCGCTTCTGGTTGCGCCTGCCTTAGGCGGCGGGCTTCCCGATATCTTATCCAACCTGACGGTGGTGATGAATGACCCGTTTCATATTGAGTGGTGTGAGGACAGCTTAAAAACTGTCCTCATTTTTATTGCCGCCTATGGAATGGGTATCGGGATCTATTTCTCCACCCGGCGCAACTACCGCAAGGGCGTGGAACACGGCAGCGCCAAATGGGGCGACGCTGCCGCCGTCAATCGGAAGTACAGGAACAAGGCGTTTGCCGATAACAAAATATTGACCCAAAATGTGCGCATTGGTTTGGACGGGCGCAAGCACCGGCGTAACTTAAACATTTTAATCTGCGGCGGTTCGGGCGCGGGCAAGACCCGCTTTTATGCCAAACCCAACGTCATGCAGGCCAACACCTCCATGGTGATCCTTGATCCAAAAGGGGAAATCGCAAGAGATACGGGGCGGCTTCTCAAGGAAAAAGGCATGGAGGTCAAGGTTTTAGACCTCATCAACATGTGGAAATCGTTTTGCTACAACCCCTTCGTCTATCTGAACGACGATAACGACGTACAGCGGCTGGTGACGAACTTATTTAAATCCACCACGCCTAAAGGTTCCCAGACGCAAGACCCGTTTTGGGACACCGCGGCCTCCATGCTGCTGTTGGCGCTCATATTTTTCCTGAAGCACGAAGCGCCGGAAGAGGAACAGAACTTCCCGATGGTCATGGAGATGCTGCGCGCGGGCGAGGTTCGGGAGGAGGATGATTCCTACCAGTCCCCCCTTGACGAGCTTTTTGAACGGTTGGAGATGGACAATCCCGACCATATCGCCGTGAAGTATTACAAGGATTACCGCAGTGGCAGTGCTAAAACGCTGAAATCCATCCAGATCACGCTGGCGGCACGGCTGGAGAAGTTCAACCTTGAAAGCCTCGCATCCCTGACGGCGACCGACGAGCTGAACCTGGGTTCGCTTGGCGAGAAAAAGACGGCGCTGTTCATCATCATTCCCGACAACGACAGCAGTTTTAATTTCCTCGTCAGCATTCTCTACACGCAGCTTTTTCAACAGCTATTCTACACCGCCGACCATAAATACGGCGGCAGCCTGCCCGTCCACGTCCATTTTGTCATGGATGAATTTGCCAACGTGAGCCTGCCGGATGACTTTGACAAGATACTGTCCGTCATGCGCTCACGTTCGGTGTCGGTATCCATTATCCTGCAAAATATCGCTCAGTTAAAGGCGCTCTTTGAAAAACAGTGGGAAAGCATAATGGGCAATTGTGACGAATTTCTCTATCTGGGCGGCAATGAAACCTCCACCCATAAGCTGATCAGCGAGTCTTTTTTGGGGAAGGAAACGCTGGATACCAACACTTACGGCAAGAGCACCGGGCGTAACGGCAACTACTCCACTAACTACCAGCAATCCGGGAGGGAGCTTCTGACCCCGGACGAGGTGCGTATGCTGGATAACCGCTACGCCCTGCTGTTTGTACGCGGCGAACGTCCCATTATAGACTTTAAGTATGACATTTTAAAGCACCCGGATGTGGCGCTAACCGCCGACGGCAGGGCAGAGCCGTATAATCACGGCGAGGTCAAAAACGCAATTGCGACCATTACGCTGGAAAAGATGGTTCGCACAAACAAGGATTCCGATGAATCCATAGAATCCAGTCAGGAACCCGAATCCCCCTATGCGCTTTTTTCTGAGGAGGATTTGGAACAACTATTTGAAAAAAAGGAGCAGACGAATAATGAGAAAAATCAAAAAACCACAACCCCGTAAGCTACCCATGCCACAAAAGGCGAAAAAGAGATTCTCCGTCTATGCGGCATGGGTGCTTGCATTTACCCTGATGACGGCGTTTTCCATGACCGCCTACGCCGCCGGTGATCCGATAACCGTTGTCAACAACCTGAGTGAATTTATATTTGGCTTGATTCGCGCCATCGGCTTGATCCTGCTTGGATTCGGCATCGTGCAGGTCGGCCTGTCACTTAAATCCCACGACCCAAGCCAGAGAGCGAACGGCTTCCTGACGCTGGCCGGGGGGATTATCATAACTTTCGCGAAAGAAATTCTCACGCTCATCACGGGCTGAAACTATGGATTTTGGAGGTAAAAAACATGGCGGGATATTTGGATAAATGCCCCTGCTATATTCATTCGCTGAAGCAGGGCGAAACCAATGTACTGGATGAGGCGACCATTATCAAGCGCCTTGGCGATAACGATTATCTGGCGCAATACGGCGACGTGAAATGCCACGCCATCTTTAATCCTTTTGTGGGACGGTATTATGTGGATGACAAATATGGCATTATTCGTAATGAAAAGCAGGAACAATGCCGCTGACAGGAAGTGCAATTATAAGGGGCAGATCCACGCGAGCGGGCCTGCCCCAAATTCATTTCAAAAGGAGGAGGTCTGATTGTCAGATAACTGGGTAGTCCAGAATTTAGAGAACGCGTTGGAAACATGGAACCAAAAGCTGGCCGAGATATGGCAGCTTCTCACCCAATCGCCGGAAACCTTTAAAGGCGGCGGGATATGGAACGTGATTCTTGATATACACGGCGCATTGCAGGCCATCGGCTACGCCCTGCTTGTGCTGTTTTTCGTCGTGGGCGTGGTTAAGACCTGTGGATCGTTTACGGAAGTCAAGAAACCGGAGCACGCCTTAAAGCTGTTCATCCGCTTTGCGCTGGCAAAGGGGGTTGTTACTTACGGGCTTGAACTGATGATGGCGCTGTTTAATATCGTGCAGGGCACGATTTCCACGATTATGAATGCTGCGGGCTTCGGCGGCGCCACACAAACCGTGCTGCCGTCAGAGATTGTGACAGCCGTTGAGGACTGTGGATTTTTTGAATCCATCCCATTGTGGGCGGTCACGCTCATAGGCAGCCTGTTCATCACCGTGCTGTCCTTCATCATGATTCTGAGCGTCTACGGGCGCTTTTTTAAAATCTATTTATATACGGCGATTGCGCCCATCCCCCTCTCCGCTTTTGCCGGAGAGCCATCACAGAGCGTCGGCAAGAGCTTTATCAAAAGCTATGCCGCCGTATGCCTGGAGGGTGCGATCATCGTGCTTGCCTGTATCATCTTCTCCCTGTTCGCGGCTTCGCCCCCAGCGGTCAATCCGGAGGCAGCAGCGGTCACGATGGTGTGGACGTATGTGGGCGAGCTGATCTTCAACATGCTCGTTTTGGTAGGAACGGTCAAGATGGCGGACAGGGTTGTGCGTGAAATGATATTCGGCGGATAAAGAAAGGATACCGACATAAAAATCGGTGCCTACTGCCGTTCCTCAATAATCGGCTGATCCGTCTGCGCGTCCAGCACGGTGCCGTCCTCACTGATAGTCACCTTGTCTGCCGGAATATTCAGTTTCCTTGCCAGTGAAAGCTGCCTTGCGACATAGGATTCCATATCCCTTTCGCTTCGCTTAGCTAATATCACTTTAACGAGCGACACGAGCCAGCTTAATGCGGTCAGTCCGGCAATTATGTAAAATCCAAGTCTGACGAGCGGTTCATGTTCCGCGGTCCAATCGGTCAAAAATGTGCTGACCCATGCCACAAGGCAATAGAAGCCCAAGGGCAGGAGCCGCGACTTGACCACCACTTTTATTACTATTGGAAGCAGGAGCTGTATCAGGACAAGCGCAAGTATAACGCCGCCGAACACGATCAATAATTGTCCCCAAATCGGCATAGCAAACACCTCGTTTCTAGTATTTTTTATTCTAGTATAGCATACCGGCACGAATTTACAAATGTGCAAACCGTAAAGGAGGTAATATAACTGAAAATCAATCTACAAAACCCATATAGCCGCAAAACCCGCATGACACAAGGGAAAACCGAGTTTTGCAGATAGTTTTAGTAAATCTACAAAACTTTATGAATCTACAAAATAAACTGAATGGATTTTGTAGATTGCTAACTTGTGTCAAGGGTAGTGTGGAGATTTTGCGAAGCAAAATACTACACGACCTTGACACCACACCTAACCGTATAATGCGGTTGGGGCAATGGCAGACTTTTCCATTGCCCTTAATTGCCATTACGGATTTTTAAGAAAGGAGATACCGAAACAATGGGAAAATCTACAAAACCCTCTGAAAGAAATTTTCGGTTACGAAATATTTTTTGGAAGTAAAAATCAACCGCGAAATCCGTGAATACACCGAGAGTATGTTTTTTGGTCTGTCGCTCCGTCAATTCACATTTTCTATCTGCGCCTGCGGCGTCGCCGTGGGGCTGTATTTCCTGCTTCGTCCGTATGTGGGGACGGAAACCGTTTCATGGATGTGTATTTTAGGAGCCGCCCCCTTTGGTGCGCTGGGCTTTATCAAGTACCACGGCATGACGGCGGAGCGGTTCATCTGGGCATGGATTAAATCGGAGTTCCTGATTCCGAAGCGCCTGACCTTTGCGTCGGAGAACATCTATTATGAAGCGGTTAAATCCGTCATCGAAAACCATGAAAAGGAGGCTTTGAAATCCCATGATTAAGACCTTGAGAAACCTGTTTAAGCAGGATAAGGAGAAATTTAAGGTACCGGGGAGCGTACAGCAGGCCGTCCCCATAAATACCATTTGGGAGGACGGCATTTTTCTTGTAGGTAAAAACAAATACGCCAGAACCTATAAATTCACAGACATCAATTACGCCGTTGCCTCACGCGAGGATAAGGAAGCGATGTTTCTGGAGTACAGCGAGCTTTTAAATTCCTTTGACAGCGGCGCGACCACCAAAATCACTATCGTCATCCGGCGCTTGAACAAGACCGATTTTGAAAAGGATATTTTAATCCCATTCAAGGAGGACGGGCTGGATATTTACCGCAAGGAGTATAACAAAATGCTGCTTGACAAGGCAACGGGGACGAACAGCATGGTACGGGAGGTATATATCACCATCTCCGTCTGCAAGAAGAATATTGAGGAAGCAAGAAATTATTTCTCCCGCGTCGGCACTGACCTGGTATCCCACCTCTCCCGGCTGGGCTCAAAATGCACCGAGCTTGACGCAGCCGAAAAGCTCCGGGTACTGCACGACTTCTACCGCACGGGCGAGGAAACGGACTTCCGCTTTGAATTATCGGAAACCATGAAAAAGGGACACAGCTTCAAGGATTTTATCTGCCCGGATACGCTGGAGTTTGAAAAAGACCATTTTAAGATGGGAAATCGTTTCGGGCGCGTACTCTTTCTCAGGGAATACGCTTCCTATATCAAGGACAGCATGATTGCGGAGCTTACCGATTTTGACCGGAATTTAGTGCTCTCCATTGACGTGATCCCCGTCCCCACCGATGAAGCGGTCAGGGAAGTGGAAAACAGGTTGTTAGGCGTGGAGACAAACATCACCAACTGGCAGCGCAAGCAGAATCAGAACAATAATTTCAGCGCGGTTGTCCCCTATGATATGGAACAGCAAAGAAAAGAGAGCAAGGAATTTCTGGATGACCTGACAACCCGTGACCAGAGGATGATGTTCGCCGTCCTCACCATGGTGCATACCGCCGACACCTTAGAGCAGCTTGACAGTGATACCGAGGCGATTTTGACCACGGTAAGGAAACACCTCTGCCAGTTCGCGGTCTTGAAATACCAGCAGATGGACGGTTTAAATACGGTGCTGCCGATCGGATTGCGTAAGATTAACGCCCTGCGCACTCTGACCACGGAGAGCCTTGCTGTTTTAATACCGTTCCGGGTACAGGAGATTATGGACACGGGCGGCATCTACTTTGGAGAAAACGCCATCTCCCACAACTTGATTATGTGCAATAAGGCAAAGCTGATGAACCCCAACGCTTTTTTGCTGGGCGTTCCCGGTTCAGGTAAATCCTTTTCCGCAAAGGAGCTGATTACCTTCCTTGCGCTGGCTACGGACGATGATATACTGATATGCGACCCGGAACGTGAATACGCCTCCCTCATTAACGCCATGGGCGGTGAGGTGATCCGCATTGCGGCAGGCAGCCGCGACCATATCAACGCTTTGGACATGGTGGAGGGATACGGCGATGGCGGCAATCCCGTCATCGATAAATCCGAGTTTGTACTGTCCCTGTTTGAGCAGCTTGACAAAAACGGGATTGGCGCACAGGAACGAAGCATTATTGACCGCTGCACAGAAGCCGTCTATACCGATTACCAGAATGGCGGGGAGCTGCCGACCCTCTGCGTCCTGCGCGAAAAGCTCCTTTCCCAGCCGGAGCCGGAAGCGAAGAAACTGGCATTGTCCCTTGAACTGTTTACCAGCGGCAGCCTGGACGCTTTCGCCCACGAGACGAATGTGGACGTATCCAACCGTATGATCGTGTACGATATTATGGATTTAGGGAAGCAGCTTAAGACAATGGGGCTGTTGGTCATCACCGACGCCATGATCAACCGCGTAACGGATAACTGGCGAAACGGCAAGCGGACGCATATATTTTTAGATGAGTTCCATGTCGTTTTTGAGAATGAGCACAGCGGGAATTTTTTCAACAGCGCCTGGCGGAGGTTCCGAAAGAGAAACGCTTTCCCCACGGCCATCACGCAGAATATAGAGTACCTTCTGGATTCGGTGCTGGCAAGCACCATGCTGTCTAACAGTGAGTTTATTATCATGCTCAATCAGGCGCCCTCTGACCGGGACGAGCTGGCCAAGCTGCTGAATATCTCCAGTGAGCAGATGAGCTATATCACCAATTCCGATGCGGGGTGCGGCCTGATCAAGTATGGCAGCTCCCTTGTGCCTTTTGTCAATAAATTCCCCCGAAATTCACTGTACCGGCTGATGACTACAAAAGCAGGGGAGGATTCGGCATTTACTGACAGGCATTAATGCTGGCTGATAAAAGATAATGATAATTTGATAAGGAGGGCTAGATGATGGAACCAGCAGAAAAAATCCCATTAAGTGAGCAGCCGGAACTGAAAGAGCTTTTCACGGTTTTAGAGGGAAACGGCCTGGGCAGGGAGAAGCAGGAAATAGAAAGCCTTGTCCATTATATTGAAAGCATGGAGACAGGGTTCTCTCAGATGCTTGATGAACTGAAAGAAGTGCGGGGGCAGCTTGAGCAGATACAGGATAAAGGAGTGAAGGCAGCCGCACAGCGTGTTGTGAATAAAGCAGAGACAAAGGTATTTGAAGTCAAAAGCCAGCTTGTCACAGTCAAGAATAATCTGGTGAAGTCCGCTGTCAATGCCGTAGACGCTTTTAAGAAAAAAGGCGCAGCGGCACTTCAAAAGGCGGTCAGTGCAATGGGCATTTACTCCGCATTATCCCATGTAAAACTTGGGCTTCAAAATGCAGCAAAATCCGTCAACGAGGATATTTCAAAAATCGGCACAATCAGCAGTGAGCTTCATTCCATTGGAGAGCATTCGAAGAATATCGGCAGGACACTGTTTGGCAGACAGGCAAAGGAAGCCACGCCGTCCAATCCCGATAAAGGCGCTCTGGCAAAGGTACAAAAGTTACTTGCCGCTTCCGGCAGTCTTTTATCCAAAATGGAGAAGATGACGGATGACACCATGAAAAAAGTGGCGAAGCTGGAACAGCGTGAGGGAAAAAAGCCGTCCGTGAAAGAAAGCTTGAAGGCCATCCGCGCGGAGCAATCGGCAAAGCAGGCTGACTCACCGAAAAGGGACAAGGGCATGGAACGCTGATTGATATGTAAGCAAAGCGGTGTTGGAAGAACCCCAACACCGCCTTTATCGTTTCAGGGAGGTGAAACGCGATAGAAACCAACATCATTTACAATATGGATTGCTTCAAACTAATGAGAGAGCTGCGAAGCGAATCCGTACAGCTTATTCTGACAGACCCGCCTTATGGAATCAGATACCAAAATAATTTTACAAGTGAAAAGCTGCCCTATTTGGCGGGTGACACAGGCATTGATTATCTGGCATTTGCAGAACAATGTTACCGGATATTGCAAAATAATTCCCATGCTTATTTTTTTACACGGTATGACAAGTATCCCTACCATTATGAATGCCTGACAAAAGCCGGGTTTATAATAAAAAACTGTCTGGTGATAGAAAAAGGCCAGGGAGGAAATACAGGCGATTTACAAGGCGGCTATGCCAACAACTGTGAGTGGATTATATTCTGTCACAAAGGACGGCGCGTTTTCAGCAAAACCAAGCTTCTAAAGAATAGCAAGCCTGCGGGTAAACCGTGCAGCCGTAAAGGAAACCCCATTCAAGAATACAAGACACGATTCTTTTGCTGTTGGTTCGGTCAGGATTACCCAAAATCAACCTACAACTCCGCATGGAGGATAAAACACGGCTTCAAGCACCCAACCATGAAGAATGCCGAATGCCTGGAATGGCTGATACAAATATCCAGCAATCCCGGCGATATTGTATTCGACCCGTTTATGGGAAGCGGTTCTACGGCAATAGCGGCCATCAATACCGGGCGCTTTTATATTGGAAGTGAAATTGACACTTCCTATTGCCAGTTAGCACAAAATCGGATTGCCGGGCTTGTGGTTGTGGCAAAGAAAAACGTGGATTAACAGGATAACCGGCAAGCCGGGGACAAAATCTCCGGCTTATTCTTACCCATTGTCCTTTTCCTTACGGCGCTGTCTCCTCTCGGCTTTCTCTTTCCGTTTTTCGTCTATCTCCCGTATCCATACTTTGACAGGCGCTTTCCAAGGTTCGCTTTTATTGGGTATGTTCTTTATCAGGCTTTTGGGATTTAAGCCTAGCTTTTTTGCCAGTTCAATATCGTCGGCATTCAGACGGCATTTCCGCTTTGCCTCCTGCCACAATTGTTCACTATATGACATAACTTCATTCCTCCATGCAGGGATTGGGCTTGTTCATTCGCTTACCGCATATAGCGCCGAACGCCTTGCTGTTTATATAATTTTACCATACCCCATAAAGAAAACCCACGCCTTGCGCTTTAAGTTCAGGGCGTTTTTGTATACCCAAAAACAATTACAAAGAGGGAGGTTTTGCGATTGAGTAAGATTAAGACGCGGGAAGCCATAAAGGATATCAAGGTTCTCGACAAAACCGCAACCGCCGCCGAGCGCATGAAAAATACGTTCGTCCGCACCAAAGACAGCGCGGAGCACACCCAGGTATCGGAGCATGATTCTCCAAGCGATTATGCCATAGATAAAATCAAAAATACCACCGAGGACACTGCCGGTGAAACCGCACACCAAGCTAAAAAACAGGGCGGCAAGGCATTAAATAAAGCCAAGGAAGCACACCGTTCTTCTAAAGAAGCAAAACGGGCCGCGGACAGTGTTAAGGGTACGGCTGACGGCGTTCGTGATACCGCCCGTGGAGCAAAGAAGGCGTCCGACCTGCCAAAAGAACAGATGAAGAAACGGGCGCTGGATACCGCAAAGCGTTCTGCCGCTCGTGTTCGGCAAACTGCGTATAAGCCCATAAAAACCGCAAAGCAAGCCGAAAAAACAATCAAGCAATCTGCCCGCGCTTCCGGTAAAACGATAAAATCCACCGCCAAGGGTACGGTTAAAACGGCTCGGAAATCGATCAAGACTGCGGAGAAAACTGCGAAAACAACTATTAAGACAACACAACAGGCGACAAAGATAGCGCAGAAAACCGCGCAGACCACGGCAAAAGCGGCGAAAAGAGCGGCGCAGGCCTCCCGTGCCGCCGTCAAAGCCGCGGTCAGGGCAACGAAAGTTGCGGTCAGAGCCACTATTGCTACGATCAAGGCGATTATTGCCGCTACAAAGGAGCTGGTCAGCGCTATCGCTGCGGGCGGATGGATTGCCGTCCTGATTATTCTAATTGTTGTTTTACTCGGTGGAGTCCTCAGTCTGGTAGGCGGAGGAAGTGACAGCTCCTCCTATACCCCTGTCAGTGCAGAGGTGGAAGCCTACGAGCCGCTGATCAGGAAGTATGCTGCACAGCACGGTATCTCTG
>Ga0154000_1000021_pt1 | contig 65537 bp, 72 predicted proteins | sample TSNC084MetaG_FD_104674 | JGI IMG/M metagenome (GOLD analysis project Ga0154000, IMG submission 104674) | Attine ant fungus gardens microbial communities from North Carolina, USA - TSNC084 MetaG | ecosystem: Host-associated > Fungi > Mycelium > Unclassified | place: USA: North Carolina, Lumber... | reverse complement strand
GCGTTATCTGTTTTAATTTCGGTGATACAACCGCCTATCTGATGAGTGCCCCGGTGAATAGTAATAATCATTCAGTCAAGCCTTTCGCTAATGTTTGTAGCCTTCGATTACATTACTCCCATCGTCGTTTAGCACAAATAGATCAACACCGAGTTTTCCCATAAGGCTATATGTCGCTTCGCATTTATCATCTTGGAAATCACTATAGGCAATACAGTTTTTGAATACTAAAACTGCCTTGCGCAGTTCTGCCCCTTCAATGCCAAAATCACGAAGCAACTTCTCTTTGTCTAAGATTTTCCAATATGTATACGTTTCCAACACGCACCGTAATAAGGATTCTTCGCTGGTCGGCTTTTTAAGTTCCAAAATATATGCCGTGTTTTCGCTTTTGTTGTATGACAGCAAATCGATTTTTCCGGCAATATCTTTTTCTACATCTTTTAGCGGCGTTTGAAAATCAAGTATTTTCCCTATGTAATCAAACAGCTTGCCATACATCCCTATGGCAATCCATTCTTCATCACGATTTGAGTTTTCAGGCTTTTCTCGATTGGCAAGTTCCTTATGGCTGTCGGTTTTGTAGCTTTTTTTGCGGGTTATTGTATGGATGCTACGGAGCAGCGAAAGATTTTGCATTTTCAATATTTCCCTCGCGGCAATCTCGGTGTACCACTCATCGCCTATGTCGCCTATATAATTGACGAAATCGCTTTTGTACAGTGTGGCGGGATTTTTTAAGGCTTCGGTAACTTTTTCAATTATGTTTTCTTTTGAATAGGCCATTTTATGTTCTCCCTTCGTCATTGTTCCCCATACCCACCCTCGAAAGCTCAAATCCGGCGCTGGTGCTAAACGGTGAGTGATACTTCCCTTTTATCGGGATTCTGAGTTTTTACATTCTTGACGATAACTTGTATAAACGCTCTCGTCTGAAGCAAAATCAGTTTTTTGATAAGCTTTGCCCCTTATCGGGCTGCGCCGCGCTTTTCAGCTTCCTACCACATTTTCTTACTCTACTAAGTCTGCTGTCCAGTTTAGTCCTTGCATTTTAACGTCAAGTTCGCGATAGGTTTTAGAAAGTCTATCGATTGTGTTTTGCAGTTTTGACGCGTCAACACAGCGAACAAATTTTATCTCGCTCCGGGTGTACCTGTCCTGTGAAATCGTAGATTCATGATACAGGTCACGATAGGCACGGATTTTACTTTTTAGACAGTCGCGTTTCGTTATTGCCTCGGTCAGCGTCATATCCTCGAAAGAGGTTGCGTTATTCGTTTTGTTGATTTTGATGATTAAAACTTCTAAGGCGTCCATCAGCCTTTCGTACTGCGGTAAAAGCTCCTCAACATCTTCGGCGGGCATATCGCCTTCTTGTACTTTTATATTATGTGCCATCCGCTTTTCAAGTTGAGCGATTTTTGTTTGCAAGTCCGCCCTTTCTATGAGTGCTTCAGCGAGTTTCATATTCATGCGCCCCCTTTATTTTAACGTACCCCATTTTACCCATTTAGAGCAGCCACCGTTATTTGCCGCTTTTTTCTGCCTACTTAAAAGACAACTGCCTTTACAGGTCGCCTCATACCGGACGCTTTTTTTGAAAGCGTCCGGCTCACGAACGCCATTAAAGTGTTGACAAGTGGCGCACTTTTTACTGTTTCCCTGTGACAATACTGCCATTTTCACTCCTCCGAATTTTTAATAAAATATGTTGCGGTTTTGACTACAAAGTAATCGTACATTGAAACAGAAACGCTTTTTTGCCCTTTATAGCCAAGCACAAACTTAAACACCATGCCCCAAAATGCGCCTATGCTTTTTTTGATATAGATATCAAGCACAGCCTTTTCATCGCCCGTCAGCTTTACAAAATCATCCTTATAGTAAGTTAGAAAAGTTTTTACCGGCGGTATGCAAAATATATCGTTACAAAAAATGATATGAGATAAAAGCTCATTATTTTTAACGGCTGACAAGCATTTATTCCAATACTTCGCATATTCAGGATTTTTCTGAAACTCTTTGAAATGTGGATAGTAGTCAGAAAATTCATTTTCAACCGTGTACGCTATGTCAAGTTGCATAATTTATCACCACCAATCACATATGTAATATTAACTAGTGTATATATTATATATAAGCTGCTTTTGCTTGTCAATAGCAAAACGGAAAATTTCTCTGTGTAAAAATCAGAAAACCCTTTGACAATGCGTTCTTGAATCCCGGCAGCCGCTCATTTGGAATCTGTCTGGAACCCCGGTAGCCGGAATGATTTTATCTTAACAGAGAGTATCTTTTTGTACTTTTACGAAAATTAGACAAACCTCCTTGACAAAAGTTATCGGAGGATAACGCCACCGGAAAATTATCGGATGAGCGTTTTGAGCAATTAAGCGGCTCGTATGAGCGCGAACAGGCAGAGCTTAAACAGCAGAACGCCGCGCTCCAATCCGAGGTTGACAGTTTCAACGCCGACAGCATGAAAGCCGACCGTTTCATCGGGCTTGTGAAAAAGTATACCGATTTCACAGAGCTGAATGCCGCGATGATAAACGAGTTCGTGGATCGTATACTCGTCCATGAAGCTGATAAATCAAGCGGCAAGCGCATTCAGCAAGTGGACATCTACCTTAACTTCGTCGGCAATTTCGATGTTCCCGCGCCGGAGCCGACAGCCGAGGAATTGGAGGCCGAGCGTAAACAGGACGCTCTCCGTGCCAAGCGGCGCGAGTACAATCGGCGCTATCAGTCCAAGAAAAAGGGACAGCCAGTAGTGGCAAGGCTCGGAGAACCTCAAACGGCGCAGGAGCCGGAACAGCAACGACAATCAAAAACTGCATAGACAATAAACCAATTTTGATGCCGTAACAGCGGCTTGTGAGTAACTCCACAAGCCGCTGTTTTGCGTTCCGGCATACCAAAACTACGGATCGGAGGGAGAAAATGGAGTTGTGCAGACCTTCCTATCTAATATTAGGAATATTAAGAGCCGCCAACGCTACGGATAAAATCCACGGGCTGACCATTAAGGAAATCTGCGGATTTGAGAGGTTATCGAAGCCCAACACCATACACAAAAAGGTCAAGGCACTTGAACACTTGGGTTTTATCATTGAGGGAGCAAAGGCGGGTCGGGCAAAAACATATTGTCTAACCGGCGAAGGTGTTAATAAACTGCCGGAAAAAATCAAAACGGAGGAGAATGCGAAATGAATAACAACGAGTTTATGAAAAGCTACGGGTTTCTGGGTATCGGCGCGTTCGGCGGGAATGCGACAAGGGCGTTTGAAGCGGCGGGGTATCCGTGTATAGTCGCCAACAGTTCAACGGAGGATTTACGGCAATTAAAGGACGCGGATAACAAACTGCATTTCATCGGCGGTAACGGCTGTCACAAAGACAGGAAGAAGTCAAAGGCACTTCTAAAAGAAAACATTGAGGCGCTCATCGATGAAGTAAGGGCAAAAATGCCAGAGATTACCACCCTGTTTATATTTGCTTCGTCAGCGGGCGGTACGGGTTCCGGGATGCTTGCGGCGATGGCAAAGATATTGAAAAACGCCCTCGGCGTCAACATATGCCCCGTGACGGTCATCCCAAGCAAATCGGAGCAGTTTAAGGCATACGCGAACACGGTGGAATTATTCCAAGAGTTTGAACGGCTGGACGGCATCGGCGCTACATTTATCCTCGACAACGACAAACACAAGGACAAGCTGAAAATCAACGAAATTTTCTTCACCCATCTGAACGCGCTGTTGACAAATGAAAACGGCAGCGAACGCGGTTGTGTAGACCGTGGCGAGGTCAATGAACTGCTCCGGACAAAGGGTATGGCGATTATCTCTAAGTTGGGCGCGGATAATTCGGACACAGAAAAATTGTTGGTGGCAATCAAGACAAACAACATCTACGCGCCGCCGGAGCAGGACAAAGTTATTCGCTACTTCTGCCTGATGCGTTGCGGCGATAGCATTTCAACGGAGCAAATCTACTCGGATTTAGGAAATCCGGTAGATGATTTTATCGGGACAGGCGCGACAAGCACAGTCTGTATGGTCGCCGGGTTAAGCTTCCCGAAAGGCAGGCTCAACGAAATCCGAAAGACCGCGCAGGCGAACAGCGAAATCATCAAACGTAACATAGAATCTGCTGACTACGGCTTGTTTGACGGCGATATGGACTTTTTGGGGGCTTTCGACGTTAAGCCCGCGTCCGAAGCGCAGAAGAAAGCGAACAGTCTTGATATACTAAATGAGTTCCTTTAATCATAGGAAATCAAAGCATATCAGAGTAAGTCAATGTATATCAAAACGTATGTGAGCAAATCAGCGTAAAAGCAGTAACTGAAGGGCGGCTGTAACTGGCCGCCTTTCCCTATTCCCCCGGATGATTATACTCGGGATTTTTATGGAGGATGAACATGGCGCAACTGAAATTGATAAAAATGAGTGACATCCAATCCGAGCCTGTGGACTGGTTGTGGGAGCCATACATCCCGCGCGGTGCGATTACCCTGATTCAAGGCGACGGCGGCGAGGGTAAGACCACTGTATCGCTGGCGATTGCCGCCGCCGTTTCGACAGGCACGGCATTACCGGGGCAAGTAGTCTTTTCACGCTCCACACTCGGCAACAACAATTTAGCCGTTCAAGCCGATGTTGTTATCCAGAACGCCGAGGATTCGTACACCAAAACCATTAAGCCAAAATTGGAATTGTTTGGAGCGGATTGCGATTTAATACACGTCATTGACGAGGACGAAAACGCGCTGACGTTATCAGACAAGCGTATCGAACAGGCTATTATTGACACCGGCGCGTATTTATGCGTTCTCGACCCTGTGCAGGCGTATCTCGGCGGCGCGAATATGAACAGCGCGAACGGTATCCGTCCGCTGATGAAGCGGCTGGGAGATGTGGCGGCGCGGACAGGGTGTGCCGTCCTGCTGGTAGGTCATATGAACAAGGGCAGCGGCAAGTCGCAGTATCGCGGGCTTGGCAGTATTGATATATTTGCCGCCGCGCGGAGCGTCTTGACAGTAGGTAAAATTCCCGTGGACGATGATATGAGGGCTATCGTTCATAATAAATCCAACCTTGCGCCCGCCGGTTCATCTCAGGCGTTCGGGCTTAGTCCGTGTGGCAGTTTTGCATGGCTTGGCGATTATGACATCACCATCGATGAGCTGCTCGGCGGTGTTAAAAAGCCGGAGAGCCAATTCGCAAGAGCGCGGCGGTTAATTGAAACGGCTCTGCGGAGCGGCGCGGTTCCCGCCGCCGACATGATGCAGATGGCGGAGGAACAGGGCATTTCGTTCAAGACATTCAAGCGGGCGAAAGAGACGTTGGGCGTTATATCATTTCAACGCGGGCGGGTTTGGTATTGGGATTTACCCATTGTCGCGGAGTATGAGGAATGCAAGTCAGAGGGACAAGACGCCTCAGAGGGACAAGTCCGGCACACCGGGCGTGTCCTTCTGACAACATTACAATAATTGGAGGATTTCATATGGCAAGAGAAAAAACAACAGGTTTCTTCTTCAAGATGTCGCCGGAGGAAGCGGAATTGTTTGAGCGGCGCATGGCGGAGACCGGCATCCGCAACAAGAGCGCCTTTATTCGTAAAATGTGTATCGATGGACACGTTATCAATCTTGACCTATCCGCGCTGAACGATATAAAAAGGTTGCTCGGTATTACGGCAAACAACGTAAACCAAATTTCCCGCCGCGTCAATTCCGGCGGCGAGGCGTATAGAAATGATGTGGCTGAGGTCAGTGAACAGCTTACGGAAATCCGCGCGGATTTTGGTAAACTGCTAACGGTGCTTTCTGAAATCGCAAGCGCCAAACCGGGCAAGCGGTTTATCGCTCCACCAACGATTCGTGACTTGCCGGAGTATAATCGGGAGAATGCATGATGGCTACTACGACAATTATTCCGCTCCATATCGGTAAGGGGCGCACCATCGCCACGGCACTTGGTTTGAGCGTGGATTATGTTGAGAATCCCGACAAGACCGATGGCGGCGAGTGGGTTACGTCTTACGCCTGTGACCTGCTGACGGTTGACGCGGAGTTCATGTTTTCCAAAAATCAATACGCAACAATCACCGGGCGCGACCAAGGAGCGCGTGATGTTATCGGGTATCATCTCCGTATTAGCTTCAAGCCGGGTGAAACGGACGCGGCAACGGCGAACCGTATTGGTTACGAATTGGCGATGAAACTGACTCACGGCAACCACGCTTTTGTATGCTGTACTCACACCGATAAGGCTCACGTCCACACTCATATCGTGTTCAACTCGACCTCGATTGACGTAGCGAAAAAATTCCGAAATTTCAAAGGCTCGTCATTCGCCGTTCGTCGTATTGCAGACCATCTCTGCATCGAAAACGGGCTGTCGATTGTCACTAATCCGCAACCGTCCAAAGGCACAATCTACGCAAAGGACAAGGAGGGCAAAATACAACCGACCGGACGCGACAGGCTGCGGGAGTTGATGGACAAAAATATTGTCATCGGAAATTCGCTGACGGAGTTTATTACCAAACTTAAACGCGCCGGCGTTGAGGTTAAGCACGGCAAACAGGTTTCGTTCAGACCGCCGGGGAGCAAGAGATTTTTCCGGCAGGATTCGCTCGGCGAGGATTATTCTTACGAGGCAATTCTGGAAAAGTTGAGGGGTACGCGTAATATCGTGCCGCGCAAAAAATCCGATGACGATTCCGAACGCAAAGCTAACGAATACATGGAGGCCATCAACAGGCAAAGCCGTCCGAATTTGCTCATTGACATACAGGCAAAACTAATGCAGGGGTACGGCGAGGGCTACGAAACTTGGGCGCGTATATTCAACATTAAGCAGATGGCGCGGACGCTCATATTTTTACAGGAGAACGGCATCGACAGCTACGATGATCTTGCGAAAAAGTCCGCCGCCGCTTCCAGTGAGTATCACGAGCGCCTGACGAAAATCAAGGTTGCCGAAACACGGCTCGCGGAAATATCGGAGCTTCAAAAACAGATTGGTACTTACGGAAAAACCCGCGAGGTTTATAAAATGTATCGAGCCTCCGGACGCGATCAAGCCTTCTACGATGTCAATGCAACCGAAATCATTTTGCATGAAGCGGCGAAGAAGTATTTCGACAGATTGGGCTACGGCAAGGATAAAAAACTTCCATCTATAAATATGCTCAAACAAGAGTACGCAACGCTGCTGGCCGAGAAGAAAAAACTGTACTCCGGTTGGAATGAATTGAAAGAAAATCGGAAGGCTCTCTTGGTGGCGAAAGGTAACGCCGACCGTATCCTCGGCATCGGCAAAGATGAAGCGAAACACATCACTGACCGCGAACCAAAACGCAATCATTCTCACGTAAGATAGGCTGGCTCTGCCGGTCACAGCAGACGCCAACGGCGGCTTAACGGGAGGCGCGAAAGCGTCCTCCCGCATGGGGGATTGGGGTCTCCCCAACGAGCGGTTTTTCCGATTTTGCCAGAAGGCAAAATCGGAAAAACTTGCGGCGGGTATATACCGCCGCCTTGCTCGCCATTAACGTAAACGCGTGTAATTAGCGTTAGTCGTCCTCATCGTTTTCTTCGGCTTCGGCAAGCTCTTTTAGCTCACGGAGTTTGTTTTCAAGTAATGCCTTATCAGGCAAATGAAGCTGATAATCCGCCACAAGTGCTGGTGACATACTGCGGCTCAAAGCGTATTCCACAACGGCATCGTCCTTACCGGCGCAGAGGATAAGTCCGACACTCGGATTCTCGTTCGGCTTCTTCACGTCACGGTCGAGGGCTTCAAGATAAAACTCAAGCTGACCCAAATGTGACGGAGAAAATTCAGATAAAATTCACGCGCTTCATCGCTCTTTGCTCGCGACATGATAATCAGGTTATGCGTCCAGCTAATTTCTCGCACCAACGGTGCGAGTTTTTCATTGCCGTTATACGTTTCATAAAACTGACGCATACGCCAAATATTTGAAGCCGAGAAACCTTTCAAGTCCGGATGCTCGAACTGAATGAAGCGGGCAAAATCCGCGACAACAGACTTGCCCCAACCATCGCTTTTAACTTTTTCACTGACGTACTTGCCAATCTCCCAATACATAGAAATAAGCTCACGGTTTACAGCACGGAAAGCATTTTCCCGCGCGCGTTCGATGATTGAGATTATTTCATCGTATTTAGCGTGGTCGGTTGGGGAAAGTTCGTTACTTATGTTATAGTCTGCCTTTCATTTTTCGATATTACTATCTTACCACGAAACTACGGGAAATTCCATTGCATTTTTTATTGTCAATTAGGTTATTCTCATCACACACTTATCCCCGTTTGTTATAAAACCCAATCTGCGGATTTTCATAATCGCGCGAAGGCATACCGCACTTTATCCTTGAATAGTTCGCATAAAAGAATTATAATAAGAATAAGGCGGTGTTGATTTATGGATAGCAAATTGTCAGATTATATAACGGTGAAGGACGCGGCGCGGACTTGGAACGTAACCGAGCGACAGGTTATAAAATATTTAGCGCATGAACGCATCCCCGGTGCCATGAAAATCGGTAACACATGGCTGATACCGAAGGACGCGCAAAAGCCGGAGGACAGGCGTAAATATAATTGCCGCCGCCCAAAAAAGGAGGAGACCGCGCATGAATAAACGCCGCGCGGAGATTGCGCTTTTTTCGATATTCATTCTCGCCTACCTCGGTTTTCTGCTGTACTTTTTGACAATTCAACCGGCAGTCACGGGCGGGAACCCTGCCGTCATATTGGCGCTTACCGCGTTTGCGTCGGGCGGCATGATGTTTATGGCTATTTTTGCTGTGATGCTGTACTTGTTCCGGCGCGGGGAAAAAACCGCATTGTATTTCGCGCTGATGTGCGTAAGCGCGGGAGTGCGGTTTTTCTTCATGGAAGGAAGTAAAACCATCATGGAGCTGGTGCCCGGATTTTCGCATAATGCGATATACGCCGTGCGTTATATGGCTATCGGATTATTTATCGTTGGGATAACCGGCTTTATATATGAATTTTACATGCCCGCAAAGAAATTCAGAAAAGCTTATACTGCCTTGAGGGTGATAACCGTTATCGCGTATATGCTGCACGCCATATTATCGGCGATACAGGGCGGGGATAATGTTTACACGAGAATGTTCGTGGTGATTCCCACTATCAGTATTCAATTATACGGTCTTTTTCTCATCGTCAATTCGCCCGCTTTTAAGGCAAACCGTTTGAATCAGTTCTATTTCGCCACGATTGTGGCTTATATGGCGGAAGCGGTGCTGCTCGGATTATTTTTAGACAGATTTCCGAATGTGGCTGTCATTACACAAACGTTTTTTGTTATCGTCCACACCATTTTATTGTCTGACCGCTATTCCCGTGCGATAAGCGAAAACGAATTGCTGGATAAGCTCAACCGAACGAAAACCGAATTTTTGCAAGACATGAGCCATGAAATGAAAACGCCGTTGACGGTGATCGCCACCGGCATTGATTTTGCCGACGGGGAGATCGGCATTGACGGCGGCGACCTTGCCGAAGCGCGCAGCGCCCTCGATGCCGTTCGGGAGGAAACACAACGGCTGGGGCGCATGGTAAGCGGCATGATCAGCCTTGCCGCTATGAGCGGCATTGCCGGGAACCGGAAGCGGGTGGACTTCGCCGCCCTGCTGGGGAGCATCGCCGAGGCGTTCCGGCTGCTGATGGAAAAATATCACAATGCCTTGCGGGTAAAGATCGCCCCCGGACTGCCGGATGTGTTTGTCGAGCATGACCAGTTTGCGCGTGTAATGACCAATCTTTTATCCAATGCGGCGGATTACACGCGGGACGGGCAGGTATTCGTCACGGCGGAGCATGACGGCTCGGTTATCACCGTGCAGGTTTCCGATACCGGCGACGGCATAGAGCCGGAGCTTCTGCCCGCCGTATTTGAGCGCGGGGTGTCCGGCAGGAGCGGCACCGGCTATGGGCTGTACATCTGCAAAACCGTTGTGGAGGCTCACGGCGGAACCATCAAAATTGAGAGCGAACCGGGGAAAGGCACGGCAGTAACCTTCACCGTCCCGGTATACGGAGGACAGGAGGCCGGACACAGGCTATGAACGGAAAAACAATTTTACTGGTAGAGGACGAAAAAAAGGTGCAGGACTTCAACAAGCGCCTGCTTGCGAAAGCGGGCTTCGCGGTGCAAACTGCCATGACCCTTACCGACGCGCGGGGAATTTTGGAACAGCAGGCAATCGATGCCATGATACTGGACATCGGTATGCCGGACGGCAATGGTATTGATTTTCTGAAAGAACTGCGCCGCACCTCAACCATCCCTGTGCTGATGCTCACCGGTTACGTTGAAAGTTCGTATGTGCTAAAGGGCTTCGACAGCGGCTGTGACGATTATCTGACAAAGCCGTACAAGTTTACGGAATTGCTGGCGCGGTTAAAGCGGCTGCTGTACAGGGTAGAGCAGGTGCCGGAAACGGTGACGAGAGGGCGGCTCACACTCAAACCCGCGCCGATGATCGCGCTGCTGGACGGCGAGGATTTACTGCTTACACAAAAGGAATTTTCCTTGCTGATGCTGTTCGCGCAAAACGAGAACAAAACCATGAGCGCGGAGTATATTTATGAAAAGGCTTGGGGGCGGGAGATGGCGGGAGATGATCGCGCCCTTAAACAACAGGTCTCCAACCTGCGTGAAAAAATAGCGGAAAGCGGGTATGTTATTGCCACCGTCCGGGGCGCGGGATACCGCTTTGAACGGAAACCGTGAAAAAATATTCGGGAGAAGTGTGAGGATTTCTATACCTTTCTCTTTTTTTCGTCTTTTTATGTTATAATGGATACGGTCACCAAAACAAGCACCCGTGCGCGGGTGCTTTTGCTATTCTACCACGAAAAAAGGAGCTGATGTCATGCTGAAAATCACAAGGGCATGGATGGACGATGCAACTTGCGATGAGCGAGGAATGGGTACGGAACTCTTTGTATACTTCGATAACGGAGCAAGCGTTACCATTTTCCTTGATTCAAAAGCGAACGCGCCATATTTCTCCGACATAATCGCGGGCAGATACCGCGACCAGCCAAACACGGACGGCGAGAATGTGTGTTGGGGAAACGGGGCGAGCTTAACGGTAAAAGAAATAATGACCATGCTGTGGGCGGAGAACGGCAGCGAAATTATTTAGGAGGGATACCAACATGAACAGAAACAAACCTTTTTCAAAAATCTTGGCGTGGATTTTAACTGCCGTTATGATTGTCGGCACATTGCCGGTTGCGGCAGGCGCGGCGGATTTGCCTGCTGGCGCGTTCGGCGAGATTATTGCTTTTGAACCGCTTGCCGACGAGGTGAGCGAGCAGACCGTACCATTCGGCACGGAGCTTTCAGCATTGATATTGCCGGAAACGCTGACGGCAACGGTACGCTCTCAAGTATATACCTCCGGCTCGGCGCTGGAGATTACGGAAACGCCGGGAGATTTAACCGAGGAAGAATCGGGCGAAACGGTTGAACCGACAGAACCCGAAATACTGGATATGGAGCTTGATGTTCCTGTTACATGGACGTCCGCGCCGAACTACGATGGCGAAATCTCCGGCGGGTATGTCTTTACGGCGATGGTAAGCGGCTTCTATGTACTCGCGGAGCCGCCCGTTATCACCGTGACGGTGGAGGAAGCGGCGCTACTGCCCGCTGACGGTGAGGGCACCGTCACAGCCTTTGCGGAGTTGCCGGAGGATATCCGTTTTCAGCGGGGGTATGCCCCCAATCTGCCGGACACGGTGGAGGGTACGGTTGAGGTTGAAACCGTGCAAATCCCCGTGTCATGGCACTCGGAGGAATACGACAGTCTTGGCATGGCGGGCGGCCTTGCGGTGTTCACGGCAAAACCCGCCGAGGGCTACATAACGGCCGATGGCGTCGGCGCGCCCACCATCGCCTTTATGCGCGAAAGTATGCTGCGTATGGGAGGCGCGGGAACATGGGGCGACCCGCTGCAAATCGTAAATGCGGCCCAGCTTGCCGAGATTGCGGCGCTGGTGAACACGGGCAAGCTGGAGCAAACCGTGTTTGGCGTAAACACAGGAACGGTTTACCTGAAGCTGATGAACGACATCGACCTTTCCGCTTACGGCACCGGCACGGGCTGGACGCCGATAGGGATTAACAGTTCCTACTCCTTCAAAGGGCAATTTGACGGCAACGGCCACACTGTAAGCGGGCTGTATATCAACCGCACGGACGAGTTCACCGGGCTGTTTGGTGTTGTGGGGAGCGGCGCGATGGTACAAAACCTTGGCGTGGTGAATGCCGAAGTCAAGGGCGCAAGCTATGTCGGCGGTGTGGCGGGAGATGTTAACGGCGGCACAGTGCAAAACTGCTATGCGACGGGCAGCGTCACCGGCAATGAATCTGTCGGCGGCGTGGCGGGATACGTTAGCTACAGCAGCACAGTGCAAAACTGCTATGCCACGGGCAGCGTCAGCGGCAATGAATTTGTCGGCGGCGTGGTGGGATACGTTAGCTACAGCGGCACGGTGGTGGAAAACTGCTACGCCACGGGCAGCGTCACCGGCAATATATATGTCGGCGGCGTGGTGGGAAGAGTTAGCAGCGGCACGGTGAAAAGCTGCGCAGCGCTGAACCCCTCGGTTTCCGGCACGTCTTCAGTAGGCCGGGTTATCGGCAGCGGCACGGGTACGGATAACTACGCCTACAGCGGTATGCTCAATAAGGCAGGTACCACCACATGGTCAGGCAACGCGCTCACCCACCGCGACGGCTTTGGCAAAACCGCCAACGAGATTGCGGCAAGCGCCACGCTGTTCGATCTGTTCGCCGACACCACCGTGTGGACGACCGAAACCGGCTCTCTGCCCGGCTTATTCAGCGCGGCGGTTCCCATGCCGGCGCACCTGCTGGATACCGGCGCGAACCCCTTCGACGGCGGCGATGGCGAGAGCGGCAGCCCCTACAAAATCAGCACGGCGGAGCAGCTTGCGGCCTTGGCGCAGCTTGTGAACGGCTCGGCAACCAACGCGACATGGGCAAGCAAATACTACAAGCTTACCGCCGATATCGACCTTTCCACTTACGGCACCGGCGAGGGCTGGACGCCGATAGGGATTGACATTACCAACTCCTTCAAAGGGCAATTTGACGGAGATAACCACACCGTAAGCGGGCTGTATATCAACAGCACGGACGATAATATCGGGCTGTTTGGTTATGTGATGAACAGCGCAGTGGTGCAAAACCTGGGCGTGGTGAATGCCAACGTCAGCGGCAATGACTCTGTCGGCGGCGTGGCGGGACAAGTTTTCAGCAGCACGGTGAAAAACTGCTACGTCACAGGCAGCGTCACCGGCACAGGCAACTTTGTTGGCGGCGTGGCGGGATACGTTTCCATCGGCGGCACGGTGCAAAACTGCTACGCCACAGGCAGCGTCACCGGCAATAACTATGTCGGCGGCGTGGCGGGATCGGTTACCGGCAGCAGTGCCACCACGGTGCAAAATTGCTACGCCACAGGCAGCGTCCGCGGCACAACCTATGTCGGCGGCGTGGCGGGAGAGGTTGATGGCGGCACGGTGCAAAACTGCTACGCCACGGGCAGTGTCACCGGCACAGGCAGCTTTGGCTTTGTCGGCGGCGTGGTGGGATACGTTCGAAGCGGCGGCGGCACGGTGAAAAACTGCGCGGCGCTGAACCCATCGGTTTCCGGCATATCCAATATGGGCCGGGTTGTGGGTTACAACAACGGCGGCGCGGTTACGAACAACTACGCCTACAGCTTTATGGACCACATCGGCAGCGGCGGGGATGACGGCATAGCTATATACGCCGACGATATCGCGGCAACGAGCTTCTGGACATACACCGGCAACTGGGACGGTCTCGTCTGGGATGTGTCTGTCTGGACGATTGAAAATAACAAGCTGCCCGGCTTATTCGGCAAGGCGGTCACCATGCCGGTGCACCTGCTGGATACCGGCGCGCACCCCTTCGACGGCGGCAACGGCACAGAATTGACGCCCTACGAAATCAGCACGGCGGCGCAGCTTGCGTGGCTGGCCGAACGGGTAAACGAGGGCAGCAATGCTTATGCTGACGCGGACGTATACTACGAGCTTACCGCCGACATCGACCTTTCCGCTTACGGCGCAAGCTTCAACAGCGGTAAGGGCTGGATTCCCATTGGCACATACAACAACCCCTTCCAAGGGAAATTTGACGGAGGCGGCCACACCGTAAGCGGGCTGTATATCAACGCTCCGACCACCGATTTCATCGGGCTGTTTGGTGTTGTGGAGAGCGGCGCGACGGTACAAAAACTGGGCGTGGTGAATGCCGAAGTCAAGGGCAATACCCATGTCGGCGGCGTGGTGGGAATCATTGACGGCGGCACGGTGCAAAACTGCTACGCCACGGGCAGCGTCAGCGGCAGCGGCAATGTCGAAGGCGAAGGCTATGTTGGCGGCGTGGCGGGACAGGTTCTCAACGGCAAGGTGCAAAACTGCTACGCCACAGGCAGCGTCAGCGGCACAGGCCACTATGTCGGCGGCGTGGCGGGACAGGTTCTCAACGGCACGGTGCAAAACTGCTACGCCACAGGCAGCGTCAGCGGCACAGGCAGCGCTGTCGGCGGCGTGGTGGGATTGGTTGCAAACAGCACGGTGCAAAACTGCTACGCCACAGGCAGCATCAACGGCAATAACTATGTCGGCGGCGTGGCTGGATACGTTTACAACAGCACGGTGCAAAACTGCGCGGCGCTGAACCCCTTGGTTTCCGGCACGTCCGATGTGGGCCGGGTTGTGGGTTACAACACCGGCGGCACAGTTGCGAATAACTACGCCTACAGCGGCATGAGCTGCGTAAGCAAAGGCACCTCTTACGACAACGGCGCGGCCATGACCGCCTCCGCCGCCCACAAAGCCAGCTTCTGGACAACAACAACCGGCAACTGGAGCGGCTGGGATAATAGCACTGTCTGGACGATTGTTGACGACTATCTGCCCATTCTGACAGGGTTAAACGGACAGGACGGCGGCTCCGGCATGTACCTGACCACCAAAACCATTGAGTACGCCGTGATAAGCGGCAGATTTACCTATAACGGCTCCGCCTTCTGGCCAACGGTGACCTTGGGCGGCGTTACCCTGACAAAAGATACGGATTACACCATAAGCGTCACCGGCGGAACCAGCGCGGGGACAAACGTCGGAACCGTGGAGGTCACCATCGAAGGCAAAGGCAACTACACCGGCACAAAAAACGGCAGCTATGAGATAGAGCCTAAATCGCTGACATCGGCTATGATTGCGGATATTTCCCCGCTCACCTATACCGGCTCGGCGCAGTCGCCCGCAATCACTGTGGCGGACGGCGGCACACCGCTTGTACCAAACACGGATTATGAAACTGTTGTCTATTCCAACAACACAAATGCCGGAACCGCAAGCGTAAGCATAACCGGCAAAGGCAACTATTCGGGTACTGTGAGCAAGAATTTTACCATCAACAAGGCGACGCTTACCATTAACGCCGCAGATAGCACCGTCACGGCGAAAGAGTATGACGGCGCAGCAACCGCGAATATAGCAGCCGTGGGCTTTACCGGTTTGCAAAACAGCGAAACATTAACGCTCGGCACCGACTACACCGTAACGGACGCGGTGTTCAACAGCGCGAACGTCGCGGACGCAGCCACCGTGACCGCAACGGTCGCGCTGACAGGCTCGACAACAGCGAGCAACTACACGCTGACAAGCGGCGCGTTCAGCAAATCGGAAACGATTACTCCGGCTCCGCCTATAACCGGTCACACGGTTTCACGCAACGTGCAAAACGAAGCCGTCCGCACGATTGTCATTCCCCTGACAGCCCTGCAACCCGACCCCGGCACAGGCAAAAGTTTAGGTGTGGTGAGTTACGCTTTAAGCAGCTACACGTCGGGCGCAGGCAATAATATCAGCACCGATGCGGTTATAGACACGACAAACCTCACCATTACAAGCAAGAACAACAACGTGGGCTTTACCGGCACGGAAACCATCACCGTGAACGTCACCACGCAGAACTACGGCGTGTGCGTTGTGACCGTCGAATTGACGGCGGTGGATAAGCAGACCGTGACCATCAGCGGCCTGTCTATCGCAAGCCGCGATTACAGCGGCAGCGCCCATCCGGGCGTTAGCGGCTTGACGACCCCAACCTTCACCACGAATCCGGACGGTCAGACGGTTGTACCGGACAACAAAACGCTGACGGTGCTGTACACCGGCACGGATAACGCTTACTCCGGCGCGACCCCGCCGACCAACGCGGGGAGCTATAGCGTCATCGCTTCTTTGGATAACGACGCGGCCTACATCGGCACATGGACGGCGAGTTTCAGTATTAACAAAGCAAACCAAACCGCTCTGACGGTAGACGCCGTTACCGGCAAAAAAATGGGCGATGCGCCGTTTGCGCTTACCTCATCAGGCGGCAGCGGCACAGGCACGGTCAGTTTCACGCTGGTGTCCGGCCCCGCTACACTTTCAGGCGATACGCTCACCATCACCGGCGCGGGGGATATTGTGGTCACGGCCGCCAAAGCGTCTGACAACAATTACAACTCGGCGGCTTCTGTACAGCGCACCATAACAATAGCAAAAGCGGCACAGGCTGCGCTAACCGTCACAGACCCCGGCGAAAAAACGTATGGAACAGACACAACGGTAACGCTTTCCACGGCGGGCGGCAGCGGCGCGGGTACGGTCAGCTACACCGTGGTATCCGGGCCGGGTACGCTTAATGGCAATACGCTCACCATCACCGGCGCGGGAAGCATTGTCGTAAAAGCCACGAAAGCGGCTGATAGCGATTACGAGGCCGCGACATCCGCAGACTTTACCATCACGGTTAACAAAGCAAACCAAGCCGCACTCTCGGTAAACGCCGTCACCGGCAAGAAGTTCAGCGACTCGTTGTTCGCTCTGTCAACATCAGGCGGCAGCGGTACGGGCGCGGTCAGTTATACGGTAGTGTCCGGGCCGGGTACGGTCAGTGGGAATACGCTCACCATCACCGGCGTCGGAAGCATTATAGTCACGGCGACTAAAGCGGCGGACAGTAACTACAACGCCACAACCTCCACACAGCAGACTATCACGATAGCTAAAGGTGACGCGCCTGTTGTCGCTACGCAGACGGTCAGCATCTTTAAGCAAGCGGCAAGCAACGGCAACACGGTCAACATCTCGGCTTTGCTGCCCACGAACAAGGGCAATACGACGTATACAATAACCAGCAGTCCGGGAACCGATGTTGAAAACGAAGCGGTATCAGCAATCGGCGTGTTGACTTTTGACACCAAAATTACCGCAGCGACAAGCGAGAATATCACCGTGCAGGCGGCCATGGACAACTACGAAACTGTTATTATAACTGTCACGGTCAATTTTACGGATAAAAAAGTCCCGGTCGTTACGCCGAGTGTCAGCGGAAGCATGAGTTACGGTCAACCGCTGTCAACGCTATCCATCAATAAAACGGCAGTCGTGGATGGCTCCGTCAACGTCCCCGGCACGATCACATGGGACGCTCCGGCTTCCAAACCCGCCGTGGGCGCTCCGGCGCAGGCGTGGACGTTCACGCCGACCGACACCGCTCTGTATGAAAAACCGTCACCGGCACGATGGCTATCACGGTAAATAAAGCCGTGCCGGGCGGCACTCCGTCATACACAAAAATTACGCAATCCGGCAAGACGCTGGCTGACGCGAACCTAACCGGCAGCTTCACCAATCCGCATGACAGCAGCGCCGTCGCGGGTACGCTTGTGTGGGACAGCGGTGACAGTACGGCGGTCACGGCGAATACAACATATAGCTGGACGTTTACGCCGACCGACACAGCCAATTACAGCACAAGAACGGGCAGCTTCACGCCCTATTCGGTAAGCACAGGCGGCGGCGGTTCCACAACGCCAGACCCCACGCCGACAACGCCCAGCACCACCATCCCCGGCAACGGCGGCACGGACACTCAGAGCGGCAGCAAGGTGGATGTTCCCGTTGCCGTAGATACAAGTACCGGCGAAGTCACCGTCAAGCTGGATGATAAGACCACCGAAACGCTCATTACCAACGCGCTTACCAAGGCGGCGGATGCGGGCGGCGACGCCAAGCCTGTTGTGACACTCGACATCTCTGGCGTTACGGAGGCGAAAACAGCCACATTCAATGTGAATACGGCAAGCGCCTTTTCCAACGCGGCGGTGGCCGTAACGATAAAGCTGCCTGACGCGAAGATTACACTTTCGCCCGAAACACTGGCAACATTAGCAGCCGCGACGAACATCGCCACGATGCTGGTCACCGTGGAAGCGGCGGTCGTACCCATGAAGGATTTACAGGGTATGCAGGCCGCGCAGGTAAAGGGCTATGAGACGGTCGTGAATATTGACGTATTCGTTGGCGGCAGCAAGGTAGACGTTCCTGTTACCGTCAGCCTGCCGTATACCCTTAAATCGAACGAAAATCCCGCCGCCGACTTAGACGACAACGGCAACCTCACAAAGCTCTCCGGCGTGTACGATGCCAAAACTGGCATGATTACCTTTACCGTCAGCCATCAGAGCTATTTCGTGGTCGGCTATGACCCGGTGGCATTGTGGATTAATGTTTTCAGTGATGTTGCAGAGGGCGCGTGGTACTACGACGCGGTGGCATACGCTAACTACAACGGCCTGTTCAGCGGTTACGGCAACGGAGTTTTCGCTCCGCAGGGCGACATGACCCGCGCCATGTTCGTGACGGTACTGTGGAACCTTGAGGGCAAGCCCGCGCCGGATGGCACGGCGTCATTTAGCGATGTGGGCGATACATGGTACTCACAAGCGGTGCTATGGGCGGCTGAGAATGGCATCGTAAACGGTGTGGGCGGCGGCGAATTTGCTCCCGACAGGGCCATTACCCGTCAGGAAATGGCGGTTATGCTTCTGAACTACTCAGATTACAAAGGGTACAGCATCCCCGCGAACCGCGATATGCCAAACTTCAAGGATTCCGGCCAGATTGACCTTTGGGCTGAAACGGCGGCGAAGAAGCTGTCCGAGGCGGGCGTAATCAGCGGCGACAACAACGAGTTTATGCCGCAGAAAACCGCCACCCGCGCGGAGGTCGCGCAAATGTTCAAGAACTTCCTGCGGTTTATCGCGGGGGATAATTAAATATAGCAAATTGATTACCCTGCGCTTGATAAAATGAGAGCCAAAACCGCCGGTCAGGATTTGAAAAATCCCGACCGGCGGTTTTTTGTTATGTCCACAACTTTTTTCTTAACGCACCTTGACAGGACGCTCGGGAGGGTCTTTTATTCTTTGGGAACGTCACAATTCCCTTTGTTGACCGTTTCCCCAAAGGTAAGATTTACGACTTGCTCACCACCCGCCCGGAGGACATACGGGACGCGGCGAAAAAAACGGCGTCCGTTACGAAGAAAATCGCCGGGGCCGTTTTTCGTTTCATCCGAAGCAACCCTAAAATCATTGTGCTTGCGGCCTGCGTGTTCCTGTTGATCGTACTCCTGCAATCCTGCATGGGCGCTATGGTTTCCATCGGCAACGGCATCGCGGGCGCTATCGGCGGCACTTCCTATCTGGCCGAGGACGGGGACATCAATCAGACCGAGCTTGCCTATTCCGAGTGGGAGGCCGACCTGACGCTGGAGGCCCGGAACGCAGCGCAATCCCATCCGGGTATGACGAATACAGGTTTGACATTGATCCCACAGGCCACGATCCCCATGCCCTGCTTGCGTTCCTCACGGCAAAATATGATGATTTTACATTCGCGCAGGTGGAGCCGGTATTGCGGGATATTTTCAATCAGCAATACAATTTGACTTTTACCGAGATCGTGGAGGTGCGTTATCGAACCGAATACTATACCTGTGAAAACGGCCATGAACACAGCTACCAAGTACCGTACAATTACTATATTTACCGTATAATACTGCAATATCCCTAAAACCGCCTTAATAAAAGAAATATGACCACATCCTTGCTGCTATTTGACAAAATGTATATAATGGATAGTGAAAAAATGGGACGAAAACGGCTTAAAAGGGGGGATATTGGTGTTGAAAATAGGTGTCTTTTCCATACTGTCAAAAATCAGTATCCATATGTTGCGCCATTATGATGAAATTGATTTACTAAAGCCCGCAGAAGTAGATCAATTTACAAATTACCGCTACTATAGCGAAAATCAACTACCTATAGCAAATAGGATACAAGCCCTAAAAGATATGGGATTTGCTTTGACTTTAATCAAGGAGATAATTTCAAAGTGTGATAGCGATTTGAAATTAAAGGAATATCTTATTGAACAGGCTAATCAACAACGCAAAGAAATAATAGCTATGCAACAAAGGCTTTTGTTAACCGAGAATACAATAAATAGCCTAAACAGTAAAACCGTTTTGCCACAATGCAATATTATCAAAAAGGAAATTCCCGCAAGAATGGTAGTTAGCCATAGAGGAAAAATTCAGCAAAGAAGCCGAGAAGGTGTTTTATGGGAAAAACTGGCCCAAGAAACAACACAATCAAATGTTCTCAGTTTGTTATGAGAAATAAATGCAGGACTACGAAGTGTGTCCCCGCGATAAATATAGAAGTCTTCTGCGCCATGAAGGTACAGGTTCATCCTCGCAATGGCAGAGGTCGTGAGGTTCTTCTCTTGTCCAAATATTTTCCAGAGGCAGGCGTTTTCATCACTTTTGTCCTGTATATGATTTCTGGACTCAATTAGCATGCCACCGGTTCCGCATGCAGGGTCGTATATGGTATCGCAGGTATAGAGTCAAGAATACGAACAAGCAATGAAACAACAGGCCAAGGGGTGTAGAACTCACCAGCCTTCTTATTTGTAATATCCGCAAATTTTTTTATCAAATATTCGTATGCATGACCAAGCACATCTACCGCACAGTGAGCATCATCAAGATTCAGTGAGGAAAAATGCTCAAGCAAGTTCTTCAATCTTTCATCTGAAAGGCGCTCTCGATTCGACCATTTTGCATCATCGAAGTCGCTGAAAATGGTAAACAGATTTTTAGGGTTTGCTTTTTCGATATTTCTAAAAGCCGTTTGAATGGCGTGTCCTATATTCTCCGCTTTGGTCCTAATATCGTTCCAATGACTGCCCTCAGGAATCTGAAAGCGATGGTTTTCTGAAAACATGGCATAGCGTTCATCACCATCAGCTAATTCAAGTGCCTCTGTGTACTCACGAGTGAACTCATCGCAAAGCCGCTTATAAAAAAGCAGCGGGAAAATATGAGTTTTATATTCTTCTGGATAGATAGGCCCACGGAGAATATTGCAACCTTGATATATGTAATTATAAACCTTTTGGGTATCGTCATTGTTTGTGAAACTCAATCGTCCTGTCATAACCGATCTTCCCCTTCAGAAAGCGCCTAAAAATAGCAATATTGTATCATGTTTTCTATATAAGGAAAAGGCCGCATGCGAATCTTGTCAAAATTGCTCGGATTCTCTCCTCTGTTGACGAGTTGCGTGTCTCCTCATGATCGAAGTTCCACAATCTATTTCCACAGCATTACGTATTTTTGCGTCATCACGTCCATTTTTTAGATTCTTGCTCCATTCTTTCCCGCCTCATATTCGTCCAATGCCTTCCCGATCCGGTGTATTTCATCGCTGCCATTTGTGGCAAAGCGCAGCAACGGGATCCCGTATAATTGCAAAATGCGATCCTTTATTCGGTCGCGCTCATATTGCCGCGTACCTTCCTTGTGGTAATGGAATCCGTCCACCTCGATTGCCAGAACAGGTTTCTTGCTGATTCGGTTATAAATCAAAAAATCCACATGCGTTGCCGTATTCATGGCATATCGGCACTCTTCATCAGTCAAATGCTTCAGATCACGGATCAACATATTAAGTGGCTGATGGCAAATAACATCCAGTGAAAGCTGTGAGCGAGATTTGAGCAAATCGGCAATGGCGTGATACATCAGATTCTCGGAGTCATAGGCGGAGATGCGAGTATGCTTTTCCAAAAAAGCAATTCGCGCATCGGTATACTGCTTGTACAGCAGATCAAATACTGAGTAGATTTCGCTCTGCACGACCTGAAAGTTGTTGTATTCTATATAATCAATCAGATCGCCGATGTTGCTGTCTGACGGCTGGTCGTTGCCGGACGCCACGAGACAAAACTGCTTTTTCGCACGGGACACAGCGACATTAAGCAAATATGGGTCATCTGAGAAATCGGTGACCACATCATCCACGGTTGTCATCACGATAGTGTCCTTTTCACGCCCCTGAAATTTATGTACTGTGGCCACCTCGATTTGTTTTGTGTCCAGCTGCTTTGTTATTGCGGCCACCTGATCTTTGTATGGGGCGACAACCCCGATCTCTTCCAGATCTTGGGCTTGAATCATCGGGAGCGCTTCGCGAATCGTCACATCAATCTGCCGCTGATTCGTGTGATCTCTGCGGTGGTCGCCAAGGGCCGTCTTAAGCAGCATCAGGGGATCAGCCTCACCCGAATCCTCCGTCATAATCACGAGCTGATTGTCATAGAACTTCTGATTGCAAAAGCCGATAATCTTCGGGTGGCAGCGATAATGCTCACGCAAAAGGATCTGCGGGGCGTCCGGCAGGATATTGCACACGGATTTCAAAAAGCTGTTCTCCGAGAATGAGTACCCGCTCAGCAGGTTGTAAGACGAGAAGATGGCATCGCTCTGCTTTTTCATATCATCCTTCACGACGTTTGGGAGCTGCTTTAAATCCCCAACGATGACGGCATTTTGGGCGCCGGATAAGGCCAATGCTCCGGTAGCGATATCAACCTGTGAGGCTTCATCCATAATCAGATAGTCATAGATAACGCCCTTTAGGCAGCTGCGCGAGGAAAAGGTCGTGCTGAGAATAATCGGATATTCTTTTACAACTGCTTCGGGTTGCTTCCAGAGGTCGTCTTCCGTGAACTCCGGGCGATCCGCTTGGTTTCCATAGCGCTCAAATAACTTGGCGCGCAGATAATCCATCGACCATTCGGTCAGCTCATCCATCTTCCTTTTTGCATCGGCTGCGGCAAGACGCTTTTCCAACCGGGTGATTTCCTCGATTAACTCGGATTCATGCGCCTGATAGAAAAGGGCTTGAAACAGTGTAATAACGGTCGGAAGATTGCTCTCGTAGAATTTCCAATCAGAGATTCCATAGACAAATGTGCTTTTCAGCTTAAACCAGAAGGAAAGCACACGATCCCGCTGGGAAAAATCATTACATTCCTGCCAAAGCTTCATGATGGTTCCCGACTTCAGTCGGCGCCGCGGCGCTGTCCCGTTATCAGCAAGACCGGTTTCGGAACAGTACTGCTCAAAATACCGGATTTCCAGCCGTAAGGAGTTCAGCTCCAGCCGCGCCTGCGCAAGCCGTTCCTGATCCGCAAACACACTGGATAACCCATCCACATGACTGGAAATCTTGCTCTGCAACTCACGCTGCTTTTCTTTGGAGATTTCCCAATCAGAAAGGGTTGGATACACTCCCGATTGATTGGCTACAAAGTCCTTTTTGTTGTCTTTGTTCCCCAACGCCGCAGCAAGAAATCCCATGTTGTATTTAGGCAACGCCAGCTTTTCCAAGACGTTTTTTGTGGCGGAGTTGTTGTTGGATACAATTTGCACAGACGTTCCATCGATCAACAGGTTGGCGATGATGTTGAGAATCGTCTGCGTTTTCCCGGTTCCCGGAGGCCCCTGAATGATGCTGATTTGATTATTTAGCGCCTGCCTCACCGCTTGAAACTGGCTGGCATTCCCGCCAAACGGAAAGATCAGATTGGGTTTATTATAAGTCTGATTTTTGTGCTTCTCGGGGTTCATATAGATCGCCATTGCGGTATCATCACCGACAAAATCCAGTTTTTCGTACTGCTTTTGCAAAAGCGCCTCTCCGTCATCGCCCCTAAGCTCATTGATCGCCGCAATCTGGCGCAAATAATTCACGCAGTTTTGCGACTCGCCCTCTGAGAGGCATGAATGGGTAATTTTCAACTCTCGTTTTGGATAGGTTCGCACGCTGCCATCCAAAAAGCACACATGCCAGTGATCATCTGCAGTGGCATGGAAAACATAGATTTCTCGGATGCTAAAGAGCTCCCACTCACCATGAACGATCTGCACGAAAGCGGGGTTCACCGCTTCAGGATCTCGTATCCACTCGATGGAATTGTAATTATACGAGTATGTTTTCCCACTCTGAAACGTCACATCGTATTTTTTGGTCTCTTGATTGTATTTACAAAACCTGACATCGGCAGTGATGTCGTTTCCATTATTTAAAATGAGGTGCGCTTTTTGATTCATATCACGGCCTCCGAAGTTGTCAATCGATATTAAATTAGGACCGTTATCACGATCCATCTGTGAAGCTCATTTAGTCCGTAATGATGCGTAGAATATCCTTATTATACCATAGAGCGACAAGTTGAGACAGAAGAACAACCTCACATTCGGCAACCACTGCCGTACATGAGGTTGTTTCCTGTTACCATTCATAAAGATGTGTGGCGCAATCAGCCGCCGTGTTTGCCGCCCCGCGCTTTGAAATCCGCCTCGATTTCCTCGTTCCGCAGCCGTAACAGCGGGAGGCTGCGGTGCTCTGAAAATTCGGGCACAGCCCGCAGTTGAGCCCGCAGAGCGAAAAAGCCGGATACTGCCTGTTGTAATCACTCATATTAGTTCCTCCTGCAGCCAGCGGCTATAGCAGTCGGGCTGCTTTTTCTCAATTACCTATCCGCTCCAACACATAGGCAAGCGGCACATCCATTCGCGCGGCGGTTTCCCCGGCGGTCATGCCGCCGGCTATAAAGCGCCGGATCACCCCGTCCATCGCTTCACCAACCTCGATAATATGCCCGTCCGGGTCGAACAGTCGCACCGCGCGCTGCCCCCAGGAATGCTCGATCAGCGGATGCACATAGCGGATATCCATGGCGGAGAGCTTCTCCATAAACGTACCCAAGTCATCCTCCTCGAAATAGAGCTCAAAGGCATTGCCGCCGAAGATTACCTCGCGTCCGCCGATAAACCCCCGCCAACTGTCCGCCGTTTGCAGGGACAGGCAGTCCGAGAGGATCACATTGGCGCCGAAATCCCCGGTGACCTCCAGTCCGAACACATCGCGATAAAAACGCTTTGACCGCTCCATATCGGAGACGGCAATCAGCGGCAGCCCAAATTTCATGCTTGCGGCCCTCCGTTTAGGTTTTCCAGCCTCCACCGCACAATATCGCCGATCAGCTCAAAATCAATCGGCTTATCCATGGGAAACTGAATCGCGCCTTTGCTGGTCTTATAGCCGGTCAGACGCCCGGCAAACGCGGTTGTAGCCTCGCCGCCGGGGTAGACGCCGATGTGCTTTTTGCCCACGGCAAAGTGGATGATATTCTCGCCCTGCCAAAAGGTAGGCATCTGCCAGGAGATTTTCTCCATTGCGTCCGGCGCGGCGGCACGGATGATCATGCGGATTTTCTCCAGCAGCGGGCGGATTTCCTCCGCCTGCAGCCCGATATATTCGTCAATATCCATTGGTTCGGCCAGCTTTTTGTTCAGGGCTTCGGCCTCGTCTTTGTCAAGCTGGTCGAAGATATCCGCATAGTAAAACCGCCCGGATATGCCGTCCAGCGCACCATCATGCAGCGGCAGCGCCATAAAGGCGGGGAAGCTCTCGCCGCCCGATGTGAGGATGCCATACTCCAATGCGGGCTTGAAGCCGAAGCGGGGGTAGTAGCTCTCGTGCCCGTAGATTAATACGGCGGCGTAGCCCAGCTCCTTCGCCAATTCGAGGGTATGGCGAATCAGTGTCGCGCCAACGCTCCGCTTCTGGTAGACGGGCAGCACGCTCACCGGGCCGAAGGTCAGGGTGGCGATCTCCGCGCCGCTGTCTGTGACGATTTTGCTCTTCGAGTACATGATGTTGCCGACAATACGCCCGTCCAGCTCGGCCACGAAATCCAGTTGGGGCACAAAGGCGGGGTCTGTGCGAAATTGATGGGCGAGCAAGGCCTCGTCACCTGCGGCGTGCTCCGCCGTCAAAAACGCGCGGTAGGTGATTTGCTCGATGGTGAAATGATCCTTTTTGCGCTCAAGGCGCAGCTTGATTGCATTGGTTTTATCGGTCATGGTGTTTCTCCTGTATTTTATTGTTCGGCGTGGGTGCATTTCCATCGCGTCACACGCCATAATGGATCACGAATTTCCTGTCCTGCTTTGCACGCTGCAAGAGCGCTACAATTTCCAGCGCGTCATCCCGGTATTCAACGGCTGTTTTTGCCAGAATCACCGCAATAAGTTGCTCCAACGACTCCGGCGGGATCAATGTAATCCTCCATCTTGCCAGCGCAGTTTCCGGGCGGTTGTAGCAATGAAAATATGTCTTGATGTCTTTGAGGTCATCCCACCAGTCATTCAGCGCATCATCACAAATCGCGATGCAGTGGTACCGCTCCGGTTCGTAGCTTCCGCTGTAGTCCTTTTGCGAATCAAAATCATCAATAATGCCAAACTCCGCGCGGTCTCCACCCCCGTAGCTCATCGTTTATCCTCCTAACACCACCACGGTTATTTCAAATCCTTTTTAGAAATCGACAAGAGCAGTTCTTCTTCGCTGCGCCTGTTTTTTTCAAGGGCGCTTTCCAATTCGCGCAGCTTTGCTTGAAGCATAGCTTCAGCATTACGGATGCTTGTGATCAGCTGTGCAACCTGCTCGGCGTTGTCCCTGATTTGACCGCGAACCGATAAATCGGTAAAGATGTTATCAAACCAAAAGTCGAGGGTGCGCTGCCCGGAGGATATCTCTGTAAGCCCCGATACGGTGAGCCCCTGCACATCGCTGAGCTCGGATTTGAGCTCCCGCAGATTGTGCGAGAGCACGTTGAAGTTTGCTTCCGCCTCGTCTATATGCGAATATTTCGCCATGTGAGAAATGATGCCGCCGCGGGTAAACGCATCGTAGGTAGCCCAACCCTGGGCGCTGTCGAGAGAATTCGCAATTTTTTCGGCCGTGGAGCGCGCGCGGCTGGCGGCTCTTAACGCTTCCTCGATTTCCGTCATCTGCGAAATAATCGCGTTGCGTTCCTTTTCAAGCTCTGCGTAACGTATTCCATCCGGTTGCGAGAATTTTCCGGACAGTTCATGCCGCCGATTTTCCAGTTCACGCTGATAGGCTTTCTCATCGGCTCGGAGCGCGGAAATGCGCGAGGCCAGCGCGTCCTTCTCGCGGACAAGGTGATCCAGATGGGCGGCGGCGCGGTCATAGGCGATTTTGGCATTTATCTCCTCCCGCTGCTCCTGTTCCAATTTATCCTCATACCTGCCGATGAGCCGAAGCAAGAACGCGGAAAAGGACTCCTGCTGCATCCGCTCCACATCAAGGCTTTCTCTCTTGTACTGGCGGAGCAGGTTGGATACCTCATCGTTGGCATTTTGGAGTTCCTGCGTAAGCGCCGCCAGCCTTTTTTCAAGCGCCGGGAGTGTCAAAACCCGGTCGCGCAGTTCAAGTATTTGCATCTCTGGTTTCCTCCTACCCAAGCGGCGTATAGCCTGTTTTTTCTATGAGCTCCTGCCCCTGCCCGGACAAGATCCAGTCGATTAAGACCTCCACATTTGGGTTTGTCGTTCCCGCGGTGACGGCGTAAAACTCGGCGGCATAGGGGTATGTCCCGTTTGCCACGTTTTCCCTCGTTGGCGCAACGCCGTTTAGGTTCAGTAACTTGATTTTGTTGTCGGTTACCATTTCGGTAGCGAAGTAGAGGAACGAATAACCGATGGCGTTATCATAATTCCGATAGGACGAAACCCTGCTGATGATCCCGCCCATGCCAGATGCAACGTCCTCCATCGGCGGCGTTATGAGCGGGGTATCCCCCATAAAGCCGACCAGCGCCGTTTGGCTGCCGGAGTTTTCCGGGCGTTGGAAGGCCCGTATCTTTATGTTTTTCCCGCCAAACTCGCGCCAATTGGTCACCTCTCCCGAATAAATCCGCCTGATATCATCGATCGATAGCCCGTTCACCGGATTTTGCGCGTTGACAAAGAACACAAACGCTTCTCGTCCGATGGGGGTTAGAGTAAGCTCCACGCCTGCTTCCCGCGCCATTTGCAGCTGCTCCTCGGAGGGGCCTGCGGCAAAGATGATATCCGCCTCTCCCGTAATCAGCCGCTGGTACGCGCCGTCCGTATTGGTGCAGGCGAGTATTTCATAGGCCTCCGGCTTGACGGGGATCGCCTCGCTCTCAACCATCTCCACCTCGATGTCGCCGTCCAGAACAACAAGGTTTTCATAATCCGCAGAATAAACGGCCCGCACAAACGCCGAATACACCGGATAAAGGGCGGTCGCGCCATCGAGTCTCGGCAGGTCATCCATCAGGCTAAGCGTAGACGGTTCGTCCAGCGAAGCCGCCAGCGTATCCTCCCGAAACGGATCGTACAGCGCCAGATTTACGCCCTGCTCGTCTATCCTCTCAATGCTATCGTGATACGCGCTGTGCATCTCGAACCCGGCAAAGGAAACGAGCATAACAAGCGCCGTTGCCCCCACAGAAATATATCTTATCTTTGGGCTGAGCAGCTTCCAAATCTGCATGAGAAGGAGTAGCCACAGAAGCACAAAAGCCGCGATGACCATGACTTGATGGAATACGAGGCCGCCTGAAAGCGCCGTGAGAAGCAGTGCGATGAGGCCGCCGAACAAGAGTGCGGCGGTAGCCAGTATGCTCAATAATATTTTGGGGATCAGCTTCACGAAATCACCTCGTCTGTAAGCTTTCGGTTATTTTATCCTCTTCCTAAAATCAATCAGCGTATAGACCGCGTCCAGTAACTCATCCGAGCACAAATCGAAGATAAGAGGAAAAAACGTGAGCTTCCTCATCTGCTTTGACTCATCGATCATTCGCTTGATCTCATAGCCTACCGGAAGGCTCAGCGCCTCCGCACGGCATTTTTCGGGGATGAAGACGCTCACCTTGAAAAATCCGTCCCAGATCGAAAGCCAGAAGGCGGTCACTTCCTTCTGCCCGCCACGGGCGCCCGTCCACCGATGCACCCCTTTGCCCAGCCACGCCTTGCCATCGGTGTAATAACGATAGGTCAGGTCGATATCGTAGTTTTTTAAGCCCTCGATAAACTTCAAATAAGCGCCGGTCGCTTCACCAAGCGCGCCTGCGATTACCTCGTCTGTCGGTTCTATATTGGGGTTGCGCAACAGTTGTTCAGGCATGATAAATCACCTCTTCCTGATCAGATGCCGAATCTGCATAGTGTGTATCTCCGATCCGTTTGCTATTGTGAGCTTAATCTCCCTGTAAGAAAGGCATGATACGCTCGATGGCCCTCATTGCGGCTTGTACGATTTGTTCAGAAAGAGCATCCGTGTCACTGAAATCAGGGGACTCATGCGACCACTTGCGCTCAAAATATGCTTTCAGCGCCATGACATATTTCAGCAGCCGCTCATAGGCAATTTGGATATCGCCTTTTTCAAGCTGTGCTTTATAAATAGAGATGTAATCGTTTGTCGTTTTGTTCATTGCGGCACCTCCGTCTGTCTTCACGGATTCGATTCATCCAGCAATCGTTCCAATGTGGTCTCAAAGCGGGCATCATCCTCTTTTGTCCGCTTGGCAGGGCCACGGGTTCTTCCACCGCCCCGGCGGATTTTTCCGCTGATGTGGCGCTCCATTAAGAGCTTATCTATGTTTGCGTTGGTGAAGATCAGGCCATTCTGACTCAGGGCCCTTGCGCCTTTGCCGATTACCATGGCGGCAAGCCCGTAATCCTGCGTCACCACAATATCCTCGCATTTGAGTAAGCCCATCAGCGCGAAGTCCACGCTGTCGGCTTGCTTGTCCACGGTGATAATGGTGCTGTAGCCGTCACTTAGCTCATGGGATGTGTCGATGAGCATGGTGACGGGGATGTTCCTTCCCTTCGCCAGCCGGACGATGATTTGCTTGACCGGGCAGGCATCGGCGTCAACTAAGATTCGCATGGAGCGCGTCCTCATAAACGCAGCAGGATTTCAGATGGTCATTGACCATGCCCACCGCCTGCATGAACGAATAGATGATGGTCGAGCCGACAAACTTGAAGCCCATCTTCTTCAAATCCTTGCTGATTTGATCGGAGATGGGGGTGGTGATGGGCAGTTCGGCAATTTTTGCGTTGTCATACAGGGCAACCTTTGCGGGGTCAAATCCGTCAAAGGCCGCTCGGTAGGCCTCGCGCTTTTTGAGTAGCGTGATCCACGAAAGCCCTGCCTGCGCGCCCTCCAGAATCAGCATCTCGAAGAGCCTCTGGTCATCATGCACTGGCCGCCCCCATTCGTGGTCGTGATATTCGATGTAGATGGGGGTGTCCCCAAAGCATCGGAATGGCTCGCTCATTTACTCTCCCGCCCTTTCTTTATTGCGCTCAAAGCTCTAAATGATAGTCATGGCCGTTCCAGATAAAGCCGCACGCCTCAAGCGAACGATTGGAGGCTGCGTTCTCCCGCTCCGGCTCCACGATCACCGTTTTTGCCCCGGTCATATGCAGCAAATCAAGCATCTGCCGGATTATCTCTATTCCAAAGCCGCGCCGAAGATATTCCGGTTCGCCGATGAGATAATCGATACTGAAAATCTCGCCCTGCTTTTCGCCGATGTCCGGCTCATCGTTCCACACCTCATGCTCCTGAGCAAAGAATGTGTCATAATACTGGCAAAACCCGATGGGAATACCCCCATGCTCGGCAACGAAATGGGTGAGGAAAGAAAATTCGCCATGTCGCTCACGCAGTTCACGCAGCCAGTGGTCGGGATGCTTGTACCACTTCGCGACATGAGGTGTGTACAGCCAGCGCTCCATAAGGGCGATATCAGTGTCCTGAAAAGAGCGTAGGTTCATTCGCCAACCCTCCTTGCCTTGTCCATAAACAGTATCCCGTCCAGATGGTCGATCTCGTGGCAAAGCGTGGCCGCAAGAAAATCGTTACCTGTAATGGTGATCGGGTTGCCGTTACGGTCAAACGCCGATACCGCAACGCTTTTGGAGCGGGTGACCGTTCCGCGCGGCGCGCCGGGAGCAATAGAGCCTTCGGGAAGCTCCTGCGTTTTTGCGCTTGCCTCGGTAATGACAGGATTAATCAGTTCAATCACGCCGTTCTCGTCATCGATTAGGATTTCGTTTTTTCGATCATCATCATATGCAGGTACTTTTCCATATGTCTCTCCCCATTCAAAATAGTTTCTTGCCGTTTAGAATGCTGATATCGAGCTCTTTTGCGATACCGCCTTGCTTATAAGGATTTATCTTTTGGGTAATCTCATCGCGCCGAAAAAGCGATCCGGTTCCCTTAAACCAGAACGTGATGCCGGCGGCTACGCACTGCTCCCGGATATCAAGCACCCAGTCGTAATCGCAAACCCGCGCATCTCGGCCTGTCTCGCCGCTGACTGTAACGTGCTCCATCCCGCCAAGATAGGGCGTCAGGTCGATTGGTCCCAGCAGAGGAGACGCGGCAACATAACGCCGCTTGATGGGGTAGGATAAAAACAGCGGCAGCCGATAATCGATGGTCTCCTGATTTTCAACAGTGCAGCCGATATTGACGTTATCATAACCGTTGCCCCAATCGGAAGGCAGGGATACGGGGAAGCGGTCGATGCGCTTGGTCAAAATCAGGAAATCAATGTCCCTGCGCTCCTTTATCATAGCCCAGGCATCGGCTCTCCACTCGTCCGCCTCCGGGAGGAAAAAGTCGGTCGCAAAGCAAGTGGCAAGGATTTTATCCCCTTTGATGTTGTACTCGCCCTTTGCGTTTTTTCTGATCGGCCAGTCAAACTTATCCGTCTTTTGAATCGTATTCTGGCCGTAGCGCTTGGCATGGGGCCCATAGAAATAACAATTTGCGCAGCCATCACTTGCGGGATAGCAGCCCGTCCAAGGTTCCCAGTTCATACTCTCACTACCTTCCGCGCCCGTTACATGGGCTTTAGGTTTTTATTCAGGCGGTCCACCATCCACGCCAGACAGCTTCTGTGACCGGCATCTGTTTTTGCGTCAAAATAGGCGCGTGTATAGGTCTTTACAAATGGGGATATCGCCCTTTTTTAGTTGCTCTTTATAAATTGAGATGTAATCGTTTGTCGTTTTATCCATTTTGATTCCTCCGTCTATCTTTACAGACTTCGCTGTCAAATCTCCGAATATATAAGGCCATTATACCATAGATTTCCCTTGTCGCACTAACAAAAAGCCCGCCGAAGTCTTGCGACTTCAACGGGCTTTACCTTTCTTGCTTTTATGCTTTCCAGCGCTTTAGCGTTGGGAGAAATTCCCGGAGCTGCGCTCTCGCTTCGTCAGGGGTGAGGGTCAGGCCGTTTTCCTCATTCCAGGAATCAAGGTATTCAATGTTATGCTCAATCGCTTCTTCCAAAGTCATAGGGCGAAGAAAAGCGCCGTTGCCATAACAGTAGGTGCAGTATTCCTCCGACTTGCTTCCATCGTGTTCGGAACCCTTTACCTCATCGCTGTACAGCGTCATGCCACAGCTTTGGCATTGCAGCGGCGGCGCGCCTAAAAGAATATCGGTGGATACCCTAAACTCTTTTGAGATGAGCTTGAGGGTTTCGGTATTCGGAACAGTCTCGCCGGCTTCCCACCGCGACACGGCCTGCCGGGTGACAAAAAGCCGCTCAGCCATTTCATCCTGGGATAAACTATGGTGCTTGCGAAGCTCTATCATTACATCTTTAGTTTCCAATATCATCACCGCCTTCAAGTGTATTATAACGGAGAATGCGGCGATTTGAAAGCAACTCGCTGTTGCGTGGCCTCGTCATTATAAAGGAAAGGTCTCCCGAGTCCGCCTGTTTTTCGCCACCCGCGTCCTACGCCTTATACTCCCGAACGGGCAGCCCCTCGATATACCCGCGCTCACCCCTCGGCTCAAGCTGATATCGCGGTCCGTCCCCGGGGTAAAACTCCCAGCCATAGAGCTTGGGATTGTAGCGCTTGATTGCATCCCATACGATGTCGATGGCCTCGCTGAAGCGCTCCTCCTCGAAGGGTTCCCCGTGAAAGATCATATACTTGCATTCCGGCAGGTCGATGAGGTCAAAGTCCTCCGGCAGCGTGCCCGCGAAATTGGCGGCGACCTCCACCCCTTGGCAGTATTCCGATGTGCCGGGCTTTCGCATGCGCTCCGGCAGCCAGACGCCCACCGGCTCATACAGCGCGTCCCTGACGCTCGTGAGCATCCCCCAGACATCACATCCGACCTCTTCACAGTACGCGAAGTAATCGGCGGCCTTGATGCCCCGTTTCAGAATCAATTTGCGCGCCGGGCGTTCGATTACCTGAGTAAAAACAACGTAGCTTCTCATGGTATCATTTCTCCTTTTCGGTTCGATATAGGTGTGGCTGACAGGATAGTAGGAGAAAAACGGAATGGGCGGGGCGCTCTGCCGATACCGGCGCGGCGAGATGGCAAAGGCGCGGGTGAACGCCTTGGTAAAGCCCTCGTGAGAGCCGAAGGCCGCCTCCAGCGCGATGTCCAGCACACTCGCCTCGGTATCCCGGAGCTTTTTCGCGGCCTCGGTCAGCCGCACCGAGCGGAGATACTCGAAGGGCGTCTTCCCGGTGAGCTCCGAAAAAGCCCGCAGAGCGTGCCATGGGGAATATGCGGCGGCGCAGGCGAGGTGCTCAAGCGTGATTTCCTCGCCGTGGTGCGCTAAGATATACTCCTGCATGCGTTGGACCGCCATGATTTTTTCCGTGTTTTCATTCATACCTGTCACCCTGGGAGAAGCATACCATGCCCAGCACCCAGCTTTCTTGACCGGAATTGCGCTATGCTTTTTTCACGATACAAATCTTGCCCTCGGCTTCATAACAAACCCGCCTGATTATTTAATCCTCTTCCTGAAATCAATCAGCGTATATACCGCATCGAACAATTCATCTGAACGTAAATCAAATATAAGCGGGAAAAACTTTAATTTCCCCATCTGCTTTGGATCATCGATCATCGCTTTGATTTTATCGTGAAGCGGAAGGCTCAGCGCATCCGCGCGGACTTTTTCAGGGATGTAGATTGTCACCTTGAAAAATCCGTCCCAGATCGAAAGCCAGAAAGCGGTCATTTCTTTCTGACCGCCGCGAGCGCCTGTCCACCTGTACAGCCCCTTTCCGAGCCATGCCTTACCATCGGCGTAATAACGATAGGTCAGGTCGATGTCGCGGCTTTTCAAACCTTCAATAAACTTCAAATAAGCGCCGTTCGTTTCGCCAAGCGCGGCGGCTAAAACCTCGTTTGCCGGTTCTATATTGGGGTCGCGCAATAATTGCTCTGGCATTTCCATACCGCCTTTCAATCGTAAACTGGGCTTATGCCGGATTTAGTTTATTGTGTTTGCCTCCTGCTGCGCCTTCTCAATGAGCGCGAGCGCCACTTTCAGCGCGGCAATCCGCCGCTTTAGTAGCGTTTGCTGGGACTTGCCCAGCTTTTCGCTGTCGATCTTCTCACACTTTTTGAGGGTGGACAGCAGGGCGCGGTGCGCTTCTGATAATTCTTCGCGGGTAAATTCAGGAATAATGATCTCCTTGCTCTCAGCAGCCCCAGTTGATCTTGGCGGGGTTGGGCTCGTTTTCCACAGCCGCGGCGCGCAGTGCTGCCTCCATCTTGGCGCATTCCTCGGCGGCAATTTGATCGTAGACCGCCGGCTTCTCGTTAAGACCAAGCCGGTCATAGGCGATTGCCGCCGCACCGTAAAAGGCGAGTCCCAGCGAGTGAGTCGGTGTGTGGAAGCAGGCCGCTGCCTGTCCAATCGCTCTGGCGGCCGCCTGGGCGGCGGGCTTCGCATCCAGTTCCCGTGCGGCGGCATGGCATTCGTTTAGAATGATGTGCCTGACCTCCGGCAGCTTCACCTTGCCCTCGAACCATTGTCTGGACGCATGAAGCGCCATGCGAGGACGTGAATCGCCTGGGCATTCCTTTTCAAAAATGGGCAGGATATGCGCTTCGGCATAGTCCATGCACCAGTTTGCGATGGTTACCTTGCTCTGGGTTTCAATAAGCCGCATCAGCGACACGATGTGGGGCGAATCCGCCTTGCCAAGCATTTTTCGCAGTTTGGGCATAGCTTGTCTCCTCGTGGCTTTCTATAACAACGCAAAATGGGCGCTCTCGACAACGGATTTCATTTGGCACAAGCAAAAGGGATGCCCGGCAGGGTCAAACATAACCTTCCAATCATCAGAAAATTGCTCATCCGCGATTGTTGCGCCGCAATGGATTGCGTGCCCGACCGCTTTTTCGAGATCGTTAACGGCAAAATCCAAATGCGCCATTTGCTGTTGCGCCTCAGCGGCACCCGGCCACACGGGCGGTTTATAATCCGGGTTTTGTTGAAACGTTATGCCGGGATATGCTCCCTGTTGCGCTCCCGGAGCGCCCACAACCGCATATTCTTCGTCCGAAAACACAACTTCCCACCTCATCAACGCCGCATAGAACTTCGCTAATTCATGCGGGTCTTTGCAGTCAATCGTAAAGGCGTACATTTTAATTTTCAGTTCCTCCATAACGTTAATACCTCCGAATTCATTACAAATTGCCTATTGCCCCAATACCGACTAAAGACTTTTAAGCATAAACATCTCCAGTGGCTGCTCCAAAGGCGTGTTGTCAAAGGAAAGGCTGCCTTTTTCCACATATCCGAGTTTCCGATAAAAATGCTGCGCCTCTTCATTCACCTGTGTCGATGTCATGACCATTTTGTATCCAAGCTCGCGCATTTCCTGTTCCCAAGAGAGCATAGCCTGCCTGCCGAAGCCCTTGCCGCGACAGCCCTCCTCAAAGATAATAAGCGTGAGGAAGGGGATATTGTCCCAGAACAGATTGTACCGCATTATGCCGATGGGCTTGCCACTATCGCAAACAACATAGCCGCGCCGGTCCCGTATTTTCAGCAAAAACTCGTCCTCGCTCATATGCTCATCGAGCGTAAACCAAAAGACTTTGTCGGCTACGGTCACATATCGAATTTCGAACATCTTATTCTCCTGTTTTCTCTTTCATCCATCCGGAGAGAGGAAAAGTGCCTACCTGATTCTGGTCCCCAAGTGATGGTGGGAGCGCTCTCTATTTTTATCTGCTGTGTTTCCATCTGTAGATATCTCTGATCTGTCTGCTTGTTGTGGGGCTTATGCTTCGCCGGGAGATCGAAGCCGGGTGTGATAACCGCGCCGCCGGTCTCGATGGGCGCGAGTTTGTCACAGACTTTTTGCAGCTTGTCCGCACCTGCCGCCTTGAAAATTGCGCTGTAGACCCCGCCATCCATCTGCAAGGCAGCATCGGCGGCGTTGACTATGGCGTCAACTCCAAGTTTTGTAATATCGTTTCGAATGATTGTAAAGGGCATATCAGTTCACCTCTTTTCATTCAGCAATCGTTCAAATGCAGCTGCAAACCGTGCGTCATCCTCTTTCGTCCGCTTGGCCGGGCCTTTGGTTCTGCCGCCGCCCCGGCGAATTTTTCCGCCGATATGGCGCTCCATCAGAAGCTTATCCATGTTCGCATCGGAGAAGATAAGTCCATTCTGATTGACGGCTTTTGCGCCTTTGCCGATTACCATGGCGGCAAGCCCGTAATCCTGTGTCACCACAATATCCTCGCGCCCGAGCAAGCCCATCAGCGCGAAGTCCACGCTGTCGGCCTGCTTGTCCACGGTAATGACCGTGCTGTAGCCATCATTCAGCTCGTGGGATGTGTCGATGAGCATGGTAACGGGAACATTCTTTTCCTTAGCCAGCCGGACAATGATTTGCTTCACCGGGCAGGCATCGGCGTCAACCAATATCCGCATTTAGTACCTCTTCATAGACACAGCACGACCCCAGATGGTCGTTCACCATGCCGACCGCCTGCATGAACGAGTAAATAATGGTCGAGCCAACAAACTTAAAGCCCATCTTTTTTAAATCCTTGCTGATTTGATCGGAGATAGGGGTGGTTATCGGAATATCCTCAAGTTTCTCCCAATGACCGACAATGGGCTTGTGGTCCACATATCCCCAAATAAACTGATCAAAGCTGCCGTACCTTTCCTGGATTTTCAAAAACAGTCTGGCATTCACAATGGCCGCGTTGATTTTGAGCCGGTTTCGAATGATGCCCGCATTTGCCAGCAGCGACTCTATTTTTGCGCTATCGTATAGAGCTATCTTTGCGGGGTCAAACCCATCGAAGGCCTCTCTGTAAGCCGCTCTCTTTTTCAGCACAGTGATCCACGAAAGCCCTGCCTGCGCGCCTTTTAAAATCAGCATCTCAAACAGCTTGCGGTCATCATGCACGGGCCGCCCCCATTCGTGATCGTGATAATCGATGTAGATGGGGTATCTCCGAAACATCTGAATGGTTCGCTCATTTTACCGCCTCCTCATCCTCGTTCGTATATGTGTTCATCCACTGGGAATCACACCGCTCAAAGCGCCAAACCATAGTGATTGCCGTTCCAGGTAAAGCCGTTCGCTTCAAGGATCCGATTGGAAGCGGCGTTCTCCCGCTCCGGCTCCACGATTACCGTTTTTGCCCCGGCCTTCCGCAGCATAGTAATCATCTGTCGGATCATTTCTTTGCCAAAACCGCGGCGCAGATAGTCCGGCTCGCCTATGAGATAATCTATACTGAAAATCTCACCCTGATTTTTACCAACGCCTGGCTCATCGTTCCATACCTCATGTTCCTGGGCAAAAAACGTGTCGTAATACTGGCAAAATCCGATGGGGACATCCTCGAACTCGGCAATGAAGTGGGTGAGGAAAGAGAACTCGTCATGGCGCCCCTGCAGCTCACGCAGCCAGTGGTCGGGGTGCTTGTACCACTTGGTCACATGGGGCGTGTGCAGCCAGCGTTCCATGAGGGCGATGTCAGTGTCCTGAAAAGGGCGTAGGTTCATTTGTTTTCATTCCTCCCTTATAGTTCCATTCATCCCTGCGTAAGTGAGCCAATTTCGACTAAGTTGCCATCAGGGTCTGCCACAATGCAGGTTCGTTCTCCCCAACGCTCACTTGTTGTCGGTGGCATTACCGGAGTGCCTCCCGTCCGAATGATTCGCTCATATTCACGGTCAACAGCCGCGTAATTCTCTACCTCATAGCCGAGTTCCATGGTACCGTTTATCCCTCCGGGATAGGTATACTTTTGCCCGGTTTCTTTTTCAAAATCCTTACGCCTGTATAAAGTTAAGTGAAACCCGTTCGATTCCAGCTCGGCATTCGGCGCTTTGCCATCCCAGTCGGTTTGCATACCGAGGATATCGCGATAGAAAGAAACCATCTTTTCCATATCTGTGACAAATATCCCAACCGCGTCAAGCTTCAAGTTCATTCGCCAACCCTCCTTGCCTTGTCCATAAACAGTATCCCGTCCAGATGGTCGATCTCATGACAAAGCGTGGCCGCGAGAAAATCGTTTCCCGTTACGGTTATGGGGTTGCCGTTTCTATCAAACCCCATAACCGTAACGCTTTTGGGGCGGGTGACTGTTCCACGCGGCGCGCCGGACGCGATGGAGCCTTCGGGAACCTCCTGCGTTTCTGTGCTTGCTTCGGTTATGGTCGGGTTAATCAGTTCAATCACGCCGCTCTCGTCATCGATGACGATGGCTCTACGCAAAACACCAACATGAACGGCGGCGCATCCGTAGCCGCCCACATGCCTTAGTGTTTCGAGCATATCATCGAGCAAGGCCCACAGGCGCTCGTCAAACTTCTCGACAGTGCGGCTCGTCTTGCGGAATAGAGGGTCATCCCAGCTTGTTAAATTGCGCAGAGCCATTTTAGATCACTCCATTCGTCGGTTTTGTGTAAATATAGCAGATTGCCGTTCCATGCAAAATGGGCACGGCTTTCACGCTGAACCCCGCGTTTTCGCCTGCCGCCAACAAATCTTCCGCCATGTAGCGCGTATACCCGAACTGCGTGTGAGAAAAGCGGGACAGGGTTTCATTTGTGTAAAGCATGTTGATAAAACATCCGCCCGGCTTCAGCACACGCCATACTTCCCGCATTGGTGTTTCAAGGTCGCCCCAAAAATACACGGTGTTGATGGTGTACACGTTGCTGAAGGATTCATCCGGAAACGACAGAGAGCTTACATCCTGACAGGTGAAGCTCATTTTTTTGCTCTTTACATATTTGTGGTTGCGCCGCTCAGCGGTCTCGATGATTTCCTTCGATGGATCAATGCCCGAAAATGTGGTGTTATGCCGTTGCGCCAGCAGGTTCAGCACAAAACCATTTCCGCAGCCAATGTCGAGTACGCTGTCTGAATCGGAGAGCGACAGCAAGCGAATGGTTTCGTTGTACAGCGGGCGGTTTTGGCGGTTCATCACAAGGCTTACAATGCCACCGCCAAAGCCTTTTGGATCCGCAAACTGTTTGGAAATGTAAGTGTTTAAGCTCACAGAACCCCATCCTTCTGGCCGATATACTCAAACCGCTTCACAGTCTTGCCGTCAACCCCAATCGGGTTCTCCCACATGGAAAGTGGGCGAACCCAAGTGCCACGCTCGCAGTAAAGCGCCTTGTAAATGACCATATCCTCCAAGGTTTCGCTGTGCTTCGCGAACCCGATAACCTCATATTGATTGCCTTTGTAGTGGCGGTATACGCCGAGTTTAATGGAATTATCCATATCGTCATATCCTTGTCCGCCAGATGATCGACTCCACGCGCTCCAGAGCAGCATTTTCGATCCGCTTCGGCTGCGGCGTGAAAAACTCTACAAACGGCGCGTTTTTCTTAATATTCCATATCCCCGCGACTTGTCCGTTCACCGCGATGGTCGGCAGGCAAATCCCTGATTTCAGTATCACCCTGCCCTTGTATTCTTGCGGCAAACTGAACCGGTTCTCTGATGTGTACGACACGATGATCGGGTCGAAGCCTGAAAGCAGCGTCAATTCGGGGATATCCCCCATGCCAGTGGTATCGCTGTAATAGTAGGTTTTTCCGCCAAAATCCAAGCGCTCCAGGTCGTCAAGCGGCAGTTTCGGCAGCTTTGCCGCATCCTCTTTGCTGATTCCGAAGAAATATGCCGCGTCTGCGAGTGTCGCCGGACCGTAAGCGGCGAAGTATCTACGCAGCAGCTTCGGGAGGACTTCATCGAAACTCTCATGCGGTTCCGCACTAATAAGGTCGAAGTCACGGCTTGTCATATTCTTGAACGCAACCTTGCCAAGCTGTGCCAGACACACGAATACGCCGCCCCAGGACGAAAAAACATCGTCAATTACGTCCGGTTCATACCACTCCAAAAAGATTCTGCGAAACTCGGCGCGTGAGTAAACGCCATCCTCCATCAGCCGAATCACCTCATCGGAGATGCCGCGGATTGTATCTGCGCCATGCGCCTTTGAAAGCCACGCAAAATAACCGTCCTTCCGCTCGCCAGCCGAGAGCGCAAGCAGTTCGGGCAAATCTTCATACGCCACGCCGTGGAGGGTTCCGCGATAGAGCCACGTCTTAGTGAGCCGCGTTTTCCAGCCGCCGATATTTGCGCCGCGAATCAGCGCGGAGAACGGCACGTTGCGGCTGAACCAACTATGCAGACCGAGCAGCTCGTGCGCGAGCGTTTCCAAGTCCCCGCAGGTGCGCGATAAATACAGTCCGTGCATACGGTGACGGATGATGCTTTCGGTTGTCAGTTGCGGGTTCATACGTCCCCAGCCTCTCCGTCCAAAAGTTTCTGAATGGTTTCCTTTGTCTGCTCATTCACCTCGGCCTTATGAATCTGTGCGATTTCCGTATAAAGTTCAGGCGAGATATCATATAACGGCTTGCCCTCCAACTTTACCCACCCAGATAAAGCGCGGCAGGCCATATTTCTGCCTCGGACAACGCGGGAATTTAAACCCGTTTTGATGAGTCGCACCCCTCGGAGTGGGTATCCTGCAAGCTCTGGTAAAACAAAGTCGAGGCATTGATGCTCCTGATTAAGCTTATCCGCAAAGAGATAGTCACCCATCCCTTCGGCCATATCGTCTAATGGGAGCACCGCTTCACAAAGATCAATAATTTGCAAAGCCATATCGGGCTTCCGCATCAGCTTTGGCATGTGTACGTAGTATTTCAGCGGCTCCGCTCTAACCGCTTCGAACAGAGGAAGAGATATATCGATATCCATACGATCAGCGGCATTGCAAGCGCAGAAAAATGCGAAGCTGTCTCCTCGGCGCTTAACAGTGGTGATCACTTTCTCTGGCCATCCGGATTGGTTTATGATCTCGGCACATCCAGCCAGTATTTCGTCTTTATAATCAACCTCGGCATTCTCAGCCCAGCCACGCAGATTTAATATACGCCATAAATGCTCTACGCTGACAACGTGTTGTTTTGCGTGAAGCAGGTACAGTATCAGCGCCTCGTGAGCATGTTCGTATTTGCTGATTCCAGCTACAGGGCCTTCGTCAAGCAGTGCGTCTATGATGATGGCAATACTGCCGAATAGCTCGGCGTCAATAGAATCCCGGCGAAGCGAGGAAATTAGATCGCCCTTTATGGCACAGGTCAGACCGAGATAAGCGTCCATTACACCATTGGCACAGCCATCCCGCAAAATCCACTCGCGTATTTCATCCGTTTCCGGTTCAAGACGTTCAACGGCGTGAATTTTGCCCCAGCCTGTAACAGTTTTAGCGATTTGAAACACAATCCGGTTCCCGTTTTTCCAGTTTGAGGCGGCGACAACCACAAATAGCGTAAAATCATCGTACAGGCCAAGAGTGGTAATTACTTCACACACTTCATCCGCGTTGCCCAAATCCAGCAAGCCAAGTAGCCCAATGGCGATTTTGATCAGCTCCACATTTTTGCTTGTTTTCGCAAGGCGGAGGCTGAGATCAGCCAGCTTATTCGGATCAATGCCCTTGTGATCCTCTCGAATACTTTGCAGGATAGGATCAATCAAAGAGATTGACCGATTGTCTTCTAAAAGCGTTTCGATTTTGGATATATAGCGAACACTTGAAGTCTTAAAATATTTTTTCAGCAGGGCAACCAGCTTTTTTACTGTCTTTTCATTGTTGCCTGCGCCTGCATGGAACACACCGATTCCATCCATTGCACCGGGCATAAAACCTATTTGGTTCGGTGCGTGCTTTGGTTCGAGAGTGAACTCGTGCGGCAGTTTGCCATCGGTACCAACATTACCTTTAATTTTTTCATATGCGCTTGAGGTGTCCAATGTACCCCCTCCAATCAAATGGATGTCAGATTAAACCCCCTCCGCCGTGTAGCGGATGAGGTTATTATACCATAGATTTCCTTTATCGTCCCAACTAAAATGCCCGCCGAAGTCCTTCGACTTGGGCGGGCACAATGATCTATTCAGCCTGATTTTTCACACGCAATGCTTCAAGCTCTTTCTAATTCTAACAGACCTGGAGATACGAAACAAGGCTTGCGAGATAACTCACAAGCCTTGTTTTGGTGGAGACGAGGGGGATCGAACCCCTTACCTCTTGAATGCCATTCAAGCGCTCTCCCAGGTGAGCTACGCCCCCATGTATCAGGTTGGTTATCAAATTTTCAATGCCATTCATCTGGTTGCAATTTTGGGGGTGGTTTACCGTATAATCCGGGCTCCCAGCTGCGCTGCGCTCCCGGATTGGCTGCAGTGCTTAGCACCCACACCGAACGAATGTCATTTTACCATCGAAGGGTGGAGTTGTCAATAAAATTTTTTATTTTTTATGAACGGCATGTTTTGCAGCAAATGCAGAAAAGACGCGATAGTTTTCTGTTGACATTTGCGGAGAATCTGCTAAAATAAAACTAAATTATTTTAGATAAATAATTTTAATTAAAATTGAGCATTGATTGAAATGGCGGTGCTGTCCGTCCTTTCCTGAAAGGAGCAAACTGGCTATGTTTGAAAAAGTAAAAGAAGTCATTGTAGACTCTCTGAGTTGTGAGGAGGGGGTGGTGACTATGGAAGCCCGCCTGGTGGAAGATCTGGAGGCGGACTCTCTGGACGCGGTGGAACTGAACATGGCGCTGGAGGAGGCGCTTCAAATCTCCTTGACGGATGAGGAGCTCAAGTCGGTGGTGACCGTAGGAGATATTGTCCGCCTTTTGGAGAGCCGTCAGGGGTGAGCGGGATGGAATTTCAGGATATATTGTCCCTGCTGGACCAGTTTGACAGTTCCAATATGACAAAGCTGGAGCTGGAGAGTGACGGGATGAAGCTGAAATTGGAGAAGGGGGCGGCTGCGCAGGCGGCGCCCTCTATTTCTGTTGCGGCGGTGCAGCCGCCGGTTCCGTTTTTGGAAGAGGGCGAGTTGATCAAAGCCCCGCTGGTGGGAACCTTCTACGCCGCGTCTGAGACTGGGGCGACTCCCTTCTGCGCTGTGGGCAACACAGTGAAAAAGGGGCAGACGCTGTGTATTTTAGAGGCCATGAAAATGATGTCGGAGATACCGGCGCCCATGGATTGTGTCATTCTTGAGGTTTTGGCTGGGAATGGATCTTTGGTAGAGTACGACCAGCCGCTGTTCCGTGTCAAGACAATATAGGAGCTGTCGTTATGTTTCATCGCGTATTAATTGCAAACCGGGGAGAGATCGCAGTACGAATCATCCGCACCTGTCGGGAGATGGATATTGATACGGTGGCTGTTTACTCCACGGCGGATGCGGGGGCGCTGCATACCCAGCTGGCCACCAGCTCTGTGTGCATTGGTCCGCAGCAGGCTTCGGGGAGCTATCTCAATATGTCCGCCATTCTCACTGTGGCGCTGGAAATGGGTTGTGACGCCATCCACCCGGGCTATGGATTTCTCTCGGAAAATGGAGAATTTGCCGATCTATGCACCCAGTGCGGACTGAAATTCATTGGTCCGCCTGGGGATGTGATCTGCACCATGGGGAGTAAATCGGCTGCCCGGGCGCTGATGCGGGCGCACGGTATCCCGGTGGTACCGGGCTCTGACGGTGCGGTGGAAGATCCTGAGATGGCGCAGGAGATTGCGCGGGAAATTGGGTATCCCGTGCTGATCAAGGCTTCGGCAGGCGGGGGCGGACGGGGGATGCGGCAGGTCGACCGCCCTGAGGATCTGCCCCATCTCTTTGTGGCAGCCCGGCGGGAGGCCTTGGCCTGCTTTGGAGATGGAGAGCTCTATCTGGAAAAGCTGATTATCAACCCCCGACATATTGAATTTCAGATTCTGGCCGATCAGTATGGGAATGTCATCCATTTGTGGGAGCGTGAGTGCTCCATCCAGCGCAAGCACCAAAAGCTAATGGAGGAGTCGCCCTCCAAAGCGCTCAATGAGGACTTGCGCTGCCGCATGGGGGAGGCTGCTGTTATGGCCGCCAAAGCCGCAGGATATCAGAATGCGGGAACGGTGGAGTTTGTGCTGGACAAGGATGGGAATTTCTACTTTATTGAAATGAACACCCGCCTGCAGGTGGAGCATCCGGTGACGGAATTTGTCACAGGGCTGGATTTGGTGCAGGAGCAGCTGCGCTTGGCCGCGGGACTGCACATGAATATAACTCAAGAACAGGTGCGCCAAAATGGCTGGGCCATGGAGTGCCGGATTAACGCCGAGGATCCCCGCCGGGGATTTGCGCCCTCCCCTGGAAAGACCACCTTTTTGCATTTGCCGGGGGGGCCCGGGGTGCGGGTAGATACCGGCTTATTTGAGGGGTGCGCCCTGCCGCCGTATTATGATTCCCTGGCCGCAAAGGTTTCGGTTCACGCCTCCGGCCGGCTGGAGGCCATCCGAAAGATGCGCCGTGCGCTGGAGGAATTGGTGATTGAGGGCTATACCACCACAGCAGATCTGTGCCATCTGATTTTATACCAGCCCGATTTTATTAAGGGAGACTATGACACAGGATTTCTAGAGCAAAATTTGAATCAGTTGCTTGAATGGGACTGCGGAGGAAAGGCATGAATTTTTTCTTTTCACAACGCCACGAGCGCATTATGAACCTGAAGGAGCGGCGGGAAGGCAAAGCCGCTGACATTCCCAAAAGACATATCAAGCACGCGGTATTCGGCACATGTAAGGGCTGTGGGGCGGTGGCCCCAAAGGCGGAGCTGGAGCGCACGCTGTATGTGTGCCCGAAATGCGGGTATCACCACAAAATCGGGGCCTACCTGCGTCTGTCCACGCTGCTGGATTCCGGAAGCTTTCTGGAACTCAATGAGACGCTGACTACGCCCAATGTGTTGAATTTTCCAGGCTACGAGGAAAAGCTGCGTGCTGCCCGCCGCGAGACGGGCCTGATGGAGGCGGTGGTGACCGCCCGGGGCAGGATCCACGGCTATGAGGCGGTGCTTGCCGTTTTGGACGGACGTTTTCTCATGGGCAGCATGGGGGCGGCCGTGGGGGAGAAGGTAACCCGCGCGGTGGAGTACGCCGGGCGGGAGGAGCTTCCCCTGATTATCTTTTCTGCCAGCGGCGGCGCCAGGATGCAGGAAGGGATCATCTCCCTCATGCAGATGGCCAAGACCAGCGCGGCGCTGGCTAAGTTCTCCCAGGCTGGGGGGCTGTACATCTCGGTCTTGACCAACCCCACCACCGGCGGTGTGACGGCCTCTTTCGCCTCCCTGGGGGACATCATTCTGGCGGAGCCGGGGGCGCTGATCGGCTTTGCCGGACCACGGGTGATTCGCCAGACCATTAGGCAGGAATTGCCCGAGGGCTTCCAGCGTTCGGAATATGTGGAGGCCCACGGCTTTCTGGATCAGATTGTATCCAGGGATAGAATGAAGGATGTTCTGGCGCAGCTGCTGCGCCTGCACGGAAGGGAGGTGCGGACCAATGGCTGAACCCATTACAGCGGCCCAGCGGGTGGCGCTGGCCCGAACAGTGGGCCGCCCGGGGACGGCGGACTACATCGCCGCCCTCTTTACCGATTTTTTTGAGCTCAGAGGGGACCGCCAGTGCCGGGAGGACGCCAGCATTCTGGGCGGTCTGGCCCTGTACCAGGGCCTCCCTGTGACTGTGCTGGGACACAGGAAGGGGAAAACGAAGACCTTTGAAGAGAACATGAAGTGCAACTTCGGTATGTCCGGGCCGGAGGGCTACCGCAAGGCCCAGCGTCTCATGCGGCAGGCGGAGAAGTTCGGCCGGCCGGTGATTACCTTTGTGGATACGCCGGGGGCTTATCCTGGATTGGAGGCGGAGGAGCGGGGACAGGGGGAGGCGATCGCATCGACCCTGGCGCTTATGAGTACGCTGGAAATCCCCGTAATCACAGTGATCATTGGGGAGGGCGGCAGCGGCGGCGCCTTGGCGCTGGCTGTGGCCAACCGGGTTCTCATGCTGGAAAACGCCATCTATTCCATCCTGTCGCCGGAGGGCTTTGCCTCCATTTTGTGGAAGGACTCTTCCCGCAGCGGGGAGGCCGCAGAGCTCATGAAGCTGACGGCCCGGGATTTGGAGCGGTTGGGCGTGGCGGATGAGGTGATCGCGGAGCCGCCCGGCGGTGCGCAGGCGAAACCAGAGGCTGCCTTTGCGGCGGTGGAACGCGCCCTCTCCCGTCATTTACGGCAGGTGATCCACCAAGGAAGCTATGCCGCCCTGCGGCAGGAGAAGTTCCGCGGAATGGGAAGCGCGCCCGTTCGGAAGGAGAACGTATGAACGGCCTGAAAATTGTATCCACCGGACGGTGCCTGCCACGGCGGGTTGTGACCAACGAGGATCTATGCGGTATAGTGGACACCAGCGATGAATGGATCGTCAACCGCACCGGAATCAGCGCACGGTACTACTGTGAGGAAGAGCGTGGACTGGATCTGGCGCGGGAGGCGGCCCTGATTGCCATAGACCGGGCCGGGATTCGCCTGGAGGAGATCGGGGTCTGTATCGTACCCACCAGCACCGCGGACTATGCCACCCCCGCAACCGGGAGCCTGCTTCAGCGGGAGCTGGGGCTGCTGGAAAATACCCCCTGCTTTGATATAAGCGTGGGGTGTACCGGGTTTGTCTATGGGCTGCATATCGCGCGGGGTATGCTGCTGCAGAGTGAGCGGCCCTACGCGCTGCTGGTGGGCGTGGAGGTACTCAGCCGCGTCATGGACTACAGCGACCGCAGCACCTGCATTCTCTTTGGGGATGGCGCGGGCGCGGTGATACTGACGTTGGATGACTCTGCCTCCTACGCCTGTGAGCTGTATGCCAGAGGGGACGAGGAGACCATTTCCATCCACGGGCCCGGATCTGAGGCATCGCTGCTCCATATGGAAGGCCAACAGACCTTCCGCTTTGCCATTGAGGCGGTGCCGCAATGTGTATTGGCGGTACTGAAAAAGGCGGGGCTTACAACAGAGGATATTGACTGGATTGTGCCCCATCAGGCCAACCGCCGGATTCTGGAGAGCGTGGCCAAGCGGCTGAAGGTACCGCTGGAGAAGTTTTTTATTAACATAGAAAGATATGGAAATACCTCCGCCGCCACGATTCCTATTGCCTTGGATGAAATGGCTCAGGCCGGACTGCTGAAGCGGGGACAGAAGGTGATCTGCACCGGATTTGGCGCGGGACTGACCTGGGGCGGGGTATTGTTGGAATGGTGAAGGATGGGATTGGAATGAGACTGGATCAACTTTTGGGTACCGAGTTCCCTATTATTCAAGGGGGAATGGCCAATATCGCAACCGGACAGTTCGCCGCCGCCGTCTCCAACGCCGGCGCGATGGGGATTGTGGCTGGAGGTGGTATGCGTCCGGAGGATTTTCGAAGGGAAATTCACATTTGCCGGGAGCTGACCGAGAAACCCTTTGGAGTCAATATCATGCTGATGCACCCTCAGGTAGAGGAGCTGGCGGGAATTGCGGCCCAGGAAAAGGTGCCTTTTATCACCACCGGGGCCGGAAATCCCGCCCACTTCATCCCCATGTGGAAGGATGCGGGGGCGAAAGTCTACCCCGTGGTGGCCGCTGTGGCGGTGGCCAAGGTGGCCCAGCGCGCCGGGGCCGATGGCGTGATTGCCGAGGGAATGGAGAGCGGCGGCCATGTGGGGGAGATGGCTACCATGGCACTGGTACCGCAGGTGGTGGATGCTGTGGATATTCCGGTGGTGGCCGCCGGGGGAATTGCGGACGGCCGGCAAATGCTGGCGGCCTATGCCTTGGGCGCCTGCGGGGTTCAGGTGGGCACCTGCCTGCTGGCAAGTGTTGAGTGTCCCGTTCATCCCAACTATAAAGAGGCTGTGCTGAAGGCCAAGGACAGCAGTACCACAGTGACAGGGCGCTCTGTGGGCGCTCCGGTCAGGGGGCTGAAAAATCCCATGACCCGGGTCTATCTGTCCAAGGAGCGGGCCGGCGTGGAAAAGATGGAGCTGGAAGAACTCACCCTGGGCAGCCTGCGCAAAGCGGTTTTTGACGGCGATGTGAAAAACGGCAGCCTGTTAGCCGGTCAAGTGGCCGGTATGGTGAAGGAAATTCGTCCGCTGCGGACCATTTTTGAAGATCTTTGCCGGGGCTGCGACCTGCAGTTTGTTGAGTTGTGGAAGGACGACAGCCGGGAAAGGAGCGCACAATGAAACTTGCCTTTTTATATGCCGGCCAGGGCAGTCAGCATACGGGGATGGGGAGGGATCTCTATGAACGGTATCCCGCCTTTCGCCGGATCTTTGATTCCGCTCCTGTGGACTTTGACCTGAAGGGGCTCTGCTTTGAGGGTCCTGAGGAGCAGTTGGGGCAAACCCGCTATACTCAGCCGTGCATGGTGGCCTTTGCCATTGGGGTGACACAGGTGTTGGAGGAAAAGGGGATTTGTCCGGATGCGGTGGCGGGACTGAGCCTGGGGGAGTACTCCGCCCTGTGCGCCGCCGGGGTATTTTCTCCTGAGACCGCCATTGAGCTGGTGGCGTTCCGGGGCCGGGCGATGGAACAGGCGGTGCAGGGCCGCCCCAGCGCCATGGCCGCGGTGTTGAAGCTGGATCGGGAGCCGCTGCTCCAGGCTTGCCGGGACGCGTCTGCCCTGGGGGTAGTTGAGTGCGCCAATTTCAACTGTCCCGGACAAATTGTGATTGCCGGAGATCAGGAAGCGGTGGAACGGGCCGGGCAATTGGCGCTGGAGGCGGGAGCCCGCCGGGTGATGCCGCTGAAGGTCAGCGGCCCCTTCCATACCTCCCTGATGGCTGCGGCAGGAGAGGCGCTGAAGGAGCGCTTTGAGAGGGTGGACTTCGCTCCAATGCAAATTCCCGTGTACTTTAACTGTCTGGGTGCTCCCATGACAAAGGGGGATACCATCCCCAATCTGTTGGTGCGCCAGGTGCAGAGCAGCGTGTATCTGGAGGATACCATCCGCCGCATGGTCCAGGACGGCGTGGACGCCATTGTGGAGATCGGGCCGGGCCGGGCGCTGGGCGGCTTTGTGAAAAAGACGGCCCCCCAGATCCAAACCTGGACGGTGGAGTCTGTGGAAGAGCTGGAGGCCGCGGTGGACGCGCTGAAAGGAGCGGAATCAAAATGACACTGAACGGAAACTGCGCCCTGGTCACCGGTGGAAGCCGGGGAATTGGCCGGGCGGTGTGCCTGGAGTTGGCCCGGTTGGGGGCCAAGGTTGCGGTAAACTATGCGGGAAACGAGGCGGCCGCCCGGGAGACGGTTGCCGCCTGTGAGGCTCTGGGTACGGCGGCCTTCGCGCTCCAGGGGGATGTGGCGGATGCTGCCAGCTGTGACCGCATTGTGAAGGAGACGGTCAAACACTTTGGGCGGATTGACATTCTGGTCAACAACGCGGGGATCACCCGGGACGGCCTGCTGATGACCATGAAGGAGGAGGACTGGGAGGCGGTGCTCTCCGCCAACCTGAAGGGAGCGGCCATGTGTATGAAGGCCGCTTGCCGTCCTATGATGAAGCAGCGCTATGGAAGAATCATCAATCTGTCCAGCGTGGTGGGGCTGCGGGGAAACGTGGGGCAGGCAAACTACGCCGCCAGCAAAGCGGGGCTGATCGGCCTGTCCAAGTCCATGGCCAAGGAACTGGCAACGCGAAATATTACCGTCAACGTGGTGGCTCCGGGCTTCATTGACACTGAGATGACCGCTGTCCTGCCGGAACAGGCGCGCCAGTCCATGCTGAAGGGCATTCCCATGGGAAAAGCCGGAACAGGAGCGGATGTGGCCCGCTGCGTGGCTTTTTTTGCGGCGGCGGAGTCGGAGTACGTGACCGGACAGGTGCTGTGTGTCGATGGCGGCATGGCGGTATGACCGCGTGAACGGGCAAATATCTTTGCAAAAGGAACGGAGGTTACTATGAATCAACGGAACGTTGTGATCACCGCTGTGGGAGCGGTTACTCCGCTGGGCCTGACCGCGGCGGAGAGTTGGGAAGGGGTTAAGGCGGGGCGGTGTGGCATTGCCCCAATCTCTCTCTATGACGCCTCAGAGATGAAGGTGAAGCTGGCCGGCGAGGTTCAAGGCTTTCAGGCGGAACAATATCTGGAAAAGAAAGAGGTCAAGCGCACCGACCGATTTGTCCACCTGGCGCTTGCCGCGGCGCAGGAGGCGGTGGACCATGCAAAGCTGGATTTCTCCAAGGAAGATACTTGGCGCTGCGGGGTGGTGTTCTCCTGCGGCATTGGCGGGATTGCAACCATTCAAAAGGACTGCGTTCAAGGGGCGCAGCGGGGGTATGACCGTATTTCTCCTTTCTTTATTCCCATGTCCATCTCCAACATGGCCGGTGGACACATCGCCATCCGCTATGGTCTTCATGGTATGGTCACCTGCCCCACCACCGCCTGCGCCGGAGGAACCAATGCCGTGGGGGATGCTCTGCGCCAGATTCGGGACGGCTATGCCGATGTGATGCTCTGCGGCGGCAGCGAGGCCGCCATTACCCAGCTGGGAATGGGGGGATTTACCTCCATGCAGGCCCTGTCCAGAGCGGAGGATCCCAAGCGCGCGTCCATCCCCTTTGACCGGGAGCGCAGCGGCTTTGTCATGGGAGAAGGGGCCGGCGTTCTGGTTCTGGAGGAGCTGGGACATGCCCAGGCGCGGGGCGCGGAGATTCTGGCGGAGGTGGTGGGCTACGGGGCCACCTGCGATGCCTACCACATCACGGCGCCCACCCCCAATGGAACGGGCGCGGCGGCCTGCATGAGGATGGCGCTGGCGGATGCCGGAATCCCGGCGGAAGCGGTGGACTATATTAACGCCCACGGTACTTCCACGCCACCCAACGATGCCTGTGAGACGGCGGCGGTGAAAGCCACCTTCGGTGAGCACGCATACAAGCTGGCCATCAGCTCAACCAAATCCATGACCGGGCACATGCTGGGGGCAGCCGGCGCGGTGGAGGCAATTTTTTCCGCCCTGGCGCTGCGGGACGGTTTTATTCCCGCCACCATCGGCTACCAGGAGCCGGACCCGGAATGTGATTTGGATATCGTCCCCAATGCGGGGCGCAAGGCGAACTTGCGCTATGCCATGTCAAACTCGTTGGGGTTTGGAGGGCACAATGCCAGTGTGGTGCTAAAACGGTGGGACGGAGAATCAGTGTGATATTTTTCATGGAATGGAGTGGAAGCTGTGCAGTTGACGTCCAATGAAATTCAGGAAATTTTGCCCCACCGCTATCCTTTTTTATTGGTGGACCGTATCACAGACGGGGAGCCGGGAAAGTGGGCGCAGGGCATCAAATGTGTGACGGCAAACGAGCTGTTCTTTACGGGACATTTTCCACAGTACCATGTGATGCCCGGTGTGCTGATTTTAGAGGCGCTGGCGCAGGTGGGCGGGGTAGCCCTCCTGTCCCTGCCGGAAAACCGAGGCAAGCTGGCCCTGTTTGGGGGCATCAAGAACGCCCGGTTTAAAAAGCAGGTGACGCCCGGCGATGTGCTGGAGCTGCGCTGCGAACTGGTGGAGCAGCGGGGGCCTGTGGGATTTGGGAAGGCGGTTGCCCGGGTAGACGGAAAGATTGCGGCACAGGGCGAATTAACCTTTGCATTACAGTGAATTTGATTGCAAAAACGGAAGATATCTTGTATCTTAAAAAAACATGCCCGTTTTTGGAGGAGATGCTATGTTGGATCAGGCTTTCAATGAGGTGTATACAAAATTTAAGCTGAATTTTTATCGGTCAATATTCGGCCGCTTTCAACAGCGGGAGGCCAGTCTGACCACGGTTGAGACCTTCTGCATGGAGATCATTTGCGCGCTGAAGAATCCAACGGTGAATGAGTTTTCCAGCTTTGTGGGTATTTCGCCACCCAACGCGGCATATAAGATTAATAACCTGATTCAAAAGGGATACATTCAAAAGGTACAATCTGAGCAGGATAAACGGGAATACCATCTGGTCGTGACACAGAAATATATTGATTACTATAATATCAGCTACAGCTATTTATCCATCGTAATGGAGCGGATTCAAACGCGCTTTCCGCTGGAGGATGTGAAGAAGCTGGAAGGGATGCTCCATGTGATCAGCAATGAGCTGATGACGGAAATCCCGCTTCCATAAAGCAGAGTTCAACCGGCGGCAGGGTGCATCTGCTTTTCCTGCTGCCGGGGATGACCTCTGCCTTTTTTACTCAAAGGCTTGACAGAGATAAACAGAATGTGGTAAAATCATAAGCAGAAGTTAAGGGAGTAGTCGGCGCGCCGCGCGGCAGGTCAACATGCTGGAACATAGTTTTCCTGGCCTTGCCTTAATCGATGAGACTTATCTGTCATGAAAGAGGACAGGTAGGTCTTTTTTCTTTTGCTCTTGTGGAAGGGAGCGGAGGGAAATACGGTGTGCTGCAAAATTTGTGGGGAGGATCGGGTAAAGTTGAACTTTTTGGAGTTGTTTATTGTTGCGATGTGTCTTTCTATGGATGCGTTTGCCGTTTCCGTCTGCAAGGGATTGTCGGCAGGGCGCATCAACCGTAGCCACGCGCTGCTTTGCGGGGCGTATTTCGGCGGTTTTCAGGCGTTAATGCCCTTGATCGGCTGGGCTGTCGGGGTGCGGTTTTTGGTGTATATTGAGCATATAGACCACTGGATCGCATTTGTTTTGCTGGGTGCCCTGGGTGCGAAAATGATCTGGGAATCCTGCCAGAAGGAGGAAGGGATTGAGGCGTCCTTCGCCCCCCGGGAGATGCTTCCGCTGGCGGTTGCCACCAGTATTGATGCATTGGCTGTTGGGGTGACCTTTGCGCTTTTAGAGGTGGATATCGTCTCTGCGGTCCTCTGCATTGGGGTGACCACCCTGGTGTTGTCCGCCCTTGGAGTGTGGATTGGCGCCGTGTTCGGAGGCCGGTGGAAGAGCCGGGCGGAACTGGGCGGCGGTGTAATCCTGATTATATTGGGGAGCCACATCCTGGTGGAACATCTTGGCCTGTTCAGGTGAAAGCAGGTCCCTGCCTGCGGCTCGCTCATATCGTCATGTCCAGGCCGGGAGAACGACATAACCCTCTGGTTCATTTTGTCCCCTCCCATTCTGTTTTCAGTTTACAATCTGACCACTTGACAGGAAAGAATACAATACTGAGAACCTGTATTCACAGGTTCATAGTATTGTACTTATAAAAAGTCATGGAGGCGATCCGGGCCATTAGAACATACCAGGTGAGGCGACACAGCGCAGTGTTCCGCGAAAAAACGCGCAATGGATCATGCTGCCCATTGCGCGTTTGAGTCCGATTGGTGGTCAGGCGGGCGGCGGCTTAAGCTGTCGGGTTAATCGTTCTGTCATCAGCGCCATTAAAATGGCGAACAGGAGGAGAAACGCGGGATAGAGTAGAATGCTAAGGCCGCTGGCAATCAGGCCAAACAGCGGTGGAATCAAGGAAGAGCCCGCATAAGCGCTTGCCATCTGCACGCCAATGATGGCCGGGGAGCACTCCGCCCCGAAGTTGCTTGGGGTGGAATGAATAATCGCCGGATAGATCGGCGCACAGCCCAGTCCAATGACAATCAGGCCGTAAAGACAGATCCGGTCGGTTTCCACGGGAAGACAAATGGCCGCAATTCCCACAAATATGGTTGCAATACCGATTCTGATCATGTTCCGATCACCCATTCTATTGGAAACAAATCCGCAGAGGAACCGGCCGAATGTAATGCCCAAATAAAAGAAGGACGCGTATTTTGCCGCCATCTCAGGACCAATTCCCCGCCCCAGGACAAGATAGCTGCTGGCCCAGAGGCCTGTTGTGGTTTCCAGTGCGCAATATCCAAAAAAAGCGAGCAGGACAGATACCACACCTTTGATGCGGAGGATTTGAGATAATTTGAGAACGGGGGCGTCAGCCGCTTCTTGGCCTGGACTGTGCGGTTGCCCCTTCCACAGCGGCAAAGTGAGAAACAGGATGGCAGTGAACAGGATTTGTATGATGAATACGGCCTGATATCCACCGCTCCAGCCGCGCCCGCTGGATAGACAGTAGCCCATGATATATGGACTTACGGCGGCGCCTACCCCCCAAAAGCAGTGCAGCCAGTTCATATGCCGCGAAGCGTAATGGACGGCCACGTAATTATTTAAAGCCGCGTCAACCGCTCCGGCCCCGAGACCGTAGGGAAGGGCCCACATGCAAAGCATCCAGAACGTGCCGGAGCGGGAAAAGCCAAACAGGGCGGCCGCGGTCAGAAAAACGCTGATGGCGGTGACAAGACCGGTGCCAAGCTTTTTTGTCAGTCGGTCTGACAGCAAGCTGGATATTATGGTACCACCGGATATGATCATGGAAATGATCCCGGCATAGGACACGGGGACATGCATCTGTGCCTGCATGGAGGGCCATGCGGAACCCAGAAGAGAATCGGGAAGGCCCAGGCTGATAAAGGCGATATAGATGATGGCCAGCAACAATGAGTACATGTGGCGTTCTCCTGTTTTCATTTGATTTGCTTGGGGTTCTGAGTTGATGTGGGAAGGGGAAATCAGTGAACTTTACCGTTTCATGGAGTTTTGGGCTCAGTGCATCCGCTGCGGCGAGATTGTTTGCTATGGAATTACCGTGCAGGAGACCGGCCGCATGGAATCATACCCACAAAAAAGTGAGTACTTTACTTTCCTGTGGTCTCTGAGTTATCATAAGTCAAACAGAAAGGGGAGGACAACAGGATGTTGAGAGATAAAGAAAAGACCATTGGCAATTTGATTGACAAGCAAAAGACAGCGTTCATCAGTTCAGTGGACCACGATGGCTTTCCTAATACAAAAGCGATGCTGGCCCCCAGAATCCGCCGGGGCATTCAAGTCTTCTATTTTACCACAAACACGTCATCCAAGCGCGCTGCGCAGTATAAAACCAACCCAAAGGCAAGCGTCTATTTTTTTGATCCCAGATTTTTTCGCGGCGTGATGCTGATCGGACATATGGAAGTGCTGGAGGATCAGGCGAGTAAGGAACTGGTGTGGCGGGACGGTGATACCATGTATTATTCCCAGGGCGTCACGGATCCGGACTATTGCGTGCTCAAATTCACTGCGCAAAGCGGCAGATACTATGCCAATTTTCATTCTGAGGATTTTCCGGTCGGACCATAATGTCGTGATCCTGCTGAGGGTGAACGGCGGACTTTTCCCGTTCGTCATTTATGGAGACGCAAAAGCACTCTTATTTGAGTGTTTTGTGTCAGAAAAAACAGGGGGTGCTTTGGCTCTCGCACTTCTCCGCAAAACAGCTTGAATCCGTTGGATAACGATTTTCATGTTGAAAGGCTTTGCAATGTCATCATCCGCCCCGGTTTCAAAGCCCTGCACCATTTCACTGTCGTGGTCGCGAGCAGTGAGAAAGATAATGGGGACAGCACTTTCGCTGCGCAATTTCTTTGCAAAGGTGAAACCATCGCCGTCCGGCAGATTCACATCGAGTAATATCAAATTGAAGGTTGCTTGCTGATCAATTCACTGGCCATTTTTAAGTCGTAAGCCGGGGTAGGCGCAAATCCTGCCGACTGCAAATTGTAGCATATTCCTGCATTCAGCATTTCGTCATCTTCTATTATGAGTATTTGGGTCATACAGACGTCCTTTCTGGCACCGATTCACATGAAAACTCGGGTATGACTCATTATAGATTATTATGGTGCAATAAGAAAGGTTGGGCTATTTTTTATACGAAATTTTCTGGTTTGTTTGACATTCTGGTAAGCAGCGGGTATGCGCGTGCGCATACCCGCCATCCGCTCCCGCTCGTCATAGCGAAGGAGGCGGTTCACGTTCGCCGTGGCCTCTTTCGTTGCCACCTTGACTTGTTCAAATTGAACAACCTTTGCGGGGGCGGGCTTTTCCGGGACCGGGGCCTTCGATGCGGTTTCACAAGCAGTTTCCTCCTGGCTATTCCGAGAAGCAGATGGATGCGGTAATCGTGGGGCTGCTGGACGAGTGGAGAGCGGGGGCTGCAACATAGAGTGAAGCGCTTATTGAAAAGGCACTCGAAGCAATTTGGCTTCGAGTGCCTTTTGTAAAATCTTTATCATGCGCAAGTCACTCTTAACCCGGCAATGTCAATTTGTAGGAGGTATTATGCACGGGATAAATCGGTGCCCGGCGAGAACGGCTTGACGCCGCTTCCGGTCATGATACCGTTTTCAATCATATAGCAGATGCTGTCATAGGTTACTGGCGATTGTCCAAGGTGTATCCTGCTTCTACAGCATTGATTGCCGTAAGCATATGTGATTTCTTGACAGGCTTTTCCGATTCTGATATGCTGATTAGCATGAAAAAGAAGTTTAAACTCCAAAGGGTGGGGAGCGTCTTTACCCCCATTTTCCTCTCTTTTTTGTTGATGGCAATGATCTCAATGCTGCTGCACAGTTATTTTTCCAGTCGGCTGGTGGCGGAAAACCAAAGGGACAGAATCACGATCGTCAACTTAAATGAATTGGAGCAGACAAGCAGTTTTATTGATGCTTGTCTGCTTTCCGTGACTAAAAGTGCTATGGCCAGTATGCGCAGCAGTGACATAATGTCACTGCTGATTAACCCTGACAGCGGCGACCGCGCGCAAAATTTCCGTGTGATTCAGCGGCTAAAAAATATTGCGATAGAGACTGATCTGATTCGGGATGTGGCGCTGTACATCCCTTTTTCCCAATTGGTGTATACCATGAATGATCAGATCTTGCCGGCAACCAGCTATTTAAATTGGCCGGTCCTTCAACAACATGTAAAGCAGATGGAGGACATCCCTGTCTTTTATGACGAGGACTGCCATACATGGATTCGGTTGTCTGCCGGGCGAGTTTACATCATGACCAATATGCGTACCGCGACCCTGATTGGGGTTTTGGCGATCGAACTGAATGTGGAGGAACTCAACCGCTATTTAACGGACAGCCTTGGAACGGAAAACCATACGTATCTATTCAACGAAAAAAATTCACCGATGCTGTCCGCTGTGATTGAGTGTCCCTTTTTAGACGAGCTGGATTTTTCCGGCGGAACCCTGTGGATCACCGGAACGGAGGAGAAGACTGCAGCGGGGCGCTATTATTACTATCAATCGGAAACAACCGGACTGCAATATGTGCGCCGATATGACAACGATCCAATGACCGTTCCCGCCGCGCTTTGGCTGCGGACCCTGATGCCTACCGGAGCGATTTACCTGGTGGTGGGGCTGCTGTTTACGCTTTACATTCACCGAAAGGTATATCAGCCTTTTAACCGGCTGATGAATCTTGCATCGCCGGGCGGGCATAAGACCGGAGGGACCGGTCTGCGCAATCAGAATGAGATCGACTATCTGACCGTAAACTATGAGGAATTAAAAGAAGAAAACTCTCAGGCGAATCAGCTTCTGCGCAGTATATCTCAGGATGTGCAGGAGCAGCTTTTGTGCGGACTGATTCTGGGCAGGCATACACAGGAGGACTATCTCAACGCAACGCTGGAGGGGATTCATGCACCGCTGACCGGCTGCAGTCGTTTTCAGGTGCTGGCCGGGGAGTGGACGGCGCAGTCGCCCACCCCCGAGTTCCCAGTGGAGTATGTCTACCCTCACAGTATTCGCAATGTGGTTACAGCGTGCAACGCAGACTGTACAGCAACGGTCTTTCTTGTGCCTGAGCCCCACATTTGGGTGTTGGTGCTGGGTTTTGACAAGGGAATATCTCTCCTGACAGCGGCAACAGCGGTGTCACGTCTGGAGCAGGAGCTTCAGAACAGTCTGGCCGTACTGCCCATCACCTGTTGGATCGGCGCGGGAAAGCCCTGCTCCAGCCTGATGGACATCACCTATTCCTACAAAGAAGCCCTGACACAGATGCGCTACCGGCGTTATCGGGGGGTGGAGGGGGAGTCCGCTCCCACAGCGCAAGCATTTGCATGTGATTTCAGCCAGCATGTCCAGCGTATTTGCGGTGAAATTGAGGAAAAACAGATGGAACAGGCGCAGGCAATGTTTCAGCGTGTGCTTGAGGAAGCGGACGCCTACACAGACCCGGCGGAGGCATACCGGCAGGTGGCGGAGGATATTTCCCGTAAGCTGATTCAGTACCACATCAGCTTTGAAAGTCAGCATCTGCAACGCATTCTTCTCTCCCGTGAGCACCAGGAAAGCACCCAAGAGCTGCGCCGCTGTGTAGAATGCTTTGGTGAGGAATCCTGGCAGCGGATTGCGGCAAACCACAAAAAGCGGCACCACCGATACATTGAAACCGCAAAAGAATACATCGGCGGGCATTTTGAGGACAGCAGCTTGTCTCTGATGCAGGTCAGCGAGCATGTCGGCATATCGGCCCCTTATCTCAGCAAGCTTTTCGCAGAGTATGTGGGGGAGAGCTTCTCCGAATATCTGAACCTGCAACGGGTAAGTCTGGCAAAGCAGCTTTTGGAAAAGACCAAGCTCAGCGCAGAGGAAATCGGCTATCAATGCGGGTTTAACTCGCGCCAGAGCTTTAACCGGGTGTTTAAAAAACACACTGGCGGCACGCCCGGACAATACCGCGACCGGACACGCGGTTAAATAGAATCAAGCGTGGTACATTCCCCGCTGAAAAAGGGAAAAGCACCACAAAACACAGCAAAACGACAGCAGTATGTGTTGTCCTGGGCATGACCCACGGAAATCCATGAGGTGATAGGATGAGGCGAATGAAATCCCTGAGTATGGGCTTCACTGCGGTGATACTAATGATGCTGGTGGGCTGTGGCGGGCAGACATCTACGGCACCCACAGTGGATGCCGCGGTGCCCGCCCAAGAGCAGGCGGAAGAAAAACTGCCCAGCGGATGGACAGACTGCGAGGGCGTAACGGAAATTTCCTTTGCCTCGCTTGCCAATCTTAGCAGCGAACGGGAGGGCAACGCCCTCAAGCATATAGAGGCGCTTCATGCGCAGAGCGATGGCGCACTGCGGATCAAGCTGTATATCCAGACGGAGTTTGGCAGCGACACCCAGCTGCTCAATGGGGTGAATGCTGGCACCCTTTCTATGATGCACAGCATCGCCATGACGCAATGTGATACCGTGCCCGAAATGGCGCTGTTGGGAATCCCTGCGTTTTTCAGCGATGCAGACGCGCTCAATCAAATGCTTCATGAGAAGTGGCAGGATCGATTCAATGAATTTTACCATGCCCAAGGACTGCATCTGTTGGGCGCATTTTCATATAAAACCCACTCGCTGATCAGTTTGAAGCCGATAGAAACCGCGCTGGATATTGAGGGGCTGAAGGTGCGATGCCTCAACCGCTATCAGCGGATATTCTGGCAGGCAATGGGGGCTGAGCCGGTCATCATCCTCTATTCCGAGATGAGGCTCGCCGCCCAACAAAATCTGATCGAGGCCCATGACATCGCCATCTCATCCGGCGGGATGAGTCAGTTCTATCCCACCTACTTTGTTCGGACACAGCACTCGCCGGTGGTGCAGTGCTACGTGATCAACTGGGCGCTGTATCAGTCGCTGACTGCGCAGGAGCAGCAATGGCTTGTCGAGCTGATCCAAAATATTCAGGCGGAAACCGCCGCCAACGCGGCGCAGGAGGATGCAGATTTAGAGCAGGAGTATGTCGAGCAATACGGGCTTCAGATCATCGAAGATCTGCCCGGCTGGAGCGAAGTAAGTGCCAATGCCAGAGAGCAGGTACTCATCGCGCTGCGGGAGGATTTGGGCGATGCCCTTGTGGACGAGTTTGTGGCGGATTATATGGAGTATGCCGGGGGATAGGCGCGAGGGAATAATTTTTGTGATACGGAACAATTCTTTTAAAAAGCTTAACGGTGTCACCGTTAAGCTTTTTTGTCCCTATACACCAGAGGGTTTTTCCGTCAAACTTTATGATAGAAAACTTTGAGGAGGATCAGTATGAAATGGAAGCGAATCATTACTGTCGCTTTGGCTCTGGGCTTGGTCGGCTGCCTGGCCGCCTGTGGCGGCGAGACACAAAACGGATCGGGTCAATCCCAATCCCACCCACCGCAAGGAAGCGACACACCTACACAGATCGAACTGGTTGCCACCATGCAGGCACAGGAGTTTCCCGCTGCGCCACAGTACAACGTTGATCCCGATAACCCCTACAGCATGCCCTTCATCGGCCTGTACCGCACAGCGGTTACTACCGAGACAGCCACGCGCTCTATGGTGGTCTATGTCCCTGAGAACATAAGTCCAAACGACTATAGTATTTTTGTCGCCGCCCCCTCCGGTGTGGACACAGTCGCATTTTTAGAGCACAGCGGATGGATTGAGGTTGCCGATCGTTATTCTAAATTTCTAGTGGCCTTTGAGCCGGAGAACGGACAGTGGGGTGATGAGGCTGAGGAGCTGGACTATTTGACCAAGGCCTTTGCCGCAGCAAAGTCCAATGTGTACTTCAAGCCCGCCACATTTAACTTTTATTTTGCCGGGTATGAAGATGGCGGCACGCTCCTGCATCAGTTTGTCATGAAAACACCCACAAACTGTGCGGGACTGGTTGTGATGAACGGCAGCGAACTTGACGGGGTATTTTTGGCCGAAACGGGAGCGACCGTCTCTGCCGATCCCGCCCGCGCGCTGAGCGACATTGAGGTTCCCGTCTGGATTTTTGAGGACGAGATTAGCACTGGCGAACAGGCGGTTGTCAATTATTGGCTCACCGCCAATCACATCGATACCTCAAAGGGAATTGTTTCGGGCGACACGACCATTTACCGCCAGAGCATGTCCACCAAAACCCAGCAGATGGACGACTATCCTCTGGGTCGGGTACAGGTGACCGTGGGCGAGTGTGATTACTACGACAAAGCGTTGACCAATACCCTTTGGAGCAATTTTCTCTCTGAAACCGCCCGGCTTAACGGCATTCCGCTGACCACGCTGCGACCCCAGTTTGACACACAGGCACTGGACTATGAAAAGGTTGAGCAGACGGTTGAGGGATACAGCCGCTATTGGCTTGAATATGTTCCCGATTCAGTTGTAAACTCAGAAATTCCTGTCCCAATTGTCTTTGCCTTTGGTGGCGATGGGCAGACCCCTGAGGCGTTTGCCGAGCAGACTGAATGGCATAAGGTGGCCGAGGCCCGCGATTTTATTGTGGTCTATCCTGCGGCACTGCCCTATGACCGTGGAAACGGCAAAATGCCCATCCCTTTCTGGGATGTCGCAAATTACGAGGATCAGCCCGATGACTTTGAATTTCTACGCGTCATCATTGCACAACTGCAGGATAAGTACAATGTGGATATGTCCCGCCTCTATGCCACGGGGCAGTCACTGGGCGGACAATTTTCCAACCTACTGGGCTTCTATATGCCCGATGTATTCTGTGCCTCTGCCCTTACTGGGGGGATGCTGGTCACCGACTTTTTGGACGACATTATGGCAAACAGCGATGCCTTTGTCCGGGACTATGACTACCCCATCCTTATGATTATGGAGGCTCGGGGCAACGCCATGGATCAAAGCAGCCTCTATGGCCCCGGCGGGGCATTGGGCGCTGCCATTGATACGGTGAACTATTACATCGAGCTCAACCAAACCTGCGCGTTGGAGGAGGCACAAACCTATCGCACGGGCAGCTACTATCATCAGGTGTTTTCCAATGGTGCGGGGATTCCTCTGATTCAATACACCATCAACCCTGACCGCGGACATCTGGCCGTCCCCTCTGAGACATGGACAATGTATGACAACTTCCTCAGCCACTATGCGCGAAACACCGAGACCCACGAAATTGAGTACATGAGTGCCGGAGACAACAACCCCGATTTCTTGAAATAAGATTGGAGCGTAATGATGAAAAAGAAATTTGTATCCGCCTTGGCGGTCACCCTTTCACTTAGCGTACTGGCCGCCTGCGGACAGACTCCAGCGGGTAGCGGTTCGCAGTCGTCCGCAGACCCCGGCGCAAGCGCCTCTGTCTCTACCCCCGCACCTCCCATGGTTGCGGTACCCACCGTGCAGCCGCTGCCCGATGCAGCAACCACCACCTATACGCTGGATTTACAAAATCAGGCGAAGCAGTATTACTACGGCATGTACGAGCAGGTGATTACCCTGCCCGACAGCACTGAGCGCACCATGAAACTCTATTGCCCCCAGGGAACCCGGCGCGACTGTTATGCAATTTTTGTGGCAGTACCCAGCGAGGTGGACACCGCGATCTTCCTTGCGGAGAGCGGCTGGCTGTCCATTGCGGATGAGGCAAAGCAGATTATTGTCGCCTTCGAGCCGGAGGGCCGGAGCTGGGGGGATGAGACGGCAGAGCTTGACTATCTTGCCGCTGCATACAGTGGATTTACCTCCAACACCTATTTTTATTCCTATGGTCAGGATTTTCGGTTCATCGGCTACGGTGATGGCGGTAGCCTGTTACAAAAATTCATTATGAAAAACCCTATGGTAGCTGCTGCGCTGGTGGTGGTGGATGGCAGCGGGGACATCTCCTCCGACTATTTGACCGAGGTGGGGAATACCCCTTTCTCAGGCTTTGAAATCACCTGTGGTGAGACCCCTGTCCCTGTCTGGATTGTGGAAACCGGCAACGAACAGACTGCCGCCGGTGTAGCAGACTATTGGTGCAGTGCCAATGACTGTCTGGACGCCTACAGCACCCTTTCCGATGGAAGCCAGCTTTACTGCCAGGACCCCTACAGCAATTCCCCCTTCACCTATAATCAAAAGGTGGGTACTGTCCGTGTGACAAAACGAGCGATGGTCTATACCGATTCTGATTTTGCGGAGGAGGCATTTGACTTTGCCATGCAGTTCGCCCGCACCGGAGCGGGAAACCCCTACAGCAATGTGCTGAAAGCCGCCGTTGATGAGAGCAGCTTCCTTTACACCACAAAAGAGGTGGACGGCATCCTGCGTGAATGGTACACTTACCTTCCAACCGGCTATTCCGAAGGTGACGAGGCCATGCCTGTGGTGATCTATCTGCACGGAAACGGACAGTCCGGCCTAATGAGTATGCGTTGGGCGGATTGGTGGATGCTTGGCGAAGAAAAGGGCTTTATCACTGTCTGTCCCTCCTCCGCGCTGAGCTATACCAACGGAAAAATTCCTCTGATGTCGTGGAACACCACCGGTGTGACAGAGGACCGCGCGGATGATATCGCTTTCATCGCCACCCTGGTGGAAGAGCTGAAAAACACCTATCGCGTGGATGAAAGCCGCATCTATATCACCGGCCAGTCCAATGGCGGCGCTATGTCCGGCGTCATTGCCATGACCCTGCCCGAGCTCTTTGCTGCACAGGCCAACACAGGTGCTCCCATCGTGGGCGGTGCAGGGGTGGAAAAGCCGCAGGATCTGAATTTGCCTGTGAATCATGATTATGAAATCCCCACCTTCCTGATGCTGGGTGAGTATGACAAAGACCAGTTCATCCCTGGTGAGGAGACTAGTGTATCCCTTCAGTTGGATTACTTTGCTGACCGCTATGGAATCGACACCGCCAGCTATGGAAGCTATGTCAACGGTACTTATAAAAACTATCTCTGGCACGATGACAAATCCGTCCCCATGATGCGCCTGACCACAGTGTCCGGGCGTGCCCACAGTTGGCGTCCTGAAGAGGTCCGTGTAATTTGGAACGAGTGGTTCGCCCTCTTCTCCAGAAGCGCAGATGGGGACGTGATTTATTTGGGTAAGTAGGCGATATCGCCTTTTACATGAGAGGAGCCCTATAAAATAAAGTGGAGGTATTATGCATGAGAAAAACATGGAAACGAATGACTTCCCTACTGCTCACACTGACCCTTCTCTGCTCACTGGCAACCTTAGCATTTGCAGCCAAAACGGCGATTACTGTCACCCTGAATGGCAGCCCGCTGACACAGGCATCCGGAGCCTATCTGGATGTGAACAACAGAACTCAAGTTCCTGTTGCCGCGGGCGAGGCGCTGGGTCTGACGGTGAGTCTAGAGGGGGACAGGGTCACCTTCTCTAACGCCGCTGCGTCTATCACCTTTGAAAACGGCAGCAGCCAGGCTGGCAGCATCACCATGGATACCACTGCCGATGTGGCAGCGGGCTATGTCCCTCTGACCTACCTGACACAGCACTTTGGTTATCAGGTGTCCTGGAACAGCAGCACAAAAACAGTGGCTATCACCACTGCAGCCGGCACCACTGCCGTCTCGCTGGACAGCTATGACCTCAGCACCATCCAAAAGCCTGTGGCGCCCAATCGTCTGCCCCTCACCGGCTATTTTGATAAAGCTCTTGAGGTGGGCGGAGTCACCCGCTCCGCCAAGATATACATCGCCGCTGATGCGCCCATCCGCACCTATTTCACCGTCATCGCAGTACCCGAGGGGGTCAGCACAGATGCCTTTTTGCGGGAGAGCGGCTGGATGGCCTATGCCGACAGCATGAAGGAGGGCCTCTATATCCTTGAGTCCGCCAACGGCGTATGGGGCGACATAGATAGTGAGTTGGCCTATATGACCGAGGCCATCAAATGGCTCAACGCCAGCTTCAGCATCAACGGCACAAAGGTGCTGTCCACCTTTGGCATTCACTACTTTGTGGGCTACGGCGCGGGCAGCGCGCCTCTTGAAGCGTGGGTTGCTCAGAATCCACTGCGCGCCATTGCTCAGGCCTACGTTGGCTCCTCCGGCGTGAGTGCAGCAGTGCTGAACGAGGCCGGTGCCACTGTGGCCGGACTTCAGGCCGGTGCCTATACCCCCATCACCGCACCCATCACGCTGACCTATGCCGATATGGTAATGCCCACCCTGTATGTCACAGCAGACGCAGCCACGCTGCGGGACAGCCTGAATTATTGGCGGGCCGTCAACGATGTAGTGGAAACTGCCGCTCCTGGAACCGGTGTGACCACGTATCACCAGAATATCACTTCCACCCGCTGGATGACGGAGTATTGGAATGGTATTCTGAAAGCTCAGGGCGCGCAATACGGTTTTGCAAAGGTGGTCGTCAATCAGCAGGCGCTGAAGGACTATACCACGTATACCAATGAGATTGTCAGTTTCCTGACCG